>Ga0081539_10001107_pt1 | contig 48837 bp, 42 predicted proteins | sample TabmetS4T2R2_FD_71023 | JGI IMG/M metagenome (GOLD analysis project Ga0081539, IMG submission 71023) | Tabebuia heterophylla rhizosphere microbial communities from the University of Puerto Rico - S4T2R2 | ecosystem: Host-associated > Plants > Roots > Rhizosphere ... | reverse complement strand
GCCGGTATGCGTGATCATCGTCCGGATGTCGGCGATCAGGTGGCGATCCACCTCCGCCACGGCTACGGCGGACACGTGCTCGGCGGCGGCGGCGCGTGAAGTCTCCTTCACCGTGCTCCATTCACCACGAACCGTCTCGACGCGGACGTGCTCGCGCTTGCGCTGACCGAGGCCTTCAGGTGTGAACTGCAATGCCTCGCCGATGCGCGCGTCGACCTCGGCCAGAGCGTCGAAGGCGGCGTCGACACGCGTTTCGACGTCCGTGCGGGCGGCGCCGTCGGCCTGTGGCGCCGCGGCAATCAACTGATGCTCGGTGATGCCTGCGAGTAGGCGCTCGAGAGGACGCTGATATTCGTCCCCGTGCATCTCGAGCTCCGCCGTGCGGATGTCGCCGTTGACGCTCGAGGCCAGTAACAGCAGCATCGGCGCGATTGGCAGCGTGAACGCCGCACCGATGACCAGAAGTCGCCTGGAGATGGGGACGCGGTCGATGAGGGCGGTGACGCTCTTCATACTTCTGCCTTCGACGACGAGCGCACGCCGGCCACTCCCGACGTAAACGCGCCCGTTCTGTGAAGAATCGGCGCCTGTCGGCCTCCTCTTGAGTGCACACCGCGACACGACACCCGGGGCGGTCAATGCATCGACTGCTGCCCCTTGCCGCAGCGTGACGGTTCCGAGTTGATCTGAGGCGACTGCTACAATGGAATGTTCGTACCTGATGGATCAACGGTATATCCGGAACTTTTCGATCATCGCGCATATCGACCATGGCAAGTCGACGTTGGCGGATCGCTTCCTCGAGCTCACCGGCGCCCTGCAGGCGCGGGAGATGGAAGCCCAGGTCCTCGACGCCATGGATCTCGAGCGGGAGCGCGGGATCACGATCAAGGCGCATCCCGTCCGTCTGAACTACACGACGCGCGACGGGCAGCCCTACGTCCTCAATCTGATCGACACACCAGGGCACGTCGACTTCAGCTACGAGGTCACGCGCTCGCTGGCCGCGTGCGAAGGCGCGCTGCTGCTCGTCGACGCGTCGCAGGGTGTCGAGGCGCAGACGCTGGCCAACGCCTACCTGGCGGTCGACAACAACCTCGAGATCATCCCGGTCATCAACAAGATCGACCTCCCGAGCGCGCAGCCGGACGAGTGCAAGCGGCAGATCGAGGACATCATCGGCCTCGACGCGTCGACCGCGATTCTCGCCAGCGCCAAAGAGGGCACTGGCACGCAGGACATCCTCGAGGCGATCGTTCAGCGCTTTCATCCACCCGTCGGTGATCCGGACGCTCCGCTCAAGGCGCTCATCTTCGATTCCTGGTACGACCCGTATCGCGGGGTGGTCATCGTCGTTCGCGTGATCGACGGCGTGCTGAAGACGAAGATGAAGGTGCGCCTGATGGCGACCGCGCAGGACTACGAGGTCGACGACCTCGGCGTTTTCTCACCCAAAGCGCTGCCAGTCCCGGAGCTCGGCGTCGGTGAAGTCGGCTTCCTCGTCGCGAACATCAAGCGCGTGGCGGACGCGAAGATCGGCGACACGGTTACCGAAATTGCGCGCCCGACGACCGAGCCGTTCCCAGGCTTCAAGGAACTGAAGCCGATGGTCTTCGCCGGGTTGTATCCGGTCGAGAGCCATCAATACGGCGAGCTGCGCGAAGCGCTCGAGAAGCTCCGTCTGAACGACGCGTCGTTCTTCTACGAGCCGGAAACGTCCGCGGCGCTCGGCTTCGGGTTTCGCTGCGGGTTCCTCGGCCTGCTGCACATGGAGATCGTGCAGGAGCGTCTCGAGCGCGAATACGACATGGACCTGGTCACCACTGCGCCGGGCGTGCTGTATCGCGTGACGACCACCGATGGCGAGGTGCTCGAGATCGACAGCCCGGCCAAGCTGCCGGATGCCGGATCGATCGCGAAGCTCGAAGAGCCGATCATCATCGCGATGATCCTCACGCCGTCCGAGTTCGTCGGTCCGATCCTGCAGCTCTGTCAGGACAAGCGCGGCATTCAGAAGAAGCTCGAATACCTGAAGTCGGATCGCGTGCTGATCACCTACGAGCTGCCGTTCAACGAAGTCGTCCTCGACTTCTACGACAAGCTGAAGACGATGTCGCGCGGGTATGCGTCGCTGGATTACCACGTGACCGGCTTCTGGGAGTCGCCGCTGGTCAAGATGGACATTCTCGTCAACGGCGACCCGGTCGATGCGCTGTCGATCATCGTCCATCGTGACGCCGCCTACGATCGCGGACGGGCGCTGGCCTCGAAGATGCGGGAGCTCATCCCGCGTCAGATGTTCGAGATCGCGATCCAGGCGTCGATCGGCAACCGCGTCATTGCGCGCGAGAGCGTGAAGGCGCTGCGCAAGAACGTCCTGGCGAAGTGCTACGGCGGCGACATCACGCGCAAGCGCAAGCTGCTCGAAAAGCAGAAGGAAGGGAAGAAGCGGATGAAGCGCGTCGGCCGCGTCGAGATCCCGCAGGAAGCCTTCCTGGCCGTATTGAAGGTAGGGACGGAGTAGGCTGGACCGTCGCGGCCTGGTATCGCCGATGCGGCGCGAACCTCTCCGATCAGGTGATGCGGCGCGGACCTTTATGGTCCGCGTTCGATGTAATAGGCTTTTACCGTGGCTCAGAGCAGAAGTGCCGTCGCAGTCGGAAAAGTCAAGGCCGAGGCAAAGCTGGCGGCCGAGGCCGTGGCCTACCGCAAATCGACCGCGCGTGAATACTTCGAGTCGATCTGTGTGGCGGTGATTCTGGCGCTGTTCGTCCGCACCTTCGTCGTGCAGGCGTTCAAAATCCCGACCGGCTCGATGGAGAACAACCTCCTCATCGGCGACCATCTGCTGGTCAACAAGTTCGTGTTTGCGCCGACGCTCTGGTCACTGGAGCGGGCGCTGCTGCCGATCGACCCGATCAAGCGTGGCGACATCATCGTCTTCAAGTATCCCGAGGACCCGAATCGCGATTTCGTGAAGCGGACGATCGGGCTGCCTGGCGAGACTGTCGAACTGCGCAACAAGAAGGTTTACATCAACGGCAAGGCGCTCGACGAGCCCTACGTCCACTTCCTGTTTCCCGCGGAAGGCGGGCCCGGCGACGAAGGCGGGTTCGATGTCCGCCGCAACTATGGACCCGTGACAGTTCCGCCCGATAAGTACTTCATGATGGGCGACAACCGCGACAACTCGCAGGACAGCCGCTACTGGGGCTTCATGCCGCGCGAGTACGTCAAAGGGAAGGCCCTGTTCGTCTACTTCTCGTTCAACGAAGAGACTCCGGGCCTGTTCAGCAGCATTCGCTGGAGCCGGATTTTTCATCAGATCCACTGATGAACGCGGCCATAAAACTCCTCATCGTCGCTGCGATCCTCAATGCTGCGGCGCGCGGAGGGTATGCCGCGGTGCGCTATTACGAGCTGAAAGACGAAACCGAACAGCTGATTCGATTCGGAACGACGCAGACCAGCGCGCAGCTGCACGAAAAGATCGTCGCCAAGGCAAAGGAGCTCGATCTGCCGGTGGAGCCTGACGGCGCCGACGTTCATCGCGACGGCGTGCGCACGATTGCGCGCGTCGCGTATACGCAGCCGATCGAGCTGTTCCCGAAATACACGCGCCCGTTCGACCTGTCATTCCAGGTCGAGTCCTTCTCGCTCACGCCGCCGCCACCCGACGACAAAAAATAGGGCCGCCTAAAGGCGGCCCCCACGTCCAACGGGTAGGGTCGCGTAGCGACAGCTCATACACGCAGTCGTGGAGTCCGCCTTCAGCGGACCTGGCGCACAGTCGTGGGGTCCGCCTTCAGGCGGACCTGGCGCACAGTCGTAGGGTCCGCCTTCAGGCGGACCTTCCGGCCTCACGTCATCAGCGATTTGCGCGCCCGCTGAGCGGCCGCGCTCGACTCGGCGTCCAGCTCCTTGCGTTCGAGACGCACCTGCTCGGCAAGAGCCCGGTCCTTCAGCGCCGGCAGGTTTGCGTCCACGTTCATCGCGGCGCCCTTCGCCGCCGTCAACAGCAGCTCGATCGCAACGGCCACGTCGCTGCCTGCGCTGCCGAGCCCGTTGACCGCCACGATCGCGGCTCCTTCAAGAGCCTGCTGGCACAGGCGCATCGTGTCCAGTGGTGTTTCCGTCGCCCCCCGCATCGCATCCGCAATCGCCTGGGCGCGCTGCGCCTGCTCTTCATTCGATGACTTGGGGAGACGATAGGCGGCGACCACGCCTTGATACGCGGCGGCGTCGCGATCGACGAGCGCCTGCAGCGATTCCCGCAACGGTCGCAACCGCGCGGAAGCGCGCGACAGATCCGCTGCCTCTTCCGGCGCGCCGGTTCGCGTTTTCGACAGGGCAGCGACCATGATCAGCAGCGACACGCCGAGCGCTCCGGTGAGCGCCGCTGCGGATCCTCCGCCGGGTACCGGATCGTTCGACGCAAACGCATCGAGCAGGTCGGCGAGCGCGTACGTGGAGTAACTCGTCATGCCTTCGTCCCTGCGACGACTGTGCCGCGCTTGACTACGGTCCGGATGGTGTTCGCCCCGACGCGAAGGAGGTCGGTGAGGCCACCAGCGACGATGACTGCATCCATCAGCTTGCCCTCCTCGAGGCTTCCGACGATGTGCGCCCGGTCGAGCGACCAGGCGGCGTTGAGCGTAGCGGCGATCAGCGCTTCTTCGAGCGTCATGTGCATCGAGAAGCAGGCGAGACTCATCGCAAATGGCATCGACGGCGAGAAGCCGCCGCCAGGGTTCACGTCAGTCGCCAGTGCGACTGGTACTCCCTGGTCGATGAGCATGCGGGCGGGCGCAAACCGCCCGAGCTTCAGGTAGAAGGCCGCGGTTGGAAGCAAGACGGCGCAGGCGTTCACCGCGCGCAACGCGGCAGCGTCGGCGTCGTCGGCGTAAATGAGGTGATCGGCGGAGCGGGCCCGCACACGTGTCGCGACCTGACAGCCTTCGCTCGATGCGAGCTCGTCGGCATGGATCCGAGGCTTCAGCCCGACTCGCACGCCGGCCTCGAGGATCGCCTTCGCTTCATCGGGCGTGAACACGCCCCGCTCGCAGAAGACATCGCACCACTCGGCCAGTCCTTCCGCGGCGACGCGCGGAATCATCTCGTTGGTCACCAGCGCCACGTACTCGTCGCGGCGTTCGCGATATTCCGGCGGGATCTCGTGCGCGCCGAGAAAGGTCGGCACGATGTCGATCGCGTGTTCCTCGTCGAGCGCGCGCAGCACCCGCAGCTGGCGCATCTCCGATTCCGTCGTCAGGCCGTAGCCACTCTTGGCTTCGCACGTGGTCGTCCCGCAGGCGAGCATCTCGTCGAGCCTGCTGCGCGTGTGCGTCGAGAGCTCCTCTTCCGATGCCGCCCGCGTCGCTGCGACCGTGCTGAGGATGCCGCCGCCGGCAGCGGCGATCTCGGCGTAGCTCGCGCCGCCGAGTCTCCGCTGAAGCTCATGTCGGCGGTCGCCTGCGAACACCACGTGTGTGTGCGGGTCGACGAATCCTGGAATGACCGTGCAGCCGGTTGCGTCGACGCGCGTGGTGTTCCACGGCACTTCAACGCGCGCATGCAGCCGATCGCTCGGGCCGACGTAGACGATCACGCCTTCGTGCGCGGCGATGACGCCGTTCGCGAGAGCAGTGATCTCGCGCTGCGCGAGCCCCGCGCGCGGAGCCGGCCCGGCGCAGGTGGCAATCAGGTCGGCGTGTTCAATGAGGAAGTCGGCTGGCTGCATGCGCGAGCGTCACGCCGTCGATGCGAACCCGTTTGTGCCGTGACCTGTCACCCGAGACGATCGCAACAGCACGCCTGGGCACGCCGAGCGCGCCGGCAAGCACCTCGATCAATTCGGCGTTGGCTGCACCCTCGACTGGCGGCGCGTTGAGTCGGACGAGGACCGCATTCTCGCGCACACCGGTGATGCCGGACTTGCCGGCGCGCGGAATCACTCGCACGTCGATGATGATTCCGCCGGCGGTCGCTTCAATCACCGATCACCGTGGATCGGTTCGGCGGGCGACACGCCAGGCGCCAGGGTTCCACGTGAGGAGCAGCTCGATCGTGACGTATGCGATGACGGCCAATACACCTGCGGTGACCGCCTGCGCGCGAACGTCGAGCGCGGCTGATAGCCCATAGCTGAAAAGAATCACAAATGCGCCAGTGGCCAGAAGCGTCCGAGGATAGAACGTGATCGCCACGTGACCTCCGAATCACGAACATGATACGGCCGGTCTGGCAGCGCGGCGCTACCTTTCGAGTGGCTGAAGTCGAGGAGGAACCAGGCACGCGCCTCGCGCAGCACCGGGTCGCGGCGCAGATCGAACAATTGCACGTTCAGTTGCGCGCTCTCAAATGGTGTGGGCATCGATCCACTCGATCATCAAGACGACAGACAGTTCGTTGGTCCGTGCACAATGCACGCCGTGCCAGCCTCGTGCGCGTCACGCCGAATCCGCACCGCTTTCATCATCGAGCCATTCATCATGGCGCGTCCGAGCGCAGCGCCCAATTGCTCGTCGCGCAACTCCTTGAGCGAGTAGATCGCCACGGGCATCGTCGCCTGCACCTTTGCGCTCCACTCGTCGCCGTGCCGCGTCACGAGCAGCATGAACCCTTTGCCGATCCCTGGCGGCATTCCCGGGATTTCAGCTGTGAGTGGCAGCAGGAGTCGTCCGCCGTCGGCGAGTGCATCCAGCCACGCGTCAAGCAGGTGCGTGGCGCCCGCGTGCACCACGATCGCGTCGGCACCGCGCATCAGGTCGGTCGATCCGTTTCCCTGACGAACGTGCACCCACGGACGATCGGAAAGATGCGCACTCGCGCGCGCGGCCAGCCCCGCATCGACATCCATTGCCTCGACGAGCCCCGATGCGCCGACCACAGACGCGATCACGGCGGTGAAGTAGCCGGTGCCGCAGCCGATGTGAATCACGCGATGGCCGGCATCGAGCGCGATGTCGTCGAGCCACCGCGCAATCAGGCTCGGTTGACCGTTATACAGGTTGCGAGCGGGATCAATCGCGATGGCGACGTCGTGGTAGACATGTCGGGCGTCGGCGCCCTCGGTGGTGCGAGATCCGCCGCCGACATCGCCCACACCACGGATCTGCCACGGGCCGGGCGGCAGAAAGCGTTCTCGCGGAACGGTCGCCAGCGCCTCGACGATGCGAGGGGAGCGGATGTTGGCGACAACGCGGATCTCCTCCGCGAGGAACTGGCGGGCGTCTTCAGGTGCGAGAGCGATCATTTCTTTCGATCCTTCGGAGGGCACAACCCTTCGCCGACGTTGGCGCGGCGGGAAAATTTCTTCCAGCCGGGCGCGGGAGATCGACCGTACCCGATCGCGATCGCCTTTCCGCCGGGAAGGACCATCGCATACGCGGTTCGCGATGACTCCTCACGATCGGCCGCCGTGACTTCGCCGCTTTCGTGCATGCGTTTGAGAATCGTGTGGATGGAGGCGAGGGGATTCGAGTACTTGGCCAGATCAATCCCGACTGCCTCGAGGCGGTCGCGGACTTCGAGCGCCGTCATCGGCTCGGCCGCGTTTCGCAGGACGAGGCGACACGCGTCGGCCAGGCCGAGCGGAACGGTAGGTTCGTATCCGCACAACTTCGTGAGCGCGGCTATGGAGTGCTGAAGTTGCGCGATGCGCGCGTCGAGCTCCGCGCGCTGGGCGGTCAGCGTCTCGTATTCACGCGCCGCCGCCTCCAGTGCGCGGCGATAGTCGTCCTTGGACATTCCACACAGGCTTATACATCATGTCTAAATACTTGTCAAAACGCACTGACGTGCAGGAGATCGAGCAGGTACAACGACGCCATCGGCGTGAGCGCCACCGCCAACGCGATGGACCAGCGCCGCATCGACACTCGCGCTATCAGCGCCAGCGTCGTCCCGAAGGCGGCCACAGCGGCGACACACCAGGACGCGTACAACGTATAGCCTGCGAATAATCCAAGGCTGAGGGCGGCAAGTTCGGTGGGCCCTCTCCGTGCGACGACAATCGCCCAGCACAAGTAGACGTATGTGAGCGCGACAATGACGCTGACGGAAAGAACAATGGTCGCAAATATGTTCGAGACGCGGTTCTCGCCGCCAGTGTTGCTAGACCAAGCCGGCGACACGATCAGCCCGCAATCGTCTTCCAGCTCTTGGCGAGGTGATCGGCCGTGCGCCACGCGAGCGCTTGCGCGGTGAGCGTCGGATTGCGCGCGCCGCTGGTCCCCATGACGGATGCGCCGAGCACGCCGACGTTCGGCGCTTCGTGCGAGAAGCCCCAGCGGTCGACGACGTTCGTCTCCGGGTTGTCGCCCATGCGCGTGCCACCGTATGCGTGCGTGCTCACGCCCATGGCCGTGCCGACGTTGCCATCGCCGACCACGGCGATCGCGCCGGCTTCCATGTACCACTGACGCATCTTCTCCGCGACGTAGCGGCCTATCCTCTGTTCGTTCTCCTTGTATTCGGCGGTGATGCGAATGACCGGCATCCCCAACGGGTCCTTCACCACGGGATCCAGATCGAGGTAGTTGTCCTCATACGGGAGCGTCGTCTTCTGGAGATAGGAGCCATGCACGCGGCCGGCGTTCTTCTTGACGAATGCCTTCCACTCCGACCCCCACGCGCGACTGCCCTGGCGGAATATCTGCGCGGTATTCACGGCCGACATCGGACGGCGCTCCGTGTAGACCCACATCATGCCGCCGCCAATGAAATCGAGCGGACCGTGATCGAAGTTGTCGTCCGCCCAGTTGTCGACCGCCGTGCCCTGCGCCGGCGTGCCGTACCAGACATTGAGATCGAACGGAAACAGCGCGTTCACCGCCCCGCCCTGGTTGTGACTGAAATAGTGGCGGCCCACCTGCCCGTGGTTGTTGCCGAGACCGTTCGGGTAGGCCTTCGATGTCGAGAGCAGCAACAGCCGCGAGTTCTCGTACGTGTATCCACCGATCAGCACGACGGACGCTGGCTGGATGAACTCTTCGTTGCCCTTCAGATACTTCACGCCGGTCGCGCGCCCGTTGCCATCCACTTCGATCGACGTCACGTGTGCGCCGGTGACGATCGTCAGGCGCTTCGTCGCTTGCGCCTTCGGGATCGTCGTCACGGCGGTGGAGCTCTTCGCGTTGACGTGACAGCCTCCGCCGGAGCAGTAACCGTGATAGACGCAGCCCGGTCGTCCTTCGTAGGCACGGCTCGCGATAGCGGCGGGACCAGGGAACGGATGCCAGCCGAGCGATCGCGCCGTGGTCGCCATGCGCTCGGTGAAGCCGGTCGACCGCAGCGGCGGCATGGGATATTCGCGCGTGCGCGCGCCCTCGAAGATGTTGCCGCGCTCGTCCTTCTTGCCGGCGATGTTGCCCGCCTTGCCCGAGATCCCGACCGCGTACTCGACCTTGTCGTAGAACGGCTCGAGATCCTCGTAGCTCAAAGGCCAGTCCTCGATCGTCGAGCCTTTCGGGATGCGGTTCGCTCCGTAACGGCGCTTCGTCTCGCTCACGACCTTGAAGTCCCACGGATTCAGCCGCCACGACTGGGACCAGTAATGCATCGACGTGCCGCCGACGGCGTTCATCATCGGATGTCGCGGCGCACGAACGGTCGGCGACGAGGCGTTGGGTCGAACCGTTGGCACTTCACGCTGGGTCTTCTGCGGACCCGGAGGCCAGAGGCCGCGATTGAGCTTCAGTTCGTCCGGCGACATGTCGCGCGTGTCGAGCCACACGCCGGCATCGAGCGCGGTGACTTCGAGCCCGGCCTGTGTCAGCGGCAGGACGGCAACGCCACCAGCGGCGCCGAGACCGACGAGGACGACATCAGTTTTTTTCAGAGTTGTCGCCATGGTTGCTGGATCCTCACGTTCCGAGTTCTGCGTTCCGTGTTCCGGGTTCCAGGTGTTCCAAGTTCCAGTTCGCTGGTTCCGGGTTAGTCGTTCACGGTTCGGGGTTCGCACGGTTCGAGTCAAGAACCCTGAACCCTGAACCCTGAACCCTGAACCTGAACCCTGAATCCTGAACCGTGAACCAGGAACCCCGGAACTGGGAACCAGGAACCGTGGAACCCGGAACCAAGAACCCGGAACATGGAACTGTTCCTGTTACTTCTGCTTCGAGAACATTCCGAAGTCGTACGCCGACTTGTGATTGGGTTTGATCGCGACGTTCAGTTGCTGTTCGGTGGGAGCCACCGAGACGCGAACGCCCGGATAGTTGATCAGGTCCCAACCGGCGAAGTCGGCATTGCCGCCGTAGTACGGATCGGAGAACGTCCCTTCGATCGTGTGTGCGCGGACCATGTTGAAGAACGCCGCGCCGTTCGGTGTGAAGCCCGACGCGCGGTTGGCTTCGACGTCGGCGAGCACGGCGTCCTGGTCGGTGGGTGACAGCTGAGCGAACGCGGCGCCCTTCGCTGCGCGTGCATGCGCATCCAGCGCTGCCAGCCCCGCGGTGTAGGCCGGGTGGGACGAGGCGAGCGGGCCGGCGAGCGCGCGATCGATGTAGTGGGCGGCACGCGCTTCCTTCGCGCCCGGTCCCTCGGCGTCGGTGGGAATCAACCGCGCGGTGATCGCCTCAAGAATGTCCGATTCCGCCGCGGTCAGACTTTCAAGGGCCTCGCGTACCGGCGGTGTCGTCGCCGAACGCTGCTGTGCGGCTGCGGCCGGAGATACGGGTGTGACGGCGGCGGCACCCGCGACGCCAATCTGCTTCAGAAGATCGCGACGGGAAATCATCTTAGGCCTCTCACGCTGCTGGGATGGTGGGTGGCGGACGGTCGATCGTGGGTTTGAGATTCGTGGTTGCTCGTTGTGATTCGTTGTTCGCGACGAGACGTGCACGGTAACGGAGTCAAGTCCGATGCCGCGACGCCCAGACGTAACCACGAACGACCAACCATCCATCCACCATCCAGCCTTGACTTGTTCTAATGTTCTAGTACAATAGATTTCGCGATGGCCGACGTGGACTGGACCCGCCTCGTCAACACGCGTGACGCGACACCGCTCCACGCGCAGTTGGAGCGCGGCATTCGCGTCGCGATCGCGTCGGGCCGCCTCAAGGCCGGGGATCAGCTGCCCACCGTGAGGCAACTGGCCGTCGACCTCCGCATCAACGCCAACACGGTGGCCAAAGTGTATGCCCATCTCGAGCGATCCGGCACGCTCGAAACGCGCCGCGGCGTCGGCACCTTCGTCACCGATGCCTCCGACGGCGACGGACACCAGGCGGTTCGCGAGGCCGAGCTGCGCGCCATTGTCATGCGCGCCCTCGCCGAAGCATCCGCCCACGGTTTCACCGCGGCCGATCTGCGCCGCGAACTGAACGCACTCGCCAAAGGGGGAGTGCCGTGAAAAAGGAGCAGCACGTGATCACCAACGTCGTGTCGGTCGCTGTGTTCTTCGTGTTCCTCGGCGCTGGTCTTCTGCTGACGTACTTGACCAGGTTGCCCGCCTGCGCCATCGCCGGAGGCGTCGTCGGCATCGTCGCCGCCATGTCGCCGCGCGTCGCGAAGCAGTGGGAGCGCGCCATCGTGCTGCGCCTCGGCAGGTTCGTCGGCCTGCGCGGGCCGGGACTCTTCTGGATCGTCCCGTTCATCGACACGGTGACGCGCCTGATCGACCAGCGTGTGATCACGACGGGATTCGCCGCCGAGCAGACGCTGACAATGGACACGGTGCCGGTCAACGTCGACGCCGTGCTGTTCTGGGTCGTCTACGACGCGGAGAAGGCCGCGCTCGAAGTGCAGAACTATTCCGTCGCGATCGGCTGGGCGGCGCAGACCGCACTGCGGGACATCATCGGCCGCACGTCGCTCGCCGATCTGCTCCGGGGGCGCGACAAGATCGAAGAGGAGCTGCAGAAGCTGATCGACGCGCGCACGACGCCGTGGGGCGTCACCGTTCAATCAGTCGAGATGCGCGACATCGTCATTCCGAGCCAGCTGCAGGAAGCAATGTCGCGCGAGGCGCAGGCCGCGCGCGAGAAACGGGCCCGCATCATCCTGGGCGAGGCGGAGATGGAGATTGCGCACTCGTTCGAAACGGCGGCGCGTGTCTACCAGGACAACCCCACCGCGCTGCATCTGCGCGCCATGAACATGCTGTACGAGGGACTCAAGGAGAAGGGCGCGCTGATGCTCGTGCCGAGCACGGCGGTCGAGTCGATGGGCATGGGCGGGCTGCTGGGCGCGGCTGCAATGCGGCAATCGACACTGGCAGGAAGCGACACCCCTCCGACAACCAAATAGATCTCTACGCAAATCCCTTCGTAGGGTCCGCCTTCAGGCGGACCTCCACCGGGCGGACCCGATCGATCGCGCTTAAAGGCCAGGGAGGACTGATGCGATTCTTCATCGTGGCGTTCGCTCTGTCGCTCACGCAGCAGCCAGCACTACGGCAGCCCATTCCACTCGAGCCCATTCCCGCCATCGTCGATGCATTCCGGTCGCACGACGTGGTCGCGATGAGTGACGGGCGTGAGCACGGGGACGTGCAATTCCACGCCTTTCTGCTGGCCCTCGTGCGCGATCGGCGAATCACTTCGACGGTCAACGACATCGTGCTCGAGTGCTGCAACTCGCGCTACCAGGACCTGGTCGATCGTTTCACGAACGGCGAGCAAGTGGACGAGAAGCAGCTCGCTGTGACGTGGCGGAACGCGACGCAGGTCAACGCCGGCCAGCGTGACGGCGAAAGCGTTCTCGAGGTGTTGCGGACGATCCGCACTGTGAACGCGTCGCGGGCCAGGAATCGGCGGATGCGTGTGCTGCTTGGCGATCCGCCAATTGACTGGGATGCGGTCCACACCGCTGCGGATCATCGCCGGTGGATCGAGATGCGCGACACGTTTCCGGCGGACCTGATACGGCGTGAAGTCGTCGCGCGGCATCGCAAGGCGCTCGTCATCTATGGCGGGATGCACCTGCAGCGCCGGAACATCGCTGCCAACTACGCGTCGGATGGCCTCGCGGCAACTCTCGTCAGCGCGCTGGAACAGGCGACCGGCACCCGTGCGTTTACGGCGTGGTTCCCTCACGATCTTCCAGCAATCGAACCGGCGGCTGCATCGTGGCCCGTACCCAGTCTCGCGATCGTCACAGGCACCCGCCTCGGCACGATCGATTTCGCGGCGTACGTCACCAATGCGTTACCGCGGATCAGGATTCGCGACGGCAAACCGGACTTCGCGAGCGGACCGATCCCTCGCGACCAGTGGCAAACGCTGCCGATGGAGCAGCAATTCGACGCCGTCGTGCATCTCGGTCCCGCATCGAGCCTGACCTTTGCGCCGCTCAACCCGGACCTGTGCACCGACACCGACTTCGTCCCGATTCTGCGCCGGCGCATGGAGATCGTCGGATTGAAGCCGGAGCTCGATCGTCTCAACCGGTTCTGCGCAGCACGTTGACAGGGGCCGCCGCTCACGCCGCCCGCCCAGTGTCCGATACTCTTTGATGTGAGTGAAACCCTGAAACCTGCGCTTCCTGCCCACTACGAACTGACCCGCTCGCAGTTTGCGTTCTCTGCGGTGTCGATCGCGATGGCGTTCGCGCTGGTCGGGATTGCGGCGCTTCGAATCGGACGCGCCATGGACGCGTGGCACTGGTGGATCCCGTTAACCGTCCTTGCCGGGCTCGTAGCAGCCGATTTCGTTTCCGGCATCGTGCACTGGACCGCTGACACATGGTTCCGCGACGATTGCCCGATCATCGGCCACCGCCTGCTGGTGCCGTTCCGTATCCATCACATCAACCCTGACGATTTTCTGCGGCGCCGCTTCGTCGACACGAACGGTGAAGTCGCCTTCCTGGCGATCCCCGTGCTGCTCGGGCTCGGTACGGTTCCACTCGACCGCATGTGGGGGGAGGCGCTGGCGCTGTTCGGCCTCGCGTTCTGCGGCATGGGCAGCATGACGAATCAGATTCACCAGTGGGCGCACATGCCGAACCCACCGCGTGCCGTGCAGCGTCTGCAGTCCGCGCGGCTGCTGCTGGGTCACGCGGAACACACCCGCCATCACGCACGTCCGTATGACCGCCGCTACTGCATCACGACCGGATGGTGCAATGGGCTGCTCGACGCGGTCGACTTCTTTCGCCGGATGGAGACGATGATCACGCGTCTGACTGGGGCCATGCCGCGCCAGGACGATCGACGGTACGAACGGCGACACCAAGTGGAGGCCGCATCCGGCTCCAGCGCGCTGGCGCAGCAGCTACCAGGTCGACTCACGTGACCGATCGCGAGCCGCGCATGCACGTTGCTCTGGAAACCTCGGAGCCGACGACGTTCGGTTCCGGGTTCATCAGCGGCCTGCTCGCGGCGGTTCTCGGCATTACGGCGTTCGGTGTCGTACTCTCGCTGCACTTTCCGCAGTACTTCGGCTACTCAGAGCTGCGTCCGCTGCGCGCGCTTCCGTATCTGCGGGCGGGTATTCACCTGATGCTCGTCACCGCGTTTCTCCTCGGAACCGTGAGCGCATTCCTGCGCGCCAACAAGGCGCTCTCGGTCGTCGGTCTGGGTTTCACGCTGCTGGCGGCGCTGCTCGGTGGGTCGCAAGTCGCGATCGGCGATGCCGGCCGCTCCGCCTGGCTCGGCGTCGACTTCTTCGTCCTGAACCTGGTTCTCTATTCGGCGGTGTTCATCCCCATGGAGCGGCTGTTCGCGCTGCGCGCGGATCAGCCCGTGTTCCGCCGTCAGTGGCTGCTCGACCTCACGTACTTCTTCGTCAACGCGCTGCTGATTGAGGTGTTGACGATTCTCACGCTCCGTCCGGCGCTGATCCTGTTCGACTGGGCACGCGTGGGCGCCGTGCGCGCGGCCGTCGGTGCACTGCCGCTGCTGCTGGAGGTCATGGCCCTCCTGCTGATCGCGGACTTCACGCAGTACTGGATTCACCGCGCGTTCCATCGCTCCGGTGCGCTGTGGCACTTTCACGCCATCCATCACTCGGTCGAGCAGATGGACTGGATCGCGGGATCCAGGCTGCATCTCGTGGACGTCATCGTGACGCGCGGTCTGGTCTACGTGCCCGTCTTCGTGCTCGGATTCTCGGAACAGGCGCTGCTGGTGTACGTGTTCATCGTCGCCGCGCAGGCGACCTTGATTCATGCCAATGTGCGGTGGGAACTTCGCCCGCTGCGCGGGTTGGTCGTGACGCCGGCGTTCCATCACTGGCATCACGCAAGCGAGCACCAGGCCATCGACAAGAACTTCGCTGTGCACACGCCCGTGTGGGACAGGCTGTTCGGCACTTACTACCTGCCGGACCGCTGGCCCCACACGTACGGGTTGGCACACGGACCACAGGTTCCCGGCCGCTGGATCACGCAGTTCTTTCATCCGTTTCGCCGATAGCCGCCAGCGCGAATACCGCTGCAGACCTGGCTCGGCCGCGCCCCGATCCACGGCCGAGCATCTGATGGTCCCTGTCTTGCTCTACACAGCCGTGACAAGGAGGGACCGTGCTCTATTACGCACTCGTGTTCCTGATCGTCGGATTAATCGCCAGCGCGCTCGGAGCCTATGGTGTTGCGGCCGTAGCCTCGCAAATCGCGTGGGTGCTGTTCGTGATCGCCATCGTGCTGCTGATCGTGCACATGGTATCCACTCGGCGGCGTGTGCTCTGACACAAGGCCCGTGTCGCGGCGGTCCACATGCCCGCGCGGGGCGGGCCGTGATCGCCCGCTTGCGCGGGCACTCAGGGTGTGCGCTGCTGCGTGCAGCGAATCGCGTCCACGAAGTGAGCGCGGTAGCGCTACTCTTCCGCACCCTTCCAATTCAGGATGACAGCGATCGGTGCCGCTTGCCGCTCGACGACTGTGTCGAGGAGAAACCGCTCGCCGTCCGAGGCTGGGAGATAGCTGTGCAACGCAGTTCCCTGCGTTGCCCCCAGTCTGGTATGGAATAGCGGAACCGCAGCTCCGGGTCGGAGGGACCGGCCGCCATCTATTGGCGCGATCGGCACTGCCATCAATTCCCCATCGGGTGCCAGGTAGAAGAGCTCGCGGCCGTCCGCACGCCATCGTGGCTGCACACCACCGCTCGCAGAAATCCGCAGACGTTCCCCGCTGCCGGGGAACCGCTGGACGTACACCTCGTGACGGCCGGACTCGTTCGATTGATAGGCGATCCAGGCTCCGTCCGGCGAGAACTGCCCGTCGCCCTCCTCGAACGGCGTGCGTACGACGGCGATCGGTGTGCGGTCGCCATCGAGTGCGACCGACCAGATATCCATGTCCGCGCTCGGCGTCGTCGTGACTGAGCGATAGAGCAGGTAACGGCCGTCGCGCGACCAATCGGTGACTTGCTTGGCCTGGTCGGTGCGGAGCAGCAACCGAGGTTCGCCCCGGCCCAGCGGCCTGTCGAACAGTTGGAAGACGCCGTCGATCAATGATGAGTACGCGATCCGATCACCACGCGGGGACCACATTGGAGCGATGTCGGGCGGCGGATCCGATGTGAAACGCACCGGCGTGCCGCGCTCGACGTCGACCAGCCAGATGTCCGTGTTGCCGTCCAACGTCCGCTGCACCGCGAGACGACGCCCATCCGGAGAAATCGAACCATATGACGGTCCGCGTTCTTCCGCGGCACCGATCCGGGAACGTTCGGTGCCGTGCCGGTCGAACCAGATGAACTGCCGCTGCGGCCCGATCGGACCGGTTCGATAGGCGATCGTTCCGGACGAAGATGCCGATACGGCCGCGACCCCGGCACTGGGTTCTGCGGCAAGGTGCTCGACCATCGCAATCGGCTCGCCGATGAGCGTAGCACTCGCAGGGTCGAAGCGGTGTGCGAACAGCGTCGCGTGCTGCACGTACAACAGGTGACGCGGCGGTGCGAACACGGCCGGCGTATCCGCATCCAAGAGCCGTCGGACACGAAATGTCCCGAGCTCTCCGAGATAGATGCCTCGGGTGGCAGCTGTACCGGCTGCGTAGAAGAGGAAACGCTTGCCATCGGGAAGGAACGTCGGGCCGCGATGCCCTGTCTGGCCCGCGGCGAGCTGCGTGGCAGGCGCCATCGGTCCGCCGCTTCCCGTCGTTCGGAACAGCGCGCTGTCGGGCACGATCGGGTGCAGCACGACGCCGTCCCGATTCCATGCCGCGCCCGCCGGAACGAGCGCCGTGGACAGCGTTCGAACCAGCCGGGTGTGGAGATCGATCGCCTCGATCTTTCCATCGACGAAGAAGCCGATCGCGCGTCCATCGGCTGACCAGAACGGCAGCGAGGCGAATTCGGATCCGGCGAGCGGGCGGGCGTTCGCGCTGGCGAGCCCGCGAATCCACAACCTGGGGACGTCGCCCGCGCTGGCAACGAACACGATCGTCTGCCCATCCGGCGAAATCGCCAGCGACGCAGGATCGGTTGTGGGCGGCGTCGTCAATTCGAGCCGTATTTCAGGGCCGTTTGCCGGCCCCGGCGAACGTACGAACCACCAGGTCGCGGCGGAGGCCAGTGCCGCGGCCGCCAGCGGCGCCCACATCGCTGACCATCGCCACGTCCTCGACACCTGCGCGGATGTGTGTGCAACAGCCGCTGTGCCTCGGTCGTCGTCGGCGACGCTCGCCGTCGCCGGACGCATCTCGAACTGGGGCACGTAACCACCCTTGGGAACGACGATCCTGACTTGGTCCGATGCGCCCTCGGTGGCGTAGTACACGTCCAGGCGAGATCGCATGCGCGACGCTTCGACGCGCGCAATCGGATCCGTGCGCGGATCGAAATCGCCGCCACGGCCGAGCGCTTCGGCGCCCAGGGTGTAGTCCTTCAGGCTGTCGGCTCGTCCTTGCAGTGTCTGCTCGACGATGAAGCGCAGCAGACGGCGCGAGCGCTCGGCGCCGCGAAACGTCGCGCTCGCAAGCACCCGCTCCAGATGCGCTTCGACCTCGCGCGGGGCAATGCCGCCGTGGTCCATGCGCTCGATTATAGGGATCGCCGGCTCATCGTCGTCGAAAAGACCTGACGTACGTACCGTTACAGCAGCGAACGCAACAGGTTCCTACTCCTCACAAGCGCCTGGCCCACGAGAGCATGCGCGCCGACATGCTCACGATGACCGAACAGCCGACGGCGACCGCCGAGCGGCGCTTCTTTACGACGATGGCGTTCGCATCGCTCGCCGTCGTATTCGGCGGCTTCGCCAGCAGCTACTACCTGTGGCCGATCACTCGAGCCACCCACTACCCCGCCGGTCAGCCGATTTCGCACTCGCTGCCGCTCATCGTGCACCTCCACGCTGTGGCGTTCAGTGTCTGGGTGGGGTTCCTGGTGGTCCAGGCCGGCCTCGTCAGTTACGGCAGTATCGCGGTTCACAGGCGCATGGGACGTCTCGGCGCCGGTCTTCTCCCAATCATGGTGATCACCGGACTGCTGACCGCAGTCCAGGGTGGCCGCGACGGATGGAACCCTGGTGGGCCGTACGCGGATGGGCTCGGCTTCATGTTCGTCGGCGTCGCCGACATCGTCGTCTTCGCCTCGCTGACGGCTGCGGGTCTGGCCTGGCGCCGCGAACCGAGCAGGCACAAGCGGCTGATGCTGCTGGGAACGATCGGCGGATTGATGTGGCCGGCGATTACGAGAATGCCTGTAATCGCGGGTCATCTGCCGGTCATGTACCCGCTTTTCATGATCCTCGTCCTCGCGCCCGCCGCCCGTGACTTCATAACCAGTTCGCGAGAGAGGTGGCTGAGTCTGTCGATCGGACTCGCAATTCTGGCGACGTTTCCCGCCCGCATCGTCATCGGTAACAGCTCGGCGTGGCGAGCCCTCGCGACGTGGATAACGCAGCAGTGACGAAACCCCTCACCCTTCCTGGAGGTTCTATGACCCGCAAGATTCTGTTCGCCTCGTTCGTCTGGTTCTTTTTCATCGTCGCCGTCATCACCAGCTCGGCGCAGGTGGGTCCCGGCGATGCGAGCGCCACTGAGAGTGGCAGGATCCAGATCGGACTGCAAATCGCGCCGGTGCCGCTCGACATGACCGGCAAGAACCCTGCACTCGTGGGGCTTGGTAGCTACCTCGTCAACGTACAAGGGGACTGCAACGGCTGCCATACCGCTCCGCCGTCGGCGTACGCTCCGGGCGGGAACCCGTTCCTCGGCCAGCCGGAAGTAATCGATCCGGCGGCGTACCTGGCGGGCGGGGCAGATTTCTTCGGTCCGTTCGTGCCGCGGAACTTGACGCCGAATGCCGCGGGGCTGCCCGCCGGTCTGACGTTGACTCAGTTTCTTCAGGTGCTCGATACCGGTGTCGACTTGAAGAATCGCCCGCCGTTCGTTCCCTCGCCGACCAACGATCTGCTGCAGGTCATGCCGTGGCCGGCCTTTCGCCACATGACGGACAGGGAGAAACTGGCCATATACGAATATCTGCGAGCGATCCCGTGCCTCGGTAGCGTCACGCGGTGCGGCTCGTAGCCGCTCAGCCGAGTGCAGTCATCACCAAGGCGTTGCATGTCGAGATGTGATCACGGCCGAGGGCAGCGCGAGGTCCGGCTGAAGCGGGCCAGTGCGGGGCGGGCCTTTATGGCCCGCCTGGCGCGGACCGCAAAGGGCCCCGCGCCGCTCCTCACACATCGGCCGTCGGAAGGAACCGCGGTGGTTTGCGATGCTTCGTCGCCTGCTCGTATGCGTAGGCGAGACGAATGAGCGTGGCCTCGCTCCACGGACGGCTGATGAATGACATGCCGACAGGCAAGCCGAATGACATGCCCATCGCTACGCAGATGCTCGGATACCCAGCCACCGCCGCCGGTGTCGAGGATCCGCCGGTGAAGTGATCGCCATTTGCAAGGTCGACCACCCACGGCGGTCCCGCCGTCGGCGCCACGATCGCATCCAGCGAATCCGCGTTCATCGCTGCGTCGATGCCTTCGCTACGCGCCAATCGCTGACTCCTGCGCAGTGCCTCGATATACGCCTTGTCCGTGAGCGGCCCTTTTGCCTCGGCGTCGACGAACAGCTCCTGCCCGAAGTACGGCATCTCCTCCGTCCGGTGCGCATCGTTGAACGCGATCACGTCGCTCAGGGTTTTGACCGGCCCGCCTGCCGTCGAGAGATAGCGATTGAGATCGCTCTTCAGCTCGTAGAGAAGAACCGTCAACTCGCTGTCGTCGTACTCGCCGAGGTGCGGAATGTCGGCCGGGTCGACGAGTTCGGCGCCTGCGGCTTTCATCACTGCGAGTGCCTCAGCGAAGAGGCGATCCACGTCGGCGTTGTAGCCGGTGACCTTCGCCCGAGCCACGCCGATGCGTGCCCCGCGCAGACCGTTCGCATCGAGCGCGGTCGTGTAGTCCGCCTGTGATTTCCCGGCACTCGCCGCTGTGGCCTCGTCGCGCGGATCGATGCCGGTGAGCGCGCCAAGCACAATCGCCGCATCCGTGACAGTCCGGGTAATCGGGCCGGGTGTGTCCTGGCTGTGCGCGATCGGAATGATCCCGGATCGGCTGAGCAGGCCGACCGTCGGTTTGATTCCGACGAGCGCATGCGCCGAGGACGGGCACACGATCGAGCCGTCAGTCTCGGTGCCGATGCTGACGACGGTCAGATTCGCGGCTGTTGCCTGCGCCGACCCTGAGCTCGATCCACACGGCGTTCTGTCCAGTGCATACGGATTCCTGCCCTGACCGCCGAGCGCGCTCCAGCCGCTCGAGGAATGAGCCGAGCGGATGTTCGCCCACTCGCTCAAGTTCGACTTGCCGAGCACGATCGCCCCAGCCGCTCGCAGCCGCTCGACGATGAACGCGTCGCCCGGCGCGATGACGCCTTTGAGCGCCAGCGAACCCGCGGCCGTCGCCATGCGATCGTGGGTATCGATGTTGCCTTTGACAACGACCGGAATGCCGTGCAGCGGGCCACGCACTCGACCGGTCCGGCGCTCGTCGTCCAGTTGCTTCGCGATCGCGAGTGCATCGGGGTTGGTCTCGAGCATCGCGCGCAGCGACGGACCACGGCGGTCGATTTCGTCGATACGTGTCAGGTACTTCTCGACGATGCTGGATGCGGTGAGTGCGCCGGTGCGCATCTGCTGCTGCAGTTGCGCGATTGTCGTTTCTTCGAGATCGAACGCGGGGACGGAGCCGGCCGCGGATTGCGCGGCAGGTTGCGGCGACTCGGCGCGCGTGCAGGCGCCCACGGCGGCTGCCGCGGCGAGCTTCAGCAGCGACCGCCGGTCCATCAGTTCGGGTCGACCGCGGTCCGGTTGTTAGGGTCGTCGGCGCGCAGATTTCCGACCGGTTTCTTGTTGGGATCGAACACAGCCTTGTCGCCGAGGATCTCCTTCAGCGCGTTGGCCGTGTCCTCGTGGATCGCGCCGCTCTTACCGTCGAAGCCAAGTCCCCCCGCAAGGCCCATTGCGGCGTCGAGCGGGGTGAGGCCGCGCTTGTCCGCGAGATCGAGCTTCGCGCCGTTCTGCCCGAGGAACTTGATCACGTCGGTGTAGCCCCACATCGCCGCGCCATGCGCCGCTGTCCGGCCCTGGTTGTCCTGCGCGTTGACGTCGACGCCCGCCTGCAGCAGCAGGCGAACCGTCTCGACGATGTCCTTCTGCGTCTTGTTGCGGCCGGTCGTATCTTCTTCGCGGGAGCCGACGCCTGTCGCCATCATCATCGCGGTCACGCCGGCGCGCGTCGCCAGCTTTGCATTCGCGCCCCTGCCGATCAGCAGCTTGATGACGGGCGTATCCGCGGCCTTGGCGGCTCGCAGCAGGGGCGTCGTGCCCGCGCCGAGCACGGTTTCACCGCCACGATCGAGCTTGCTGCGATACGCGCGCATCGCGCGCTGCTGCGCGTCGAGCGGCGCGCCGTGGTCGACCAGCTTCGAGATGATGTCGAAGCTGGTGAGCTGATTGTCGAGCTCCTTCGGCGACGGCCGGTTCGACACGGGCATGGTGTGCATGTCGACCGCGGCATAGAGCGCGGTTTGTCCCGTTTCATCCGCAAGCGTGAGATCGATGCCGCTGTCGATGAGGAACCCGGCGACGTCGTAGTGCCCGTTGATGATCGCGGAGACGAGCGCGCTGATCCCCTGCGGATCGATCGCGTTGATGTCGGCGTGGTGAGTGACGAGAACCTTCACGCACTCGAGGCATCCCTCGCGTGCCGCGAAATGCAGCGGGGTTTGCCCACCTGGTGGCAGCCACTTGTCGCGCGGCTCCAGCGTCTTCTGGCGTTCCCAGGTGACGACGGTGGAGCGGGCGTTCAGATCGGCGCCGGCCTTGATCAGCGTTTCCATCACCGCGGGGTGATGTTCGGCGGCAGCCCACATCAGCGCGGTTTCGCCGTGCCAGCTCTCGAGGGCGTCGACCGAGGCGCCCGCTTCGATCAGGACCTTGACTGCTTCCGCGTTTCCCGTGCGGGAGCATGTCATCAGCGCGGTCTCGCCGTAGTTGCCGGTCGCGTTGGCGCTGACGCCCGCTTTGAGCAGTCGCGAGACCGTCTCGGCGCTGCCGTTCTGACAGGCGAGGTAAATCGGGGTGATGCCGTATCGGTTCGCGGCATTGACCTTTGCCCCGCCGCGAATCAGACGGTCGACCGCCGGCAGATCGTTGTTGCGCACGGCCCAATGCAGTGCGGTCGTGCCATCTGGGTCGACCGTGTTCACGGCCGCGCGCGCCGGCCGCTTAGCGGCGGTTTGCGCGAACGCGGTGACCGGCAGAGCCACGGCGAGGGTAAGAGCAACGAAGCAGTTTTTCATGATGTCTTGCCGCGTCTTCGACCCGCCATCGCGGACCGTAACGGTCCGCGCCGCAATCTAAGACGCCGCGCCGCAATCACAGAATCACAAATCACTGAGTTCGCCCGTGCTGTCGCCAAGCTGCTGTTCGTGCACGCCGACGCGATCGAGCGCCGTCAACAGCAAATTGCTCATCGGCGTGTGATCCGCGTAGCGCAGATGCCGGCCGCCTTTCACGCGTCCGCCTGCATTGCCGATGACCAGGTTCGGCAGCGGGAAGTGATCGTGCGAGTTGCTGTTGCTCATGTTGCTGCCGTAGACGAACAGCGAGTGATCGAGCAGCGAGCCGTCGCCATCCGGCGTGTTCTTCATCTTCTCCAGGAAGTGGCGGAGCAGCGACACGTGATACGTCTGGATCTTGACGTTCTTCTCCATCTTCTCCGCGCGGTTCTGGTGATGCGAGATGGCGTGATGGCCATCGCTCACGCCGACCTGCGGATACGTGCGGTTGCTGACCTCGCGCGCCACCATGAACGTCGCCACGCGCGTGATGTTCGCCTGATAGGCGAGCGCCAGCAGTTCGTACATCAGTTTGATGTGTTCCTCGAACTCGAACGGCACGCCGGGCGGCCGCTCCGGCAGCAGCAGATCCGCCTCGCCCTGGCTGGCTTCCGCACGCTGGATGCGGCGCTCGATCTCGCGCACGTTCTCCAGGTAGTCATTCAACGTGCGCCGGTCGTCCGCGCCGACCTGGAGCTGCAGACTCGAGGCTTCGCGCGTGATCGCGTCGAGGAGGCTGCGCTGTTCCTTGATCCGCGCCAGACGATCGGTCGCGCTACCGCCGTCGCCGAACAGCCGCTCGAACACCTTGCGCGGATTGATCTCCATCGGCAGCGGCGTCGTCGGCGTGCGCCACGACAGCGTGTTCATGTAGATGCAGCCGTAGTCGCGGTCGCACGATCCGATCAGGCCCGAGTGGTCTTCGGTCGCGAGCTCCAGCGAGGGAAGGATCGTTTCCTGACCGATCGCCTTGGCAGCGATCTGATCCGCCGTGACCCCGGCGTATGCGTCGACGCCCTGAGTTGCTTTCGGTCGCACGCCGCTCAGCCAGGTCGTGGGACTGAGCGAGTGAACCGCAGTCGTGTCCGCCGCGCGATGACCGAGGCCCGAGACGACGTTGACATAGTCGTGGAACGGCTCGATCGGCTTGAGGATCGGCGTGAACTCGAATCCGGCCCTCTCGGTGGCCGGCGTCCACTTGTCCATGATGGCGCCGTGTGGCACGTAGATGAACCCGAGCTTCGTCGTCGCCTTTGCCGCGGTCTGTGCGAGCAGCGTGCGCGCAGGGACCATCGATTCCAGCAGCGGCAGGGCCAGCGTCACACCAACGCCTTTGAGGAACGTCCGACGCGGAAGATGCTTCTTCGTGATGAACATAGCGTCTCCGGGCCGCCTAAAGGCGGCCCCTACAAGGTAGCTAGGTAGCTAGGTAGCTAGGTAGCTAGGTAGCTAAGCGGTTGGTTTGAACACATCCAGCTACTTATCTGCCCAGCACAACCCAGCAACCTAATGCGCGACCGCCGTGAGGCGCGGACTGTCGACGCCCGGCGCCTTTTTCATCGTGAACGGCGTGCTCTTCACGATGCCAAACACGACCGACGAGAACCGGTAGTTCTGCTGCGCCGCTTCGCGCGCGATGGAGCGGACGAGCGGCATGTCGTAGTACTCGACGCCCCGGCCGAGCGCATACGTCATCAGCTTCTCGGTGAACGTCCGCACGAACTGTTCGGGATGTTTCAGCAGCGCCTTGCGCAGCGCAATCGGACCGTCGACGGCCGATCCGTCCGCCAGCTGACCGGACGCATCGATCGACGCCCCGGGCTCTTTCACGCGCCACTCGCCGATGCCGTCGAAGTTCTCCAGCGCGAAGCCGAGCGGATCGATCACGCGATGGCAGCTCGCGCACTGCGGACTGCGACGGTGCGCTTCCATTCGCGCACGCAGCGATGTCGGCTCTGCTCCCTCGTCGTTCTCCTTCAACGCCGGCACGTTGGGCGGAGGGGCGGGCGGAGGCGTACCGAGGATGTTCTCGAGGATCCACTTGCCGCGCAACACAACGGACGTGCGGTTTGGATACGAACTGATCGTCAGGATGCTTCCCTGACCAAGCAGCCCACGACGGTAGTCGAGCTCCGGCGGCAGTTGCGCACGCCGGAAGCGGCTGCCATAGACATTCGGGATGCCGTAATGCTTGGCGAGGCGCTCGTTGACGAACGTGTAGTCGGCATCGAGCAGGTCGATCAGGCTGCGGTCCTCGCGCATCACGCTGTCGAAGAAGAGCTCGGTCTCCGTTCGGAACGCCTGGCGCAGGTTGTCGTCCCAGTTGGGAAACTCAGGACCGTTGGGGAAGTGGCTCTTGAGATTCCGCAGCATCAGCCACTGACCGGCGAAGTTGTCGACCAGCGCCTTCGACTTCGCGTCGCGCAGCATTCGCTTCACCTGCTGCTCGAGCACAGCCGGTTGATGCAGACGACCGGCCGCAGCAACGTTCAGCAGTTCATCGTCGGGAATCGAGCTCCAGAGAAAGAACGACAGGCGCGACGCAAGCTCGAGATCGCTGACGCGGTTCAGGCCATTGGCTTCAGTCGTCGCCGGATCCGCTTCGGTGCGGAAGATGAACTTCGGATTCGCCAGCACGAGTTGCAGCGCCTGCGCGATGCCGGCATCGAACGAGCCCTTCTTCCGGCCTTCCTGATACATCCCCATCACGGGAGACAGGTCGATGTCGGTAACAGGGTGCCGATACGCACGACGCGCGACCGCCGACAGGATCCGCCGCGCGCACGTGGATTCCTCGGACGTTGATGCGGGGCGACACGCGAAGATCCGTCGGCGACTCGGCGTATCACCAGGGCCTGTCGGCTGATAGGGACCCTGGATCTTCACGTAATCGACCTTCGGGATCCCGTTCATGTTCTGCAGGTCATGGTCGCGTCGATGCGGCTGCAGCGGCTCGACGGAGACGGAGTTGTTCCGCTGAATGAATGTCACCCCGACCAGCCGCGGTCCTGCCTTGATCTTGACGCGCGTTCGCAGGCGCCGGTCGATCTCATCGGCCGTCTTCGACATGTTCGTGTCCGAGGCGAGATTGTCTTCATCGCCGCCGGCGTGCGACAGGAACACGCGCTCTCCGTCGACGGTGACCTCGATCTCGTGCGCGAACTCGAGACCGGTCATGTAGCCGACGATGTTCCGCAGCAGGAAGATGTTAAAGTCGTACTCGCCATCCTGCGGAAAGTTGTGACGGATCAGGAGTCCGCCACGCGTCCCGAGCGGAAGGCCCTCGACATGATCGGCCTGCTCGGTGTCCGGAGGCACGCGATAGATCCATTGCGCGAGCGACGGGTCCGTACCGACGGCCAGCCCGCTGATGTGCCGCGCTGCCGTCAGATACTGCTCGAGCAGCGACGGAGAGACCTTGAGCACGCCGGCAATGTTGTCGAATCCGTTGCTCTCGTCGTCGGGCGGCAGCAACTCCGCGACATCGACCTGCAGGTCCAGCAGATCGCGAATTGCGTTGCCGTATTCCGTGCGGTTGAGGCGATGGATTGGTTTGTGGCCCGGATTGGGACTGCGAACGGCCTGCTCGTCGAGCGAGGTCTCGAGACGTGTGACGAAGCCGTCCAGTGTGGCGGCGTCGGGCCGAGGCATGCCCTGCGGCGGCATCATGCCGCCACGGACCTTACGCGCAACCTTTTCCCAGAGCTCGGCGTTGGCGGATGTATCGGCCGGGTCCAGACCCTCGAGGACAAGGCCCCCGGTTCTTGCGCGCTCGTTATGACACGTCACGCAGTACTTCTGGACGAGGTCACGTGGAGAGGTCGTCGCGACGGCCGGTCGAGCCTGCGAGATCGCTCGAGGAGAGGTCGACTGTGAAGGCGCGCGGTCAGCTCGCACGCTGCTCGACGCCGTCGCGAACACGGCGGCGCTGGCGGCGATCAGGCCCAGCCAAGGGACTCCGGCCTGTGATATTCGCGCGGAGCCGCGTGACTGGTCAGCAGTATTTCTTGCCGCGCTTCGCGCGGCGAGGATCGCTATGCGACTCACACTGAGCGCGAGATTCACGCAACGAGCCGCATCGCGATCCAACGCGCGACGTCGCATCAAACCTCCAAGGATAGAATAACGGCCGCTATGAGCCGGCGTGGCCAGGACCCTTTATTATGACGCCCAAGTGGCTGTGGCTGCTAGGGATAGTCGCGATATCGACAACCTCGACGTGGGCCGAGCAGCGCTGGTTGTCGGACCGCGACCGTAACCTTGGAACCGATGAGAAGGTCGTCGAGTTTCCGCTTCCTCATGAAGGCAGCGCCCCGACGACGATCGCGCTCGCTCCCGACGGTACGGTGTGGTTCACCGAAAGCGGTGGCAATCGAATCGGGCGGATGAACCCGGACGGGAGTGGACTGAAGGAGTTCGAGCTCCCGAATCCGAACAGCTCGCCTCGAATCATCGCGCTGGGCTCGGACGAGAACATGTGGTTCTCCGAGCATCTCGGCAATCGCATGGGACGAATCACGCCGGAGGGGACCCTGGCGGAGTTCGCCATCCCAACGCCAAACAGCATGCCGCGCGCGATTGCGCTTGGGTCCGACGGCAACATCTGGTTCGGCGAGTTCGCCGCCGGCAAAATTGGACGTATCGCTCCTTCCGGTGCCATTACCGAATTCCCAATCCCAACGCCCGACAGCGGCCCACGTGCGCTCGCCGCCGGCGCGGACGGGGCCATCTGGTTTTCGGAGTTCAACACGAGCAAGATCGGGCGGATCACCGCCGACGGTACGATCACCGAGTTCACGCTGCCACGTCCGAACTCCGGTCCCGGTGACATCACCGCGGGAGCCGACGGCCACATGTGGTTCGTGGAGCTGGCCGGGCGGATGGACGGTCGGATGCCTGATGGCAACCGCGTCGGACGCATCACGCGTGACGGGACGGTGACGGAGTTCCCGGTCCCGAGTCAGATGGGATCGCCGATCAATATCGCGGTCGGTCCCGATCGCAATGTGTGGTTCACGAAGGGGAGTCTCGTTGGACGAGTCACGACGGACGGGTCCATCAGGGAATTTCCGTTGCCAACCGCGAATGCGGGCGCGACCGGGATCACGGCAGGGAGCGATCGTCAACCGCCGACGCGATTGAGTAATCGCTTGTGGTTTACCGAGTCGGTAGCGAATAAGCTCGCGTATCTGGAGTTTCGGTGAGGCCTTCGGGCTTCGGCCTTCAGGCTTCGGTGCTGGATAATCGGGGCCGAAGCGGGCGCTTGTCGTAGCTCGGAGCGGTGAATCGCACAAGCCAGGACCGAAGGCCGAAGGCCGCGGCCCGTAGGCCACAGCGAAGGGTGACGCATGCCACGAGTCATTCAGATTCTGATTTGGACTGCCGTTGCCATCGCCGGCGCTGCTGCGTTCGGGATGATCGCGCTCTCCCGTGGGGAGACGATCAGCGCGGCGTGGCTCGTGATCGCCGGCATCTGCTCCTACGCGGTCGCCTATCGCTTCTACGCGCGCTTCATTGCGTATCGCGTGTTGGCGCTGGACATGCGCCGGGCGACCCCGGCCGAGCGATTGAACAACGGGCGCGACTTCGTCCCGACCTCGCGCTGGGTCCTCTACGGACATCACTTCTCGGCGATCTCGGGCGCGGGACCGCTGGTCGGTCCGACCCTCGCGGCGCAATTCGGCTTCCTGCCCGGCACGTTGTGGCTCATCGCGGGTGTCGTCTTCGGCGGTGCCGTGCAGGACTTCGTCATCCTCGCCGCCTCGATGCGGCGCGACGGCAAAACCCTCGGCCAGATAGCGAAGGAGGAAGTGAATCCGACCGCGGGTCTCGCGGCGATGGTCGCGATCTTCGCCATCATGATCATTCTGCTCGCGGTGCTGGCGCTGGTCGTCGTCAACGCCCTGCGCGACAGCCCGTGGGGTCTGTTCACGATCTCCGCGACTATTCCCATCGCGCTCCTGATGGGCGTGTGGATGGGATACATCCGTCCAGGCCGCGTGTCGGAAGCGACGGTCGCGGGCATCGTGCTCATGTTCGCCGCGCTCTGGGGTGGCCAGTGGGTCTCGCAGCATCCCACGTGGGCGACGGCGTTCCGCTGGTCCGGCACGGATCTGTCGTGGGCGATCATCGTCTACGGCTTCTTCGCATCGGTGCTGCCCGTCTGGCTCCTGCTCACGCCGCGCGATTACCTGTCGGCGTTCATGAAGGTCGGCACGGTCGCGGTGCTCGCGATCGCGATCACGATCCTGATGCCGCCGCTCAAGATGCCGGCGCTGACGCAGTTCATCGACGGTACCGGCCCCGTGTTCGCCGGCAAGTGGTTTCCGTTCGCCTTCATCACGATCGCGTGCGGCGCGGTGTCGGGCTTCCACGCGCTCATCGCCAGCGGCACGACGCCGAAGATGCTGCGCAGCGAAAGCGACGCGATGCTGGTCGGCTACGGCGCCATGCTCACGGAGTCGTTCGTCGGGTTGATGGCGATGATCGCCGCCGCCACGCTCGAGCCCGGCGTCTACTTCGCGATGAACGTCGGCGCCGGCGTGATTGGGACGACACCACAGACCGCGGCAATGAAGATCGCCGAATGGGGCTTCATGCTGCGTCCCGAGCAGATGACGCAGCTCGCGCAGCAAATGGGGGAGGCGAGCCTGCTGTCACGAACCGGTGGCGCGCCGAGCCTGGCGGTCGGCATGGCCGGCATCCTCGGCAACGTGTTCAGCGGCGCCGGCCTCGCACTCTGGTATCACTTCGCGATCATGTTCGAGGCGCTCTTCATCCTGACAACGATCGACGCTGGCACGCGTGTTGGCCGGTTCATGCTGCAGGAGCTCCTCGGTCACATCTGGGCGCCGCTGGGTCGCACGTCGTGGTACCCGAGCATCGTGATCTCGTCGTTCCTCGTCGTCGTCGCGTGGGGCTATTTCCTGTATCAGGGTGTGATCGATCCGCTCGGTGGGATCAACACGCTGTGGCCGCTGTTCGGCATCGCCAATCAGCTGCTGGCCGCGATCGCGCTGTGCGTCGGCACGACCATCATCATCAAGATGGGCAAGCTGCGCTACGCGTGGGTCACGGTACTGCCGCTCGTGTGGCTGACTTCCGCGACGCTCACGGCGGGATGGCAGAAGGTCTTCTCACCCGATCCCGCGCTCGGCTTCCTGGCCCACGCCGCGTCGCTCGCCAATTCGACCAATCCAGGCGCCGCGCGCATGATCTTCAACGACCGCGTCGACGCCGCGCTGGCGGCGTTCTTCATGGCCATCGTGGTCGTCGTCCTCGCTGCGTCGATGCGCGAGTGGTACCTGGTCGCGGCGCGTCGCAAAGCGCCCAAGGTCAACGAGGCGCCGTACGTGGAGTCGCAGCTGGTGGCGGGGTAGCTCCGGGTCTGGCCTGGCGCACGAGCACAACCACGAAATACCGGACGGTGACGGTCGTCATCAGACGCGGAAGGCCAGGCTTCACCAAGGATCTCGAGGGCTTCAGGCATCCGCTCGGCCCACGCCTGTGACCGGTATTCGACGAAGGCTCGCGACCGCAGGTAAAGGCCTTGATGCAGCCGGCGTGATCGTGTACCGGTCCTCACCGTGCAACGGTCGGACGGGCCTGCAAGTACGGCGCGACGTTTCCGGCAATCGTTCGCAGCTCCGCCTCGGTCAGCGGCAGCCTGCGCAGCGATTCCCACGCCGCCCGCGGCGTGAGCTCCCCACCGGTTGGAGCATCGGACCCGAAGAGAATCCGCTGAACGCCGAGCCGGCGGATCTGCGAGGCGATGGCTGCCGCTTTGTCGGGCGTAATCGTGACAGTCGGCGTTACGCTCGGCGCATCGAAGTAGAGGCGTGTCGCACGCGCGTCTCCTCTGGCGATGGCCTCGATGAACACCTCGAGTGCCTCGTCGGCGCCAGGATCCGACGGTGCGCCTCCGGCCGCCAGGTGCGCGATCTGAATGGCGACGTCGGGCGCGGCGGGTACCAGCTCGTTGAGGAAGATCAGCGCTTCGTCGCGTCCGTACGGCAGCTTCGCGTTGAATGACGCTCGCATGTGGACGACGATCGGCATTCGATAGCCGTTTGCCGCGCGGAAGACGCGCTTCAGTTGATCGATCTGCTGGGCATCGTGAAAATCCACCACCGAGTTGCCGAAGTGCAGCTTGAGGCCGTTGCGGAGGTTGCGGTCCTTCGCGCATCGAGCGAGCTCGTCGAGCGCGTAGTCTTTCAGCGGATTGAGGCCACAGAATCCAACCAGACGTTTCGGGTATCGTGCGACCTGCTGGCTGGTCCAATCGTTGTCGGCGCGCACGTTGTCGGCTGCGTTCTCGATCTTTCGAGAGGGCTGTTCGTAGATATACGCGGTCGACAGGACCACCGCCCGTTCAATGCCTGCCGCATCGAGAAGAGCGATCAGATCCTTGGCCGTCACCGGTTTTGTCTGTGGCGCGGGCGCCGGAGGCGACATGACCTGCGCCAGCGCAGGGCTGATCAGATGCTGGTGATGATCAAACGACGGCGCGTCCTGCGCATGAAGCACGGCCACCGGTACGAGAATCAGAGCCGTCGCGAGTACTTGGAGCTGTGAGATGGCCGTCATTCCATTTCGATGCCGACGCCAAGTGGGTCGCACGAGACCTCGCGACGCTGAAGTCGGCGCTCGAGGAGCGATGACGCCTGCGCCAAACGTCTCTTCGTGAGTGTGCGTGGTCAGCCTACTCCTTGCGGAGACGAAAAAAGGCAAGAACATAACCGTCGGCATCGGTGATCTCGAAGCCCCAGAGCCTATCATCTATGAATGACAACCCTTTCACGAACGACACACCACGCTCTTTGAACTCGTTGAAGAGCGTGTCGGGATCCAAGGTGTAGATGTACGCGTCCCATCGAGCCCATGCGTGCCGGGTGTGGTTCGGGCATGGAAGCACGTCGGGGAGGATCGCCTTCAGCATGATGCCGATCCCATCCCGGCTCACTCCGGCGTAGTACGGGCCGTCCGCTGGACCCTGGAAGTCGAGTTGAAATCCGAGGCGCTCGCGGTAGTAGGAGATCGAGGTCTGAAGGTCCTTCACGATGAAGAACGGACTGATCGACACGAGATTCCTATTCGCGGGTTCGCGGTTCACGCCGTCCGCAGCGATCTCGCCTGAGTTCATGCTCAGCGTCGGCGCAAGTCGTACACGGCGATCGGGTCGGACGGGTCGTTTGACACCGCCTGGTCGACGCCGGCAGACAGCAGCTCCCATCCGGGTGAGAATCGCCGCACGATTTCGTCCTGGTCGAAGCCGCGCGGCCCGCGACGCTTGCCTGGGAGAAAGCCAGCGAGCACGAGGCGACCGCCGGACGGCACCATCGATGTGAGCCCTCGGACGTAGGCGTCACGACCCTCATCGGAGAGCCCGTGCAGGCACCCGTTGTCGACGACGAGGCGGAAGTCGGTCCCGAAGCCGTACGTCTCGAGTTTGGTTGCGTCCGCCTGCATGAAGCGGACGGCGACCTTGGTAGCCGCCGCCTTCTTCCGCGCGCGCGCGAGTGCTGCTGTTGCCCAGTCGATCCCAGTGACGTCCCATCCGTGCTGCGCGAGATAGATCGACGAGTCGCCAGTGCCGCACCCTATGTCGAGCGCCCTCGCTGTCGAGAGCCGGTCCGTGCCTTCAACCAGGCGCGTGAGCGCGGCCGGAAGCCTATGACCTTCCCACGGTGTAAAACCGATTCGGTAGAACAGCTCGAACAGGAGGCGGCCAGGATTCATAGGAAGCCGTCCTTCGTCTCGCGAATCGCCAGCAGCCCGATCAGCGTGATCGCCGCCGCCGCCGAGAGGTAGTAGCCGACGAACTGCAGGCTGTAGTGCTGCGCGAGCCACGTCGCGATGTAGGGCGCGAGCGAGGCGCCGAAGATTCCCGCCAGGTTGAACGTCAGCGAGCTTCCCGTGTAGCGCACGCGGGTGGGGAAGAGCTCTGAGAGCACGGTTCCGAGCGGGCCGTAGGTCAGTCCCATCAGCGACAATCCCACGATCATCGTCATCGTTGCTCCGGCCAGGCCCGCCGAGAGCATCGGACCCATGACGAAGCCGAACGCGATGATGCCGACGGTGACCCAGATCAGGGTCGAACGGCGTCCTCGTTCGGCAATTCGCGCGCTGATGGGAATGGTGATCGCGAAGAAGAGCACTCCCACCAGCTGGATCACCAGGAACGTCGCACGGCTGTAGCCGAGCGCGGTCGTGCCCCACGACAGCGCGAACACGGTCATCAGGTAGAACAGCACGAATGTCGCGAGCGACGCCATGATTCCGAGCGCCAGCGTATCAGGGTATTCCTTGAACACCGCGAGCATCGGGACCTTCACACGATGCTCTCGCTGCACGGCCTGCCGGAAGACCGGCGTCTCGCTGATCGTCAAACGCACGTACAAACCCACGGCGACGAGCGCGGCGCTGGCAAGAAACGGGATACGCCAGCCGAAGGCGAAGAACTGATCGTTGGTCAGCCATTCGGAGAGCAACAGGAATCCAGCGCCCGAGAAGAAGAACCCGATCGGCGCGCCGAGCTGAGGGAACATCCCGTACCACGCGCGCCTTCCTGGCGGCGCGTTCTCGACGGCCAGCAGCACCGCGCCACCCCATTCCCCGCCCAGGCCGAGTCCCTGTCCAAACCGACACAACGCGAGCAGCGCGGGCGCGGCGATTCCAATGCTGCCGTATGTCGGCAGCAGCCCAATCGCCATCGTCGACACACCCATCGTCAGCAGCGCGGCGACGAGCGTCGCCTTGCGGCCGATCCGATCGCCGAAGTGTCCGAACAACGCCGAGCCGATCGGTCGCGCGAAGAACGCAATCGCGAACGTCGCGAGCGAGGCAAGGATTCCGGATGCGGGATCAGTCGACGGAAAGAAGAGGCGCGGAAAGACGAGGACGGCCGCGTTCGCGTAGATGTAGAAATCGAAGAATTCGATCGTGGTTCCGATCAGACTCGCGAACAGCACCTGGCCGGGCGTGTTGATCGGGCGATCGATGGTGGCTGTCGACGGCGGCATCGGCTACAAGGATACGCGGACCTAACCCGCCTCCGCCGCCGGCTTCGGCGAGGTCCGCGCTAACCAGTGCGTGTGGGGGCGGACCTTGTCAGGTCCGCCCTCAGTCATGCGACGCGCGCGACGAACCAGATGCCTCCTGCAATTGCCACGAGTCCGCTCGCGAACCGGACGCCGTAATGCGTGAACCAGAGTTGACGCCGCAGCAGGATCAGCGCCGGGAGCACAGCAGCGAGGACGAGCAACTGACCAGCCTCCACGCCGACATTGAAGGACGCAAGGGCGATCGGCACCTGACCGGCCGGCAGCGCGATCTCGTGCAACGCTCCCGCGAATCCGAAGCCGTGGATCAGGCCGAACGGGAACGTAATCAGCCAGCGACGGTCGGACGTTTTCACGAACCAGTTCTCGATCCCGACATACGCGATCGACAGCGCAATTGCCGGTTCGACGATCGATGGTCCAGGCGACCAGATGCCTAGGGCCGAGAGCCCCAGCGTGATCGAATGCGCGAGGGTGAATGCCGTGAGCGCCAGGATCGTCGAGCGCAGTCGACCGCCGACGACGATCAGACCGAACAGGAAGACGAGATGGTCGTAGCCGGTCAGGATGTGACTGATGCCCAGGCGAAAGAGCGACCAGGCTTCCGCGGCCATGCTGGTGCCGGCGCTTCCAGCGGTCGTCACGTCGATCCGGTCGTGTCCCGCGTAGAGCACCGAGCGAGATTCCGACGAGGAGACAGCCGCGAGGTGGCGATGACCGTGCGACATGCCGTCGAGGAAGCCGAGCGTGACGGCCGCCGATGAGGGTGCGGACGCGCACTCGAATACAGCGCGAATCGAGAGTCCGTCTTCTTCGGTCAGAGTGGTCGCGGTGAGCGTTCCGTGGCAGTCGGCGGCCGCGTCGCTGACTCGCATGCGGCTGACGATTGTCGCGGCGAGCTGTGCTCTGGCGTTCTCGAGCTCACGCGCAGAAATGGTGCCGTCGTGATTGGCATCGATCGCCGGGACGATCGTCGCGATCTCCGGTCGCGCGAAGACCAGCGAGGCGGCCACCGTGTTGCCGTGCAGCTCGTACTCACCGCGGGAGATACCGACAGCATGCGCATTCGCGAGGTGCGGGACGAGTAGCGCGAGAATCATCGCGACGGCGCTCCTCGTCTCGCGGACCATAAAGGTCCGCGCCGCATTCCACCTATTCCGCGGCATGGCCCACCAGTCGCCCTGCTTCTTCGGCGCCCGTGTAGTCGAATCGTGGATTGAGTCTGAGCGCGCGCTGAATCAGTTCGCGGCCCGTCGTATCGCCCTGTGCAAGCCGGATTGCTCCCGCGTGATAGAGCAGCCGCGCATCCGGCGTTCCCAGCTGCATCGCCTCGTCGCTTGCGCGGCGGGCGTCGTCGAGTCGACCCGCACGATACAGCGTCCACGCATACGTGTCGTATACGTAGATACCGCTGCGTCCACTGCGCTCTTCCTCGATCAGCCGGAGCGCTTCATCGGCGTTGCGGTTCTTCGTCGCGTAGAAGAGCGCGAGCGTCAGGCGATCCGCCTTGCGTCCTTCGGCGATCGCCTCGTCGTACGCCGAATCGGCCGCCGACGCGTTGCCGAGCATCTGCTGCGCATCGCCCAGCAGCCAGGCGGCCTCGACCGAATGGCTCGTCTTGAACGCCTGCTGTAAATAGTCGACGGCTTCCTTCGGTCGACCGGCGCCGAGCGCGATACGTCCGCGCGCGGTCAGCGCCGGCACGTAGTCGGGAACCCATTTCAGCGCCTCGGCCAGTACGGCATCGGCGCCGGAGTAATCGCCCTCGTTCCAATAGATGTTGGCTGCCTGCACGAACGTCCAGGCGGTGGGCTCGCGATCCTGCATGTCGCGCCCGTTCAGCGCGAGGCGCATGAATATCTTCGCGGTGCGCGTGTCGCCCTCGAGCCAGCGCACATAGGCGGCACGCGAATACGACGCCATGTTCGGCTGCGCGTCGATCATGCGCTGCGTGGTCGCCGCCGCTTCATCGAAGTGTCCCAGCTCCAGGAGCGCATCGCTCATCACGCCGAGACTGACCGCGTCGGTCGGCTCGTCGCGCAACACGGCGTTCGCCACGTCGCGGGCGGCGCTGAACCGGTGGTCGTTCATCAGCGCGAGGCTGCGGAGCTGCAGCGCCGATCGATTGCCCGGCGACAATGCCAGCGCGGCATTCACGCACGCATCGACGTTGACGTAGAAGCCGGGGTCCGCCGTGAGCCGTGCCTTGCGCACCCAGCCTTGGCCCACCCGCACCCACGACTCGGGTTCGATGGGTAGCCGATGCGCCTTCGTCTGCAGCCCCCGAATCCCTTCATCCAGCGACGACGATCCATTCGGGTCGGCGAGGCAGATCTCGCGAGCTTCGCTCGCGGTGTCCATCGTCGATGCTGGCGCCCGATGACATGCTGCGACGAGCAACGAGGCTGCGCACACGATGACGGCGTGACGTGTGGTCATTGTGGAACTCCGAAGGAAGGGCCGCCTAAAGGCGGCCCCTACAGCGACTACGAACTACTAACCACCAACTGACAAGCAACTACTAACGACGAACCACCAACCACCAACCAGCTAGGGCGCCGGCGCGCCGTGACCCTCGTTGAGGCCCTGCCACGGCAACGCCAGCCACGGGAACTCGGTCAGATACGGCTTGTCGTTGTGATTGACCCCGTCTCCCACAGCGCCCGGGACGCCGGCAACGATCAGGCCGATGAGTGCATCACTCACGTCGACCTGTTCGGCGTCGGGACGATAGCCACCCGGAATCATGCGGCCGTTGGGGAATTGCGAGTCGATGGCAATGTCGACGCGCAGAACGTCACCCGTCTTGCCTGGCGCGATCGGCACGTGGTGCGCGCCGGTATATGGGTAGTTGTCGAGGTTGATTGCCTGGAGAATGTCGACGCGGCCACTCTTCAATGGCGTGGGGTCGATGCCAAGTGCGCTGTAAATGCCGAGGAACTCCGCGTCCCGCACCAGGATCGGATTCAGGAAATACGCAGCGAAGTTCTCCACGTCGGTGAGCGGCGTCGTGCGCAGATACTTCGACTGATCCTGCACGCCAATCATCCCGGCATCGATCAGCGGCAATCCCTCGCGGCCGACCTGAATCCACGGGCCCGACAACTCGGGATCGCGATCCGGGAAGCGCACCGTGACCTTGCGGCGGCTGGCCGATGCCCACACGCCGAGCAGCGTGTCGTCGCCAGGCGTGCCGTTGTGCGCCGGCGCCTGGCCGGTGCCGGTCACCTTCGACGTCGGGACCTCCAGCGCGAGCACGTTCAGGTTGAAACCGGCGAACACGTCCTCGCCAGGGGTCGTGCGGCCACCGATGCCGACGAGACCGGCAAGGTTCAGGATGTCGAAGATCCCCTTCTCATCGAGATAGAACCCGTCGTCACGCGTCCCGACGAACGCCCGACCCTCTGACCCGCCGCTGCCGAGCATGTTGATGAAGCGCGAGGCAAAGGCATCGTCGTAAAGGCCGTCCTCGTGACCCGCAGTGGTGCCCGGATACAAGGCGTCCGCGGCGTTGCCGAGACCGTAGGCGAGACGATCGGTATGCGGTCCAACGTTTGGCGGGGCGACCGGAAGGTCGCGACCGATCACGGTCGAGACGTCACCGCTTGGAAGGTGTTCCACCTTCGTCACCGTGTAGGTCTGCTGCACCCCGCTGAGCTGAATCAACAGCTCCTTGCCGCCGCCAGGAGGCAACGAGAGATTCCCGGGATCGACGGGCGTGGGCTTGGTCGACTTCAGCTGGATTTGGTACGTGACTGCGTCGTTGAGCAACCCATTCCCGCGCGCGATGTGGAACTCGTACAGCACGTCATCGCACAGCCGCGTCTGCTGGTTGCCCTGTCCGGGCTCGTGCAGTCCGTTGTAGCCGGCGATGAGATACAGCTTGTCGTGGGAGCCGGGAGTCACCCACGCGTAGACGTCGGTGTTGTCGACGCACGGGTCGTTGAGGATGGCGAGCGCCTCGCGATGGCTCGACGCCCTGGTGCCGACTGTCGTGGCAGCGGCTGCAAATGCGATGACGGCCGCAGCCGTGATCGCGGTGATGGCCTTCTTCACCTGCGTTCTCCTTCCGCTCGGACTGTGTCAATCCGTAACGTGAGGTTCTACGGTGAAGGTGTGGAGATGGATTGGGAGTGTCAGCCGGCGGTCAACTCCCAACGTCTTACGCTGGTCCAACTCCCAACTCCCAAACCGAATTGCTGTTTGAGACGTAGGACTGAGATTTGGGAGTTGGAGCCGGCGTCAGGGAATTGGGAGTTGGGAGTTCCGCGTCGTGCTACGACGCGGCCTCCAGCCGCGGCCTATGCGCGACGATCTTCTCCGAGCGCTCGCGCAGGTCCTGCTCGCGCACGAAGTCGAGTGTGTGCTGCAGCGCCGAGATGGTCGATTCGATCTGCGTTTCCGCGTCGCGCCGCTTCATCTTCAGCGCGTCGACTTCCCGCTGCGCGTCCTCGATGCGCGTCTGCGTCAGCAGCATCAGCGTCTGCGCCTTCCCCTCGGCTTCGCGGACGATGCTCGCGGCCTCCTGCTGCGCGTTGGCCTTGATGTCTTCGGCGAGCTTCTGCGCGCTGATCAGCGTCGTCTTGATGCTGCCTTCGAGATCGCGGAACTGAGCGAGCGCTCCCTCGAGCCGCGCCACGTCCTGACGCAGACGCTCGTTCTCGCGCAGCGCCTCCTCGTATCCGGTCGACGCATCTTCCAGCATCGTCGTGACGGCGGCCTTGTCGAAGCCGCGCATCACCGTCGGGAATTTCGCCTGGCGAAGATCGAGCGGCGTGATGAACACCGTGCTGTTGTCAGAGTTGAACATTGCGGCTCCCGAAAATTGCGGTTCCCACGCGGACCAGCGTCGCCCCCTCCTGAACGGCCACCTCGTAGTCGCCGCTCATGCCCATGGACAGCTCCCGCAGCATTGACGCCGGCACACCCGTCGCGAGCCACTCGTCCCGCAGATCGCGGAGCTGGCGGAACCAGGGACGCGCGTCTTCGGGTGTCTCGGCGAACGGCGGCAGCGTCATCAGTCCCACGACCCGAACGGCCCTGCACGCGGCCGCTGCCTCGAACATCCCCGGTACCTCGCCAACGGGAGCGCCGAATTTCGTGGGTTCCCGCGCGAGGTCGACCTGGATCAGCAGCTCCGGCGCGTCCCCCGTTTCCTCCGCTGTGCGATCGATTCGGGCGATCAGCTCGGCGCTGTCGACCGACTGGATCACGGCGAAGGCGGGCGCGGCTTTGCGCACCTTATTGGTCTGCAGGTGACCGAGGAGATGCCACCTGATTGGTAAATCGGTCGCACTGTTGATTTTCTGTAGGGCTTCCTGGACGCGGTTCTCGCCAAAATCGCGCTGGCCGGCCGCACAGGCTTCGCGAATGGCGTCGAGCGGGAATGTCTTGGAAACGGCGACGAGCCGGACCGAGGAGGGATCCCGTCCGGCTGACCGGGCCGCGACGTCTATGCGCGCGCGAACCTCAGCCAGCCGGACAGCAATGGACATCGTTCGGATCGTTCGGATCGTTCGATTCGTTCGGATCGTTCCAGCGTTCGAATCGTTCGAGTCGTTCGAACGCAGAATCCGAACGTGCCGAACGACTCGAACCGATTGAACGATTCGAACATGCCGAACGATTCGAACGGCTACTTCTTCACCATTGCCTGAAGCGCCGGAAGCGACGTCTTGACCTCCGCCGCCTTCGGTCCATTGGGATCGATCTGCAGATACTTCTCGAGCGCCGCAACCGCGTCGGGAATCTGACCCAGATTGAGTGCGGTCATCCCGAGCTGGTAGAACGCCGGGGCATACATCGGATCGGCCTTGGTCGCGGCTTCGAACTGCGTCTTGGCCTCAGCGAACTTGCCCGAGTTGAACAGGATGACGCCCTGGTTGTAGCTCGCCTCTGCACCGCCGCCACCCGCGGCTCCCGAGGTCAACGTGGCCGCCTTCGAGCTCGCCTCTGCCGCGAGGTCGAACTTCTTTTGCGCGTTGTAGACGTTGGCCAGCCCCGTATACGCCTCGCCCGAATCCGGCTTCAGCTCGATGACCTTCTTAAACGCCGTCTCGGCCTCGTTGAACTGCTGCTTGTTCGAGTAGGCGACTCCGAGGTTGTAGTAGCAGTCGCTGCACGTGGGGATCTTGGCGACGATGCCGTTGAATTTGGCAATGGCTTCGTCGTTGTTGCCCGCCTTCATCGCGGCGATCGCGGCAGCCGCGTCGGTCTGAATCGCCTGCTGCGCAGCCTTGTCGGCCGCGGAAAGACCGCTGGCCGGCGACAGGTTGAAGCTCATCTCTACTGGTCGGCCCTGGCTCACCTGAGCCGGCTTGGTCTGGGCGCCCACTCCGTCCTTGTTGACGGTCACCTTCCACGGACCGGACTGGAGCCCGACCTGCAGGAATTCGCCGTTCTTGTTCGTCTTGGTCTCGGCTTTTCGATTCGAACCCTCGGCCTCGAAGGTCACGGTGGCGCCTTCCACCGGTTTGTTCATCGCGTCGACGACCTTGCCGCGGACGATGCTCTGCGCAAGAGCCGGCGCGACCGACATCGTCAGCAGCACGGCCAGCGCCAGGACGCCGCGGAACAGAATGGTCCGCATGTAATGAGCCTCCAGGAAAAAGTAGTCCGAACGAGGGGAACGCGTCGCCGGTAGCTAGGTAGCTGGGTCGCTTCGCTTCCGGGCAAATACCCAGCCACCCAGCTACTTAGCCACCTAGCTACCTATCGAGTTTACATGAAGAATCGGGCAACCGCATTGAGGTCGTGCGTCACCGGCGCGGGTGGCAGCGACTCCAGAAACCGCCGCCCGTACGCCATGGTTTTCACCCGCGGATCGAGCACCGCCAGCACGCCACGATCGGTCCGATGACGGATCAATCGTCCAAGACCCTGCTGCAGCGTGAGGATCGCGAGCGGCACCTGATAGCTGGCGAACGCGTCGCCCCCTGACGCGGTGATCGCGTCGATGCGCGCCGCGGTGATCGGATCGCCGGGTGAGGCAAACGGCAGCTTGTCGACGATGACACAGCTCAGCGCCTCGCCGACCACGTCCACACCCTGCCAGAAGCTCGAGGTGCCGAGGAGCACCGCATTCGGCGTTTCGCGGAACTGTTCGATGAGCAACGACCGCGGCGCTTCGCCCTGCACGAGGATTGGAAACGGCAGTCGGGACAGCTCGAGCAAGGCATGCACGTCGCGCAGCACGGCGTAGCTGGTGAACAGCACGAACGCGCGTCCGCGCGATCGCGTGAGCAGCTCGATCGCTTCGCGCGCGACCGCCTGGGAGAAGGACGGCGCCTTTGGCGGCGGCATACGCCGCGGCAGATAGACCAGCGCCTGTTGCGCGTAGTCGAACTCCGAGGCGACGTGCACCGTGTCGGCGGCGCGAAGACCGAGACGACGCTTGATGTAGTCGAACGACTGATCGACCGTCAGCGTCGCCGACGTCAGCACGACCGTCCGATACCGATCGAAGACCGCGTCGGGGATCAGGCGTGAGACGTCGATCGGGGCGGCACGCAGGAACACGCCTCGTGCGCGCGTCTCCATGAAATAGACGTAGTCGGAATCGTCGGCGCGAAGCAGGAACCGCAGGTCGTTGCGCAGTTCGCCCGCGCGCCGCTGCAGCGTGCCGAGGGTTTCTCGGACGTCAGGCGCGAGATCCTGCGACTGGCCAGGCGCGTTCGAGCTGGTGCCGATGGCGAGGAGCGCGAGGGTCGCTTCGAGCCCTTCGAGCGCGCCGGCGAGCGTGGCGCCTTCCTCGATGTGTTCTCCGATCGCATCCGACGTGTAGCGCAGTCGCAACTGCCACCCCACCGCGCCCAACACGCGCGGCGGAGACCCCGGTTCAGCGCGCAGGTTTCTGCCGAAGGCGATCGCGCCAAAGAAGGTCCGCGCGTGATCGGAGACGCGGGTGAGGGCCCGGTGCAGATCCTCGACTTCGCGGACCATAAAGGTCCGCGCCGCATCTTGCCCTTGATGGCCGGCGACAGAAGAAAACAGTCGCTCCGCGTCGCGCACGAGATCGTCGACCCGGAAGTTGCTGACGCCGACGCCGAAGTACTGCGTCGCGACGTCCTCGAGTTGATGCGCTTCGTCGACCACGAGAACGGGCGCGGACGGGATCACCTCGCCGTATGCACTCTGACGCACGGCAGCGTCCGCGCACAGGAGATGGTGATTGACGATCACGACGTCCGATTCGGCGGCGCGCTGGCGCATCAGCGTGACGAAACAATCGCCGTAGCGTGGACATGTGTTCCCCAGACAGGTGTCGGCGTCGGCAGCGATTTCTTTCCACAGCGGCAGGTCTTCGGGAAGATCACGCAGCTCCGCGCGATCGCCGGTCGCGGTCGTTGCCGCCCAGTCGTGAATCACTGGCAGGAACACCACGGGCTCGGACGACTGCTTGTAGATCTCCCAGCGATGCAGGCACAGATAGTTCGATCGGCCCTTCATCACGGTGGCGGTGAACGGGATCTCGAGCGCCTCGCTCAGTGCGGGCAGGTCCTTGAAGAAGATCTGCTCCTGAAGGTTCTTCGTGCCCGTGGAGATCAGCACGCGCTGACGGCTGAGGATGGCTGGAATCAGATAGGCGAGTGTCTTTCCCGTGCCGGTGCCCGCCTGCGCGAGCAACGTCCCACCGTCTTCCACGACGGTGGCAACCGCGGCGGCCATGCGACGCTGCCCGTCACGCGGTTCATAACCATCGACCGCCCGCGCGAGAGCCCCTCCCGCAGAGAACGCGATCTCGACCGCTGTCGACACGGAAACGGATTGAACTTCCACTTTGGAACGACTCGAACGACTCGAACGACCGAACGACCCGAACCTTCCGAACGATTCGAACGACCCGAACGACTATTGGAGTTCTGGGTAAAGAGGAAACCGTCGCGCGAGCCGCTCGACTTCCTGCTTCACCGTCGCCAGCGCCCGATCGTCATCCGGCGTGGCCAGCGCGCGCACGATCAGGTCGGCCATCGCGTCCATTTCCGGTTCGCGCATCCCGCGTGTCGTGACCGCTGGCGTCCCGATGCGGATTCCGCTCGCCACCGCGGGCGGATTCGTGTCGAACGGGATCGCGTTCTTGTTGACCGTGATGCCCGCCTTGCCGAGCGCCGTTTCCGCGGCCTTGCCGGTGATGCCCTTCGAGAACACATCGACGAGCATCAGATGATTGTCGGTGCCGCCGCTGACCAGCCGGAAGCCATGACCCGCGATCGCCGATGCCAGACGTTTCGCGTTGGCGACGATGTGGTGCTGGTATTCCTTGAAGGCCGGCTCCATTGCCTCCTTGAAGCAGACGGCCTTGCCGGCGATCACGTGCATGAGCGGACCGCCCTGCCCGCCGGGAAAGAGCGCACGGTCGAGCTCCTTCGCGTACTGCTCGCGGCACAGGACGATGCCGGCTCGCGGTCCGCGCAGCGTCTTGTGCGTCGTCGTCGTGACGAAGTCGGCGTGCGGAACCGGGCTGGGATGCTCGCCGGCCGCGACGAGTCCGGCGATGTGCGCCATGTCGACCATCATCGGTGCGCCCACCGCCTGTGCCACGGCGCTGATGCGTGGGAAATCGATCACGCGCGGATACGCGCTGGCGCCGACGATGATCATTTTCGGCCGATGCTCGTGGGCCAGCCGTTCCAGCTCCGCGTAGTCGATGCGCTCATCCTCCTGACGCACGCCGTAGGGAACGATCGTGTACAGCTTTCCAGAGAAGTTGAGGGGATGCCCGTGTGTGAGATGACCGCCATGCGCGAGGTTCATCCCCAGGACGGTGTCGCCGGGCTGCAGCAGCGTCATGTACACGGCCATGTTCGCCTGCGTGCCCGAGTGCGGCTGCACGTTGGCGTGGTCGGCGCCGAACAACTGCTTCGCACGTTCGATGGCGAGTGATTCGGCGACGTCGACGAACCCGCATCCGCCGTAGTAACGCCGTCCCGGATACCCCTCGGCGTATTTGTTCGTCATCACCGAACCGACTGCTTCGAGTACGGCGCGGCTGACGAAGTTCTCCGACGCGATCAGTTCCAGCCCCTCGGCCTGTCTCCGTACTTCCTGATGAATCGCCGCGGCGATCTCCGGATCGGTTTCCACGAGCGAGCGCTGGGCGAGCGAGAGGGGCGCGACATCGGGCATGGCCAGAGATTGTACTATCGGAGGTTATGGCCTTCGGGCTTCGGCTTCAGCCTTCGGTCCTGGGCGCGAGGTCAGCCTGCATCGTGGCCGCGGAGTTGAAAACGTGGCGTCGACGGTCGTCATCAACGCACGTGGTGAGCAGCGAATTCGCAATGGTCATCCGTGGATTTATCGTGCCGACGTCGTGCAGGTCGAGGCGAGTGGCGGAGACATCGTGCGCGTGCTCGGACCGCGGCAGCGGATGCTGGGCTCGGCGCTCTTCAGCGATCGATCACAGATCCCGATCCGCATGCTGACGGTTGGCGATGTCGTCGCAGATGAGAGCCTCATCCGCGCGCGGTTGGAGAACGCGATGCGATTTCGTGAGTCGCTGACGCTCGACGCGACCGCCTGGCGCGTCGTGCACGGCGAAGGCGATCTCCTTCCGTCGCTCGTCGTGGATCGTTACGGCGACTCCCTGGTGCTGCAAGCGTTGTCGCAAGGCATGGATCGCCTGCTGCCCGTCGTGACGAAGGCGCTCGTGGAGCTGCTCGCGCCGGTTGGTATCCTGGCCCGCAACGATCCGAAGGTGCGCGCCCTCGAAGGACTCGATCGCACGGTCGACGTGCTGCACGGCTCGATCCCCGAATCGGTCGTGGTTCGTGAAGGTGCGGTCGAGTACGAAGCGGACTTGCGGCGCGGACAGAAGACCGGCCTGTTCCTCGACCAGCGTGAGAACCGCGAAGCGGCGGCGCGCTACGCACGCGGCAGGCTGCTCGACTGTTTCAGCTACAACGGCGGCTTCGCGCTGCACCTGGCTCGGTACTGCGAGGCTGTCGAGGCGATCGACGTCTCCGCCGACGCGGTCGAGCGCATTCGCCACAACGTCCTGCGAAACGGGCTGTCACACGTCGAGGCGCGCGAGGCGAACGTGTTCGACGAGCTGCGGCGCCTCGAGAAAGCCGGCGAACGTTACGACACCATCGTTCTCGATCCGCCCGCGTTCGCGAAGAACAAGGCCTCGGTCCCGAACGCGCTCGCCGGATACAAGGAGATCAACCTGCGGGCGCTGCGTCTCCTGTCGCCGGGTGGCTATCTGATCACGTGCAGCTGCTCCTACAACGTCAACGAGGAGATGTTCGCGGCGACGATCCATGAGGCATCCGTCGACAGTCGCGTGCCAGTCGCCATCGTCGAAAAGCGGATGCAGGGACGCGATCATCCGGTGCTGGTGGGGGTGCCGGAGACGTACTATTTGAAGTGTTTCGTTCTGCGGCGCGTGGAGTGAGCGCCGCCCGTCGTCTAGTCGTCTTCAGTCTCTTGTCTTTTGTCGTTGCCAGGACGAAAGCTCTCGATCGTAGGGGCCACCTTCAGGTGGCCCGGAGATGGATCTATGGGTGCTGAAGCGAAGTGCGTAGCCACCATCAAGCGCCAGCAGGTTGAAGGGAAAGCACTGCTCGAGACCGACTCGCTGATCTTTCGCGGCGGCGATGTTCGCCTGTCGATCCCCTTCGCGCAGGTGAAGAAGCTCGACGCGCGGGACGGTGTGCTGCACGTGAGCGCCGGCGACGGCACCATCCAGTTTGCTCTCGGTGCGGCGGCGCCGAAGTGGGCCGAGAAGATTCGCAACCCGCCCAGCCGCGCGCACAAGGTGGGTGTAAAACCAGGTCAGTTGGTGCTGCTCGCCAACGGCGCGGATGCCGAACTCGTACGCGAGCTCACGTCGCGCGGCGCGACCATCGTGACCCGCGCCACCACACCACTCGATGTCATCTTCCATTTCGCCGACAGCCGAGCGTCGCTCTCCAAACTCGCCGCGTTGCGCGCGAAACTCCAGCCTGACGGCGCCCTCTGGGTCGTGCGTCCGAAGGGAAGCGCGAACATCTCCGAAGCCGACGTGATGAAGGCGGGGAAGGACGCCGGCCTGGTCGACGTGAAAGTCGTCCGGTTCTCCGATACGCACACCGCCGAGAAATTCGTCATCCCAGTCGCGAAGCGGTAGGCAACAAATGGGAGCGATATCGTCACTTCGAAAAAGAACCGTTCACCATCTGATGGCTATTCAAGTGAAGGCGGACGGCGCTTCTTCGTCACCTGCTCGAAGGCGTACGCCATCGCCAGGAGTTTGGGTTCGCTGCACGCGGTACCAGTGAAGGCCACGCCGTAGGGTGACGGCTTCGCGTTGAAGCCGGGTGGCAGCGGCGGCGTTGGCGCATTCGGGATCATCGCGAATGGGACGATGACGGTCGGATACCCAGGCTTGGCGGCGATGAACGCGCCGCTGCCGCCGGGGAAGAGCAGCGCGTCGAGGTTGTTGGCGCGCATGGCGGCGTCGATGCCTTCGCGCCCTGCCAGTCGCAGATCCTTCTCGCGGTCGGCCATGTAGCGCGTGCGATCGCGATCGAGATCCATGTCGTCGGAGTTGTCCAGCTGACCCTGACCGTACTTCAACGTCCCCGCGCGTTCGTGCGCGCGGTTCCATTCACGCAGTTCCGTCAGCGTCTTCACGGGCGCTGCAGCGCCGAGCGACGCGAGCCACGCGTTGAAGTCGCGCTTCATTCCGAACTTGAACACGATCGAACAGCCCGCATCGCGATCGCGCGCGCCGGCGGGTCCACTGCAAACTGGCCAGGCGAGCAGGTTGTTTCCGGGATCGGTCGCTTTCACTGATGGCACATCGGCCGGATCGACAATCGTGGCACCTTCGGCGCGGAGCGCCGCAATCGCTTCCGTCATCGCTGCCCTTTGCGCCTCGTTCAAGCCTCCCTGGTTTTCCGACTGACCGGGGACCGCGATCGCGTCGTAGAAGTATGCGCGTGGAATTCCTATACGCGCGCCCTTCAGACCGTCACGCCGCAGAAACGGCGTGTAGTCGTGATTGGGCGGCGCTGTGCACGCGCGGGTCGCTGCATCGTGAGCGTCCGACTCTCCTTCGAGTACGCCAAACAGAATCGCGGCGTCGGTGACGGTTCGCGCCATCGGTCCCGGCGTGTCCTGGTCGGCGGTAATCGGAATCACGCCGTATCGACTGATGCGTCCCACCGTCGGCTTGATCCCGGCGAGCATGTTCTGGTTCGAGGGGCTGAGGATGGATCCGGATGTCTCGGTGCCGACGTTGCCGGCCCAGAAGCTCGCCGCCGTGCCGATCCCTGAGCTCGAGCCGCCGGTGGCGAGCACCGGCCGGCCGTCGAACGTCGCATCGCGCGGATCGAGACGAGGGTCATACGGGTTCCTGCCGAAACCACCCAGCGAGCTGTAATTGGTCGGCATGACGGGCGACACCCAGTTGGCCAGCTCGGTCATCACGGTCTTGGCGATGATGATGGCGCCGGCGTCGCGCAGGTGGGTCGTGAGTGTGGCCTCGTAGGGCGGAATCAGCCCGGCGAACGCGAGCGCGCCGCCGGTGGTCGGCATGTCGGTAGTGTGAATGTTGTCCTTGAGGGCGATCGGGATCCCGTGCAGCGGACCGCGAATGCGCCCCTGCCGCCGCTCGCGATCGCGTTCGTCGGCCTCGGCGAGCGCGCGCGGATTGACCGCGATGGTCGCGTTCAGCCTTTCCTCGTAGATGGCGATGCGCTCCAGGGATTGCTGCACGATCGCTCGTGAGGTGGTCCGTCCCTGTTCCATCGCGGTGCGCAAATCTGCGATGCTGGCTTCGACGATGGTGAATGGGGCGGTGGGACGGCGCTGGACCTGTCCTTCGACGCGCGCCCCTTCGCTCAGGACGAGTGCGACACCGGCCGTGACCAGCAGAGTGACGATGACGACTCTTTTCACGCGGAAATTCTACGCTCGACGCGCAGCCGGGAGTGCGATGTGAACATGGCTCATCACGCTCGTCCCGTTAACGGCGGGCCCGGACAAACCGTACAGCGGCGCACGGCGCTTGTGACAGGAGCGTCAGCGGGCATCGGCGAGGCGTTTGCCGACGTGTTTGCGGCCGAGGGGTTCGATCTCGTGCTGATCGCACGGCGCGAAGAACGATTACGCGCGATCGCCTCGCGACTCGAACAGCAGCATCGTATTCGGGCGCACGCGATCGTCTGCGATCTGTCTCGCCGGGACGCGGTGCGCGACCTGGTCGCGGAGCTCTCGACACGCGGAGTCACCGTCGACGCATTGGTCAACAACGCGGGCTACGGCATACCGGGCGTCTTCACGGCATCCATATGGACGCAGCACGAGGCGCTGTTGCAGGTGATGCTCGTCTCTGTCTGCGAGCTGACGCACGCCCTGCTGCCCGGCATGATCGCGCGCGGATACGGTCGCATCATCAATGTGGCCTCGCTCGCGGGACTGGTGCCGGCGCCGGCGGGACACACGCTCTATGCCGCCGTGAAGGCGTTTCTGATCAAGTTCACCGAGTCGTTGTCGCACGAGACGAGCGCGCGCGGCGTGTACGTGACGGCGTTGTGTCCGGGATTCACCCTCAGTGAGTTTCACGACGTGACCGGCACGCGCGAGCGGGTCAGTCGTCTGCCGGCGTGGATGTGGATGGATGCCGCTACGGTCGCGCGCGAGGGGTATACCGCTGTCATGTCCGGCGCGCCGGTCTATATCAACGGTCGCGTGAATCGCGGGATCGCGCTGCTGGCGCGGTACGTGCCGCAGTCGGTCGTGTCGGCTATCGGGAGGTCATTCGGCAGGGCCTATCGCGCGACGTGAGCCCTCGAAGCTGTCAACGCCCAACTTCCTGACGCTGCACCAACTTCCAACTCCCAAGCAGTTGGGAGTTGCTGGGAGCGAAGCGGTTGGGGGTTGGGCGTTGACACCCTTCGCGAACACAACCATGGAACAATGGCGCACCGCATGCAGTCGGACTCGGACGTGAGTCGCGCCCGTTCGTGGACCGAGTTGCTCGAGCAACTCTACGAAGGGTCATGGAACCCTGACCTGCGGCGATTCCGTGCACCGTACGCGTTTCGCGGGC
>Ga0081539_10001106_pt1 | contig 48943 bp, 45 predicted proteins | sample TabmetS4T2R2_FD_71023 | JGI IMG/M metagenome (GOLD analysis project Ga0081539, IMG submission 71023) | Tabebuia heterophylla rhizosphere microbial communities from the University of Puerto Rico - S4T2R2 | ecosystem: Host-associated > Plants > Roots > Rhizosphere ... | reverse complement strand
TGGTAGGAGGATCGGTGTCGGGTGCGGGGACCGGGATTTCCTGGTAGGAGGATCGGTGTCGGGTGCGGGGACCGGGACTTCCTGGTAGGAGCATCGGTGCCGGGCGAGGCCACCCCGACTTCCTGGTAGGAGGATTGCTGCCCGGCCGGGGCCGAGCCGACGCCTGCTCAAGTCGAACTCCGAAGCCCGCGGTGGGCTACAAAAGCCGCGTATACCTCCAATACGACCACCACAACTCCAAGATCGCGCGGGGAGTGGGCATCACCGATCTCGGGATCGGGCGTTGTGTATTGCGGGTGGGAGGAGGGGCATGCGATCGGACCTGCTCGATGACTACGTCCAGGGGATCGGGCCCACGTTGCGGACCGCGCTGCCGGCCACCGCGATCCGGCACCGATCGCTCGACGCTCGTCTGCTCATGGCCCACGCCGCGCTCGGCCGCTCCGGCACGCTCGAGGAACTGCTGGCCGCCGCGCGCGCCGGAGATCGGCGCTGGCTGCGCCGGGCCAAGCGGCGCCGGCAAGCCGGCCTGCTCGCCGGGCTGGCGCAGATCATCGCACTGCAGGACATGCTGCCGACCGATCGCCGCGATGCGCTCGCGCTGTACGAGCTGATCCGCACCACCTACGGCGCGTGGGTGCTGTCCCCGGCCAACCAGGCACTGCACGTTCAGCTCACCCTCGCCTGTGACGGGCCGGAACGGGTGCCGCACCTGCTCGCCGGCTATCACCGGATGAGCGCCGCCGCTCGCAGCGCCGTTGAGGTCGATCTGCGCAACCCGTTCGTGGCGGTGCGGCCGGCCGAGCCCTGGCTCGCCGCATTCCGGTCGCTGCTGCCGCAGCCGTGGCCCACGCTGGGCGGGAACGTGAACCTCGCCGCGTTCGACAGGCTGACCTCGGTCGTGCCGCCGGACAGGATCGAGGCGCCGCAGCGAGTCTCGGTGGTGGTGACCGCGTACCGGCCGGACGAGGGACTGATCACGGCGGTGCGGTCGATCCTCACGCAGAGCTGGCGCAACGTCGAAGTGGTGATCGTCGACGACGCGTCCCCGCCGGAGTACGACGGGACTCTGCAGCGGGCGCTGGCTCTCGGGGACCGGATCCGGCTTGTACGGCAACCGGAGAATATGGGTACCTACGCGGCCCGGAACGTCGGTCTGGATGCCAGCGGCGGGGAGTTCGTGGCGTTCCAGGACTCGGATGACTGGTCGCATCCACGTCGGCTCGAGCTGCAGGTGATGCCGCTGCTGAGCGAGAAACGGCTGGTGGCCACCACCTCGGACGGGATGTCGGTCACCGACGACCTGCTGCTGACCCGGCCGGGCGTACGAAGCGGCCGGTTCAACCCGTCGTCCCTGCTGTTCCGGCGAACCGTCGTGCTGGGACGGATCGGCTACTTCGATCCGGTGCGCAAGGCGGCCGACTCGGAGTACATCGGGCGGATACAGGCCGCCTTCGGGGCCCGGTCGGTACGAAATGTGAGTGACGGCCCGCTGGCCCTGATCCGGCTGTCCGAGAACTCGCTTTCCCGGGCCGAGATCAGGGCGCACTGGATGCACCCGGCGCGGATCGCGTACAGCTCGGCGTACATACGGTGGCACCAGGCGATCGCGGCGGGAGAGGCGAAGCCGTACCGGCCGGCGGACGGGGCCGACCGGCCGTTCGCGGTGCCGCCGCATCTGCTGACCGGCGCCTCCGACGTGCGCCGGTACGACGTCGTGGTGGTCGGCGACTGGCGCTTCCGGGACGGTCCGGTACGCGCGGCCACCGACGAGATCCGGGCACTGGCGCGGTCGGGACTGCGGGTGGCGATCGTGCAGCTGGACTCGTACCGGGCGGTCTACCGGCTGCGTCATCCGCTGTGCGCACCGATCCAGCAGATGGTCAATGACGGCCTTGTCGACCATGTCCAGCTCGGTGACCCGTGCGACGCGGCGCTGGCCATCGTGCGGCAAGCGGAGGTGTTGCAGTTCGCCGCCGACGAGCCCAGCCGGATCCGGCCTCACCGGGTGCTGATGGTCGCCGATCGGGCGCCCGAGCGGCGGTACGCGCCGGCGACCTGTGCCGCCCGGGTGCGCCGGCTGTTCGGTGTCGAGCCGCTGTGGTGCCCGCAGGATCCCGGCGTACGAGCGGCCCTGCGGGCGGCCGACCCGGGCGCGCTGCTGGCCGATGACGATCTGCCGCCGGTCGTGGACAGCTCGGGATGGGTGTCGACACGCACGGCGGCCACGCCGGGGCTGCCGATCGTCGGGATCGACCTGTGCGACGGCGCCTCCTTGCCGCCGGATCTGCCGGACGTCGACGTCCGGGTCCGGCTGGCGGACCGGCCGGCGTCCGATGTGGAGCATGGGCTGCCGCGCGGTTGGCTGGTCTACCAGGCCGGCGACATCGGTGCCCGGCCCTTCCTGCACCAGCTCGACTTCTACCCGCATTTCCCGCGGCCGGGCAAGGTGGAGACGCTGTCGCGCCCGGCGCTGGAGGCGGCCGCAGCCGGATGCGTGGTCGTCCTGCCCGAGCGGTCCGCGAGCCTGTACGGCGACGCGGCCGTCTACGCCGAACCGGCCGAGTTGCCCGAGCTGATCCGGCATTTCACCGCCGACTCTGGACGGTTCGCCGAACAGAGCCGCCGGGCCCGCACGGTGGTGGCGACGGCGCACGACCCGCAGCGCTTCGTCAACCGGATCACCCGGTCTATCGGCGCCCCGTAACGGCGGCCCCGGCGCCGGCGTTACCGATGTGTGGCCGGCCGGCGATCTTGCGCCGGGCCCGGTGAGAAGGAGGTCGGGGATGAGCATCCTGGTCCGATTCGGTCGCCGGCTGGCGAAGCGGCTGTACGGCCTCAGTTCCCGGCAGCTGATCGGACTGCTGCTGATCACGGCGGTGTGCTCAGGCGTGGCGGCGGCCTCGGCGACCGGGCATGTGGCCGTGGCGAGCTCGTTGCTCGGGGTCCTGCTCGGCGGAACGCTGGCCGGCGTGGTGCTGCTGTCCCGGCGGATCGGCGGCCTGCACCGGGCCGAGCAGGCGTCGATCCGCGACCTGCGAACCCTGGTCGAGCAGTTGCAGCGGCGGGTGGTGGCCGCGGTGGAGAAGGAGCGACTGGCGTCCGGGGACCGGCACCAAGAACTGGTGGAAACCATCGTGCGCACCGAGCGGCTCACTCCGGCCGGTGCGGAGCAGCTGTTGCGTGAGCAGACCAGGGACATGGAATCCTTGATCCAGCTGTTCCAGCACCTGACGCCGCGCGCGCCGATGCCGCCCGCGGACTCCACGCCGACCGACCTGCTCGATCTGATGCACATGGTGCGTAGCCGCAAGCCGAAGCTGGCCGTCGTGCTGGGCGCCGGCCCGTCCGCAGTGTGGCTCGGTTACGCGCTGGCCAAGGGCAGCCGGCTCGTCGTGGTCGAGCAGAACGCCGAGCGGGCCACGCAGATCCGGTCGACGCTGTCGGCGCACGGCTTGACGGGGGTGGAGGTGCTGTATGCGCCGCCGGCCGAGCTGTCCGTCGACGGCCGGACCGTCCACTGGTACGACGTGGACGCGCTCGACGGTCTTCAGGAGATCGACCTGCTGGTGGCGGACGGGCCGGCATCCTCGGACGCCGTCGCGGCGGCGTTGCACGTGCTGGGCCGTCGGCTCGCCGAAGACGCCGAGGTCGTCGTGGAGGACGGTCCGCGCGCCGTGCCCCGGCAGCCGGGTGCGGGGCGGTGGACGGCGCTCTCGTACGCCCGGACGATGGAACCGGCCGCTTCCTGACGGGGCGGCCGGAAAGACGGCGCGCCCCCGCCGCGGGGGACGGCGGGGGCGCGGTCGCAAGCGCGCGGGGGCACGCCTGCAGAGGGCCCGCGGGGGCAGGCCCACAGGTCACTTCGAGCCGAAGTCCTGGGTGTAGTACGGCGTGCCGTTGGCTGCGTAGGCCGCGCCGACGCCGACCGCCTTGGCCTTGCAGTTGAGGATGTTGGCGCGGTGTCCGGGGCTCTTCATCCAGGCGTTGACGACGTGCGCGCCGTCGCGGTAACCCCAGGCGATGTTCTCGCTGAGCGCGGCCGAGTAGCCGGCCGCCCTCGAGCGGGCGACGAACGTCGAACCGCCGGAGCCGGTGTGGCTGAACGTACCGGTCTTCGACATCCACGCGCTGTGGTTGCGGGCGGCACGAGCCAGGCCGGTGTCGAGGCGGAGCTTGGCGCAGCCGGCCTTCACGCGGTGCTGGTTGGTCCAGTAGACGATGTCCGACTGCAGCTGCGTCGTCATCGGCACGGCGGCCTGCGCCGGGGACGCCACCGCGATCGCACCGAACAGAGCGGCGGGGACGAGGGCGAGCATGGCCAGGCGGCGGGTGAACGACGAACGCATTTGACTGCCTTTCGGAGTGCGGCGCCTGGCGTGTTTGCCAGGTTCGCCATCTCCGATCGACGGCAGTCGGGACGGTTGAAGGCCACCTCAGGTGCCTTGCCGTGACCTTCAAGTTGCGGGATGGGTAAGTAGATCCGGCCGGTTGCCGCACGGGTGCGGCACCGGGTGCAGTCGAGGCGTGACAGTCAGGAAATGAGCGCCGCGGCGTGGTTTGCGTACCGGTCGTGGCCGTGCCGGTCCCGGACGAAATCCTGGCCGCGCGCGCTTTGCCGGTGCAGCACGGTACGCCGGGCGTGCAGCGTACCGACCGTGTCGGCGAGCTCGCCTCGGTGGCAGTAGACGGCGGCGTCGCCGAACGCCGGTGCGTATCGGTGGGGGAGAACGGCCACGCAGCCGGCGGCCATGGCGGCAAGTACGGCCGGCTCGGGATCGGTCGGCGCGTCGTCGGTCGGCAGGTGCAGATAGAAGTCGACCTGATAGAGGAAGTTCCGCAGGCTCAGATCGGCGGCGTCGAACACCAGCCAGCCGCGGGGCGGCCCGCCGCGGCCGAACGCCCGCCCGCCGGAGCCGGACTCGTCCAGCAGCCGGACGTCGAACCGTGCCGGGTCCGGCAGCAGGTCGCGTAGCCGGCGGAACTCGGCCCGGTTACCGAGGCAGTGCCGGCCCACGACCGGACGGTCGGCACGCGGTCCACGGCGGTCCAGGCGCCAGTCGTCCGGGTCCACGGTCGCGGGCAGGTCGAGATCGGTGAGCGCCAGACCGCCCGGCGTCGCGGCGAGCGCGGCCCGGGCGGCCGGCCCGGGCGGTGCCCAGAGCGGATCGGCGCCGAACAGCCGGCGGGACGTGGCCACACACCGGCGCGGTGCGACGGCCGTGCGCGCCTCGATGACGACCCGATCGGTACGGACGCCGCTGAGCCCGGCGGGTGGATATCGCAGTACGGCTGGGGAGCGAACCAGGACCAGGCGGGTACGGACGTCGTCGCACAGCTCGATCTGGTCGACGGTGCCGGCGTTGATCGCGTCCTGCACCTCCGTGTCGAGGTTGGCCAACGCGTGCCGCAGATTGGTGAGATCGTCGAGATGCAGCACGGCGACTCGCAGACCACGCGACTGGAGCGCGCGTAGCTGACCGAGGCCGGCGTCCCGTACAGTCCAGTCACCGGCCAGCACGACGTCGAAGACGCGGCGTCCGGTGCGGCCGAGCATCTGCCGGGGTGCGGCGAAGGCGCGCGGCCGGGCCGTTCCCGGCGCCTCCGGCCTCGGGTGTACCGGGTCGGCGGCACCGGCCGCGAGGTGCCGGTGCCACGCCTGGAACGCGGAAAGGTACGAACGCCGGGCCGGGTGCATCCAGCCGGGCCGGTGGTCGGCGCTGGACAGCGAGGTGCCGGAGAGCCGGATCAACGCCAGCGGCGGCCCGGGGAGGTGGTACGTGGCCGGGCGGCCGAACACGGCGCGTGCCCGTTCCACGTACTCGGCGTCGGCGCCCTTGCGCACCGGGTCCAGGTGACCGAGCCGGCGCAACGCGACCTCGCGCCGGAACATCAGCGAGGACAGGTTGTACGACCGGGTCTGCGGGAAACCGAGACGGGTCACCAGCAGATCCCCGGTGACACGCATGCCCACGCTGGTGGTGGAGAAGATCGCCGGGTCGCCCTGTAGCGGCGCCACCTGGCGTTCCAGGCGTAGCGGATGTGACCAGTCGTCGGAGTCCTGAAAGGTGACGTAGTCGCCGGTGGCCGCGTCCAGGCCGGCATTGCGAGCGGCGTACGTGCCGGCGTTGACCGGCAGCCGGATGACCCGGACCCGGGCGTCGAGGGCGGCGGCCCGGCGCAGCACCTCGTCGTGCCCGTGCGGCGAACCGTCGTCGATCACCAGGATCTCGTGGTTGGTCCAGGTCTGCGCGGCGAGCGACCGCACCGCCGTGAGCAGCCCCGGTCCGGGCCGGTACGTGGTGAGGATCGTGGTGATCCGCTCGGCGTGCCCGACCCGTTGCGCCCAACCGGCGGTGAGCCGGTCGAACGGCACTCCCGCACCGTCGGTCACCCGCACCGCCGGCCCGGGCAGCAGATCGGCGAATCGCCATTGACCCTCGCCGCCCGCGTACGGGTTGGCCAGGTCCACCGACAACCCGGTACGTACCGGCTCGGGGATCGTCGGGAAGACGCGCAGTAGTTCGGCGGCCCTGGCCCGGTCGCCGGTCACGAACGCCAGTTGCGCGTACAAGCCCTGATGGTCCGGCGCCGGCCGCTCGATGCGGGACAACAACTCGAGCGCCTCGGCACGATCACCGGGACGCAGATCCTGCAGCGCGATCACCCGGGCCAGCTCGCCGAGCAGCCAGGGATCGCGGCCGGCCACGCGGGCCAGCGGTTCGCGCGCCTCGGCCGATCCGGCACGCAATGCGGCCACCGCAAGCGGATCCTGTTCGGTCATGGGCTGGCCCTTCCGGTCGTCCTCGGTGCCTAACGAAGCATCTGCCGGGAAGGGGCGATTTGTCCGTGTCGTCCGCTCGAGCCGTCTCGTTGAGATCCCGGAACAAGACTTCTGGGGGACACGGATGAGCGTCTACGACGTGGCGATTCTCTCCGACCTGCGCTATCCCGGCGGAAACTCGGCGAGCATCGTCGCGGAGGTGCGGGCCCAAGCCGCCGCCGGCGTGTCCACAGTGCTCATCCACGTGCCCTCGCCGCATTTGAAGCACGCACGGCCGTTCCAGGCACGCGTGACCGCCACCCTCCGGGATGGCCTGGCCGACCTCGCACACGACGGCGAGGAGGTCCACGCCAGGCTGCTGGTGATACGGCAGCCGCGAATCTTCACGCGGGAGATCGACGTGGTGCCGCGGGTTGTGGCGGATCGCACCGTGCTGGTGATCAACCAGCCGCCCGGTGACGCCGTGGACCCCGAGCGGTACTACGTCTTCGCGGAGATCCGCGAGCGGGTCGAGCGGTACTTCTCCCCGGATGTCGAATGGACGCCGATCAGCGCTCAGGTGCGCGAGCAGATCCGCCGGGTCGCCCCGGACGTGGAACTGCCGCGAACCGACTGGCACGAGATCATCGACGTCGATGAGTGGTGGACCGACCGCCCCGGACCGCTCCACGAGGTGCCGGTGATCGGCCGGCACGGGCGCCCGGATCCGGTGAAGTGGCCGCGCGAGCCGGCCGAGATTCTGCGGGCGTATCCCGACTCCGCGGAAATCAAGGTTCGCATCCTGGGCGGCGGGGAGATCGCCGTCGAGCGCATCGGACGCCGTCCGTCTCATTGGGACGTTCTGGATTTCGGGACCGAGGAGCCGCGCGACTTCCTGCGCTCGCTCGACTTCTTCGTCTACTTCCACGACCCGGATCTGGTCGAGGCGTTCGGCCGGACCATCCTCGAGGCGATGGCGGCCGGTGTGCCGGTGATCATCGGGGAGCACTTCCGGGACACGTTCGGCGATGCCGCCCTCTACACCGACCCGGCCGGGGTACGCGACCTCGTGTGCGAGTTGCACCGCGACCGCGTCCGCTACCGGGCCGTGGTCGAGCGCGCCCGCGCGTTCGTGGAACGTCGGTTCGGCAGTTCCTCACACGTGTCTCGGCTCCGCGTCCGCCCGTCCCGTCCAGCCCTGAGGCGCGCGTCCTGCACGCCTGCCGACGGACCAGGTGCCGGGTTCGGGCCATCCGCGCTCTCCGGAGGATCCGGCGCCGGTTGCGGCACGGTGCCCCGACCGCGGGGCTCGCGGGTGCTCCTGGCCGGTGATCATCTCGATCGGCTCCTGGCCATCGCCCGGCGGCTGCCGGACCGCCTGGAACCGGTGCTGGTCACCGTTTCGGAGGTGCTACCCGCGGCCGGCCTGCTCGTCGAGCATCTGCCCACGCACGGCGTGACGTCCGCCCGCCGGGCCGGATTCCTGCGCGCCCGCTTCCGGCATCTGATCGAGGTGCACGCCGCGCACGCGGTGGTCGTCGACGGCCTGCCGCACGACGGGATCCTGGCCGCGACGGCCGACAACCTGGACGTCGCGTGGCTCTGGATCCGGGCGGCGATGTGGCGGCGCGGAACGGGCCTGGAGTGGCGCGGCCGGTGCGCGGCGTTCGACGGCGTCCTGGAACCCGGCGAGTTCGCGGCGGCCGCCGACGAGGGCTGGACCACGACCGAAGCGGTGACCACGGTGGCTCCGATCACGTACTACGACCGCACGGAGCTGCTGCCGCGTCTCGATGTCGAGGCCGAGCCGGCCCTGCTGCTGCGCGGGGTGCAGGCGACTGCACCGGGCTTCCGGATCGTTGCGGCCGACGCACAGTCGCTGCGAAACGTCGATCTGGCCGTGGCCCGGGCCGACTACACCACCTTCCACGAACTGCTCAGTGCGGGCGTACCGACCGTCTTCGTGCCCGACCCGCGCGCCGGCGACGATCAGCTCGCCCGGGCGCGGTTCGCGGCCGCCGCGGGGGTCGCCCTGTGCGTCGACGGTAGTGCCGAACTGGACGACGTCCTGGCGTATGCGGCACGGCCGGAAGTACGCGCCGCGCTGGCCGCGCGATGCGACGAGGTCGGGTTTCCCAACGGGGCCCAGGACGCCGCCGACTGGATCGCCGCCCGGTGCGCGAAGCCGATGGCGGTCACCGCGTGACTGGAGGCTGCCCGTGACCGAGGAACGCATGCGATGGGAGTTGGCCACGCTGGCCGGCCGGCTGCGCACGCTCGAAGCGGAGCGCGACGACCTGTTGGCCCGGCACGGCGAGACCACGCGGGATCGTGACCTGCACCGCGACCAGGTACGGCAACTGCGGCGCAGCCGGTCGTACCGGGTCGGCAGCGCGATCATCTCGCTGGCCCGGCCGCCGGTCCGGGTCCTGGCGCGGGTGCCGATCGTGAGCGGGCTGCGAAGACGCCCGGCCACGCCGGCTCGGCAGCGGCCGGAGCGGCCGCCGACCGCGACGGTGCCGGCCCATGTCTACGTGGCGATCGGGCTGACCCCGGAAGCGCTGCGCACCTTCACCCGGGCGCTGGCACAGCGCATCGTGGTCAACGCCGATCACGTTCCGGTGGTGGTGACCGATTGTCCGTCGTTCCGGTTCGCCCGGGCGCGTGGGGTGGTGCTGGAGTACGTGCCGGATGCGCGCACCTGGCGACGGCATCGGCCCGAAACGCCCTGGGACGACCTGCTCACCGACCGCTTGGACCGGCTGTTCCGGGACCACGGATGCGTGCGTACCGCGGTGATCGACCCGGACCGGCCACCCACCCTGCCTGACCTGCTGGACTGAACGGCGGCGTCACCGACGGCTCGCGGGCGTCGTTGCTCCTTCCGTGACGGTCGAGACGATCAATATGCCGGCGCCTCCGGCCATCGACCGGCGCCCTGATCTTGCTTTTCGGCAGGTGTCCGGCGCCCTCTGGCGGCGCACCTGGTGGCGGGCGGCCCTGGTGCCGCTGACCGTACTGGCGCCGATCGTCACCCTCGCGCCGACCGCGGATCACCGGTTCAACGTGTACTGGCACGGCGGAATGTTCCGCGACGACCCGCTGCGAATCGTCGCGCACACCGTCGCGCGGCTGGACAACTACCTCGGCATGGGCAACTTCCGGCCGCTCGGCCGGGTGCTGGAGAAGTCGCTCGATCTGCTGGCGTACGCCGTAACCGACCTGTCCGGGCTGCCGGTCAACGTGTCGTTGCGGCTCGTGTCCTTCCTCGGTGCGGTGGTGCTGACCGCGGTCGCGGTGTTGTTCGCGGAAGGTTTCGTGGCCCGCGGCCGGTTGTTCCGGCAGGCTCCCTCGACGCTCGCCGCCACCGTGCCGTTCGCGGTCGGTGGCGGCTTCGTGGCGGCCGGCTCGACCAGCCCGGCGGTCCTGTTCGGCGGGCTCTACCTGCTCTCCGCCGCACTGGTGCTGGCCGTCGCCGCGGCGGCCTGCCGGGTCGATCCCGACCGCACGTTCGGCTGGTGGCGTGCCGGCCTGCTGCTGGTCGCCGGTGCGGCACTGGCGTCGTTCAACGAGATCGTCTACCTCGCTTTGCCGTTCGCCACCGCCGCGGTGCTGTTGCGCGGGCGATTCGTGCTCGGGCTGACCACTCGCGTGATGCTCACCGGCGCGCCCATCCGGCTGCTCGCCCTGTTGTGGCTGGGCTTCCTACCGGTGTTCGTGGTCGTCCGGGCCGTGATCTACGGCCATTGCGCGGACGGCGGTTGCTATGCGCGCTCGGACATCACGCTCGGACCTGCGGTCCTCCAGGCCGGGCCGGTCCGGATGGTGTCCTGGTTCCCGCCGTTCATGTGGCAATTCGCGGTCAACGGGCGGCCCTGGCTCGCCGGTGCCGTGCCGCTACTGGCTCTGCTGCTGCTCGGCGGGCTGGCCTGGCGCGCGGTGCAAGACCTGCCCGGACTGTCCAGGGTGGACCGGTGGCCGCTGCTCGGCCTGGCCGCCGCGGCGTTCGCGCTGCTCGCCCTCGGCGCGACGCTGGGCTCTCTCAACGCCGGCGTGCAGGACATCGTGACCGCCGGGCGGATCGGGCAGGGCTGGGTCGACACCGCGGTGACCGCGGCGGCGGGCGGCATCGTGCTCACCGTGCTGGTGCAAGCCTGGTCCGTACGCCGGGCGGCGCTCGTCGCGATCGTGATACTTCTCGCGCTTTCCGCCACGGCTTCGACCGCGGCCAACCAGCGGTACGCCGAAACGATGGACACGCGAGCGGCGTCCCTGCTCAACAACCGGATCGCCCTGGAGATGGCCCAGTTCGATCCCACGCCGGACGGCAACGCCCATAGGTGCCGGTTGCGTGCCGAGTTCCGGGCGCTCTACCCCACCATGACCTTCAGCCTGGCCCGCTTCGACATGGCGCTGGACGAGGCCAGCCGGCAGCATGCCGGCGTGCCGTTCTGCGCCGGAGGACAGTCATGACCGATCCGCTGGTGTCCGTCGTCGCGCCGGTCTACAACGAGGGTGCCGGGGTGGACCGCTTCGTCCGCCGGCTGGTCGAGGTCCTCGACTCGGAGCCGGTCCGCTACGAGCTGGTCCTGGTCGACGACGGCTCGCTCGACGACTCGTGGTCCCGGATCATCGAGCAGAGCCTCCTCGACAGGCGGGTACGGGGCGTCCAGCTCTCCCGCAACTTCGGCAAGGAACAGGCTGTGCTGGCCGGGATCGAACACGCCGCCGGCGATGCGGTGATCGTCATCGACGCCGACCTGCAGCACCCGCCGGGCGCCATACCGGAGATGCTGCGCCGCTGGCGGGACGGCGCGCACGTGGTCGAGGCGGTGAAGCGCAACCGAGCCGGTCAGTCAGCCGCCAACAAGCTGGCGTCCCGGCTCTTCAACGCGACCTTCACCCGGCTGACCAAGGTGGACCTGGTCGGCGCGACCGACTTCCGGCTGCTCTCCCGCACCGCCGCGGACGCGCTGCTGAGCCTGCCCGAGCACGCCGGCTTCTTCCGCGGCACGAGCAGCTGGATCGGTTTCCGCCGCGCGAGCATCGACGTGGAGATCGATCACCGCGAGGGCGGCCGCTCGAGGTGGACCATGCGGTCGTTGTTCCGGCTGGCGGTGAACGGGTTGACCTCGTTCACCGCCGCACCGCTGCACCTGGTGACCGTGGGCGGCCTGGCGTTCGCCGGTTTCTCCGTGCTGCTCGGTGCGCAGACGCTGGTGCGCTGGATGCGGGGCGACTCGGTGGCGGGCTTCCCGACGGTCATCCTGCTGCTGCTCGTGATGGGCACGTTCGTCCTGCTCGGCCTCGGCATCATCGGCGAATACCTGGCCCGGATCCACGACGAGGTGCGCGGCCGCCCGCGTTACCTGGTGCAGGAGCGGGCGGACCGGCACACCGCCGTGGGCGGCGTGCCCGAGCAATGGAGCTCCCGGCTGTGGTGGGCAGCACCGACCGGCGACCGCCGCGACCGAGGTCGGGTCATCCGATGAACCGGGCCAGAACCGCCGCGATGCGCTCGCCGGCATGGCCGTCCCACAACGGCGGCGTGGGCCACGACTCCGGGCGCCCGGCCGCCAGGCAGCGGTCCACCTCGTCGGCCAGGCTTTCCCGGGTGACCAGCCGGTTGGTGCCGTGCGTGATGGTCACCGGGCGTTCGGTGTTCGCTCGGATGGTCAGGCACGGTACGCCGAGAACGGTCGTCTCCTCCTGGACGCCGCCGGAGTCGGTGACGACCGCCGCGGCGCCGCGGACCAGGCCGAGGAACTCGACGTAGCCGAGCGGGTCGATGACGCGTACCCCGGGGTGGTCGAAGAGGCCCGCCCGGCGCAGGCTGTCCCGGCCACGCGGGTGCAGCGGCAGCACCACCTCGGCCTGCGAGGCGACCGCATGCAGGCTCTTCACCAGCTCCGCCGCGTCGTCCGGACGGTCCACGTTGGCCGGCCGGTGCAGGGTCGCCACCACGTACCGGGCGGCCAGGTGGTGCAGCGCGCGGGCGGCCGCCTGGTCGAAGCGGTCCAGGTTCGCCAGCAGGGTGTCGATCATCGGGTTACCGACCAGGTGGATCCGGTCCGGCCGCACGCCCTCGTTGCCGAGATGGGCGACCGCGTCCGGGCTGGTCGCGAAGAGCAGGTCGGAAAGCCGGTCGGTGACCAGCCGGTTGATCTCCTCGGGCATGCCGCGGTCGAAGCTGCGCAGGCCGGCTTCGACGTGCGCGACCGGGATCTGCAGCTTCGCGGCGACCAGGGCGGCGGCGACCGTCGAGTTGACGTCGCCGTACACCACCACCAGCGCCGGGCGCAGGTCGATCAGCACCTCCTCCAGCCCGGTCATGATGGCCGCGGTCTGCCCGGCGTGCGAGGCCGAGCCGACGCCCAGGTTGATGTCCGGCTCGGGCAGCCCGAGCTGGCGGAAGAACACCTCGAACATCTGCTCGCCATAGTGCTGCCCGGTGTGCAGTAACCGTTGCGGGATCGCCAGCCGGTCCAGCGCCCGCAGCACCGGGGCGGCCTTGGGGAAGTTGGGCCGGGCGCCCGTGACGTGCAGAACCGGTGGGGACATGAAGACCTTTTCCAGGCGGGTGGATGTCACCGGATCTAACGGACCCCGTACTGGATGGATTCGGTCTTTTCCTCCCACCATGTCGGGGCCGGTGCGCGACATTGGGGGCGTCCGCATCGTTTCTTCGATGGAACCGTCATCGACCGGCCGGATCACGGCCAGAGGGAGTCACCATGCTCGCCCCACGTGCCATCGCCCGACGCGTGCAACGCCGCGCGATCTACGGGGCGCTGGGGTGCGTCCTCGCGGCAGCCCTCGGTGCCGCGGCGGCCACCCGGTCGTGGCTTGCGCTGACCGCCGAGCTGGCGCTCGTGCTCATCTTGCTGGCCGTGGTGCTCTACGACCTGCGGCAGATCCGCGGCGTGCTGGGCAAGCTGCCGGAGCGGGCGTTGCGGGTCCGCGAGCGGATCTCCGAGCACCGGCGTTTCCAGGCCGTCCTGGCCACCGACCTGTACGACCAGTGCAAGATCACCGGCCGGCCGTTCCCGGAGGGGCTGGGCCCCCTGGTGCTACGCAACTTGATCGCCCGCGGCGACGTGCTCGAGGCCTGGGAGCTGACCCGCGGCGACGACCTCGTCACGTACCCGATCTTCGCGGTCCGCCGGCTACGGGACAACTTGGTACGCCGCGGCTACTACTCGCATGCCCTGGAGATCGCCGAGTTCTGCGCTGCCGAGGGCGGCACCGATTTGGACAACAAAGTGGTCGCCAACCTGCGCGGCGAGCTGGCGGTGCTGACCGGGACCTTCGTACCGGCCGTGCCGGCGCAGGCGATCGGCCCGGCGGTGCCCGGACGGATCCTGCACCTGGTCGGCAAGTCGCTGCCCGAGGTGCAGGCCGGCTACACCCTGCGCACCCACTACATCGTCACCGCCCAGCGCGATGCGGGCCTGGAGCCGCACGTGGTCACCCGCCTGGGCTTCGCCGCCGGCCAGGCGGGAAGCGGCCGGAAAGGTACCGGCCGGTGCACCACCGAAGTGGTCGACGGCATCACCCATCACCGGCTGGCCGGGCCCAAGCACGACGAGGTGCCGCCGGACGAGTGGCTCGGCAAGCACGTCGCGGCGGTGGCGGAGCTGGTCCGCGAACTCCGGCCATCGGTTCTGCACGCCGCCTCGGACTACTCGAACGCGCTGACCGCCGTGGCGGTCGGCAAGGCGTACGGGATCCCGGTCATCTACGAGTCTCGTGGCTTCTGGGAGGAGACCTGGCTGTCTCGCCAGGAGCAGCGCTACGGCTGGGACCTGGAGAGGCTCGCCGCGCGGTACGGGCTGCCCGACTTCTATCAACTGCGCAAGGCGATCGAGGACAAGGCCCGCCGCGACGCCGACCGCGTGGTGACGCTGGCCGGCGTGATGGCCGACCGGATCGCCGAGGGCGGCGTGCCGCGCGACCGGATCGAGGTCGTACCGAACGCGGTCGACGTCTCGGCCTTCCCGGTGCTGAACCGCAACGCGGCACTGGCCGCGGAGCTGGGCATCGACCCGGACACCGTGGTGATCGGCTACATCTCCTCGCTTGCCGAGTACGAGGGCATCGACACGCTGATCGCGGCGTTCGGCCGGCTCCCGGGCGACACCAGGACGGCGCTGCTCATCGTCGGCGACGGCCCGGTCCGTGACGAGCTGCGGGCGGCCGCCGCCGGCATCGCCGACGTGCACTTCACCGGCCAGGTCCCGCACCACAAGGTGCTCGACTACTACAGCCTGATCGACGTCTTCGTGGTGCCACGCCGTCCGGTCGAGGTCTGCCACCTGGTCACCCCGCTGAAACCGTTCGAGGCGTTCTCGACCGGACGGACCGTGGTGTTGTCGAACGTCCGGGCGCTCGCCTCGATCGCCGCGCAGAGCGGCGCGGCGGCACTCTTCGAGGCCGGCGACGTGGAATCGCTGACCGATGTGCTGGCCGGCCTGATCGCCGATCCCGGCCGCCGCCGCGAACTGGCCGCCGCGGGCGCGGCTTGGGTACGGGCAGAGCGCACCTGGGCGGCCAACGCGCAGATCTACATCCGGCTGTACGAGGACATGCTCACCGGCCCAGCGCCGATCGCAGCAGCGGCGCCAGCATCCGGGAGTACGTCGCGGTGATGTGACTGGCGTCGCGGTAGACCAGGACGTTGCCGACGATGACCGGGCATCGGTCCGCCGTGCAGAACCACGGCAACGGGTCGACGACGGTGACGTCCTGGTCGCGAAGCGCTGCCGCGATCGCCCGCCGGCGAGCCGGCTCCGGCAATGCCGCACCGGCACTGACCACACAGGACCGCGGGTCGGTGGTGTGTACGGACAGGCACTCGACGGTGTCGCCCGCCTGGTACGGCGTGTCCTCGATCAGGAAGAGCCTCGCGCCGGTCATCGCCAGCCGGTCCGCCGTTCGCCTCCAGCCCTGCACCCACACCGAGTCCGCATACCCGGTGTCCGTCACCTTGGCGCCGGAGTCGTCGACGAGCGTGCCACCGGCCGCCGCCGAGGACATCACGACCATGGCGGGCTTGAGGGACGCGAGATAGTCCCAGACCGATTCCCGCCAAGCCACACATTCGTCGTACGGGCGGTTCAGCGTTGCCTGGAAGATCCGTACCGAGGCGGCCGAGCAGGCGCTCTTGGTCACCATGACCAGCCGCCAGTGCTGGTCTCGAGCGACCTGCTCCATGGCCGGAAACCAGTGTGCGGCGTGTGAGTCCCCGAACAGCACCACGGTCTCGCCGGACGCCACATCGCCGTACGCGCACGGCTTCTTGATCTCCGGGTCGGTGAATCCGCCCGAGCACTTGTCCGCGTAAATCCGCGGCTCGTCGTCGGCGGCCTTCTCCAGTGACGGCGTCAGATTGGCCGGCACCGACGGCGTGGCGACGCCCGTGGCGAGCATCCGTGCGGTCACGCCGGCCGGCTCGGGCGCCACATAGTCGGTCTGCAGGCTGGGTCGCGCCGCGTCACCGGTTCCGAGGGCCAGATAGCCGGCGGCGGTCAGCACCGTGACGGCCAGGCCGCAACCGACCGTGCGCCACGGCTTCGCGCGGAGCGCGCGCAGGTGCCGCATGGGATTTTCCACCAGGACGTACGTGATCGCGGCAGCGACCAGCGCGCCGCCGGCCAGCGCAAGGTTGACCGCCAGGCCGGGTGCGACGCCCAAGGCGTACGGACCGATCATCAGGAACGGCCAGTGCCAGAGGTACCAGGAATACGAGAGTCGCCCGATCACCTGCAGCGGCGTCTCGCTCAGCAGACCGGAGGGGGCGGTCGTGCCGCCGAGCAGCACCGCGGCCGCACCGAGGACCGGCAACAGGGCCGCGTACCCCGGAAACCGCGTGTCGGCGGTGAACAGCACCGCCGACAGTGCGATCCCGCCCAGGCCGGCGGCCGTCAAGGCGCTGGCGACCCGCTCCTTCAGGCGCAGGCCGAGCACCGCGATCAGGGCACCGGCCCCGAGCTCCCAGGCGCGGGTGTGCAGGCCGAAGTACGCCCACGTCGAGTCGGCCCGGGTCTGCCACACCGATACCACGAAGGAGACGGCGACGACCGCGGCCAGGACGACCGCCACGCCCCGCCGCCGGCGCAGCGCGAACGCGCCGAGCAACAGCAGCGGCCAGACCACATAGAACTGTTCCTCGACCGCCAGCGACCAGAAGTGCTGCAGCGGTGAGGGCGCGGCGTCGGCATTGAGGTATTCGGTGCCGACCGCGGCCAGCCGGTAGTTCAGGCCGTACACCGTGGCGAACAGGCCGTCCAGCGCGATCTGCGGCGCCCGCAGCGGCGGCAGCCACTTGATCGCGGCCAGCACCGTCGCCGCGGTGACCAGCGCCGCGGCCGGCAATAACCGGAGAAACCGCCGGGCGTAGAAGCCGGTGATCGAGATGGAGCCGGTGGTGGTCGCCTCGCGCAGCAACAGGCTGGTGATGAGGAAACCGGAGATGACGAAGAAGACGTCCACACCGACGTAGCCGCCGCCGAGCACCGAGACGCCGCTGTGGTAGAGCACGACGAGCAGGACCGCGACAGCGCGCAGCCCTTCTATGTCGCGCCGATGGGAAACAGACCGCAGCCGGTGTCCGGTCAGTGGGCCGGCGCTGAGAATCCCGGTAGCGGGATTCCCGCCCCGGGCCGGACGCGGAACGACCCGAGTGGTGGTCACAGCCGGTGCGCCTCCACCGTGCTGGTCACGCCGCGAGTGTCGAAGAACCGCTTGGCGATGCCGGCCAGGTGGTCAGCGTCGTAGTCGCGATGGTGCTGCACCAGGATCACCAGGTCGGCGGCCGCGGCCGCACCGTCCAGATCATCGGTACGGGAAACCGTCACGTCCCCGACCGCCCACTGCAGCACATGGGGGTCGTGGTAGCTGAGTTGCGCGCCCAGCGACATCAGGTGCCGGGCCAGCGGCGTGGCCGGCGATTCCCGCTGGTCGGCGATGTTCGCCTTGTACGTCACCCCGAGCAGCAGGATCGACGCACCCCGCATGGCCTGCCCGTCGGCGTTCAGCAGGTTCTGGGCGCGCCGGGCCACGTACGCGGGCATCGTCGCGTTGATCTCCTGCGCCAGCTCCACGAACCGGAACGGGTAGCCGAGCTTGCTGCGCACATTGTGGCTCAGGTAGTTCGGGTCGATCGGGATGCAGTGCCCGCCGACGCCGGGGCCCGGATAGAACGCCTGGAACCCGAACGGTTTGGTGGACGCGGCGTGGATGACGTCCCACAGATCGATGTCGAGCTCGTGGCAGAACCGCGCCATCTCGTTCACCAGCGCGATGTTCACGTGCCGGTACGTGTTCTCCAGCAGCTTCGCGGTCTCCGCCTCGCGGGTACCACGGGTGCGGACCACCGTCTGGACGAACCGGCCGTAGAATTCCACCGCCCGATCCGTGCACTTCCCGGTCAGGCCGCCGACCACCTTGGGTGTGTTGTGCGCGCCGAAGGTCTCGTTGCCCGGGTCGATCCGCTCGGGGGAGAACGCCAGGTGGAAGTCGACCCCGGCGACCATGCCGGACAGCTTCTCCAGGAGCGGCCGGACGAGTTCATCGGTCGTACCGGGATAGGTGGTCGACTCCAGCACGACCAGCATGCCGCGCCGCAGATTCCGGGCCACCGCCTCGGTGGCGCCGACGACCGCGCGCATGTCCGGTCCGTCGCCTTCGGACAGCGGCGTGGGCACGCAGATCACGGCGGTCTTCGCGGAGGCGATCAGCGTCTCGTCGGTGGTCGGGCGGAACCCGCCGGCGAGCATCTCCATGATGTCGCTGCCGTCGAGATCGTCGACATGCGAGTTACCGGCGGCGAGCGAGTTCACCACGCCCGCGTTGACGTCGAAGCCGAGCACGGACATGCCGACGCGGGTGGCCTCCCGCGCGAGCGGCAGGCCCACATAGCCGAGGCCGAGGATGACGACGTCATAACTCAAGGGTGTTCTCCTTAAACGACGGGCGGGCTTTGGCGCGCTCACCCTGGGTCGGCACGCGATCGGTGGCGGCCGGAGCGCCGCGGGTGATCGGGATGTGCGGCACGGTGATCAGATCTGCATCCGGGTTCTCCGCGCCGTCCGAGCTCGTCGTCTCCCGTGGCTGGGCGAGCTCGAACGGCGCGGCGAACGGCAGGAAGGCCGGCAGGAAGTCGGCGAGCAGGGCGGCCTGCTCGGCCACGGCGTCGGGGTGGGAATCCGTGTCGTTCAGGCAGAACGCGTCCATATGCCGATCTCGCAACAGCCGGGCCAGCCTGAACGGGGTATCCGGGTCGGCGAGGTCGGTGTACATGTACTCGATCTCGCCGGGCGCGGCCCGCCCGGTCAGGTACGCGTAGTACTGCTGCAGCGAGGAGAGCAGCGAGATGTCGTCCGGGTGCCGGAACTGGTGCCCCGCGGTGGCCGTCACGTGCTCGGCGAAGCGCCGCTCGATCTCCGCGATCACGGTGCGCCGGGACGGGTGCGGGGTGTGCAGCATCTTGCGGGTCAGCACCCGTCCGAACGCCTCCTGGATCAACCGCCGGTTGTTCTTGCCGGCCGAGTTCACCGGCGGGTCGGCCGGGCTGCGCGGCGCGGAGTCGACCAGCGCGGTGGACGGGAAGAACCGGGTCAGCCCGCCTGGCGTGAAGAACATCGTGGGCGGGACCGGACGGGCCAGGAACACGTCGTCGTTGAGGTAGAGGAAGTGCTCGGCCAGTCCGTCGATCCGGTGCAGGCGGGACTCGATGGCCTGGGAGTTGAACGTCGGCAGCCGCCCGGTGTCGCCGAACACCTCCTGATGGCTGACCACGGTGACCTGCGGGTGCTCGGTGTCCAACCAGGCGGGTACCTGGTCGTCGGTGACCAGGAAGATCCGGCGTACCCAGGGTGCATAATAGTGCAGCGCCCGCATCGAATAACGCAGCTCGTCGCGGGACGCGAACCGGGAGTTGTTCGCCGCCTGACCGTTGACGCCGGTGATCCAGGCGTTCTCCGCCAGCGCGCGGGCCTTGCGTTCCAGCCAGGCCGGGTCCGAGCCGTCCACCCAGGTGTAGACCACGTCGATCGGAAAGGTCACCCGGTCCGGGCCGCCCAGGGTGAACACTTCGCGAGTGCGGTACCGCGTGGTGTCGTGCGGCGACGCGAACTCGCTCAGCACCGGCTCGGCCACGGTCACGATCGGTTCGTCGGCCGGGATCACGTCGGCCACCGGATTGCTGCGCGGGCCGACCAGGGTACCGTCCCGCTCCTGCCAGAACTCGACCTCGCAGCCGTACTCCGCGCCGAGCGCCAAGTGTTTCCGGCTGTCGGTCACCGGCCAGCTGACCCGCAGCACCCGATCCTGAGCGGGTTCGAGCAGGCCGTTGTCGGTTGCGGTGAGTTCCTTCAGAAGTGCTGCCACCCGCGTACGCTCGGTGTCCGGTACGGCCACCGCGGTGTGCGTGAACGACTTCGCCGGGACCCGGAACCAGTCGATGCCGGCCGCGTCCAGGGCGGTGACCACCCGGTCGACGTTCTGTCGGCGTACCGATGCCGGGCTGGCCGTGTCGTCCTGCCGCGTCCTGCCGCACCTGATCGGCGCGGGCGCCAGCGGTACCCAGTGGCACGCCGCCCGGAGACGCCGGTCGGCCGCCATCCGGGGGAGGACCCAAAGCCGCAGCGCGGCGAGGATGCGTCGCCGGAGCGGCCAGGGTGCGAGTCGCATGATCCGCCGCAGGGGCACGCCGTCGTCCTTCCGCCGGATGTCCGTCGGGGCGCTCGTCCGCACCGCCCCGGTCCACTGACCCTCAACGTCGGGGCGGGATGGGAGGTTGCGGTCGATTAGTTCCTTACGAACCTGATACCAGCGGTATACGCGATCTGCGGCTTTCGCGAGGAGGCTTTCCGGAGACTCAACCCCTACGGGGAAGCTCAGGGTTACGGCCGATGCGCGGGCTTGCGTGCCGGGCGCATGCTGCAATCAGCGGCCGTTCGGCGGCCCCTTTCGTCTTGTTTGTTCGTTGGTTCGCTTGGAGGTCGGCATGGGCAAGGGCATCGCATACCTGGTAGCGGCGATTCTGGGAGTCATCGTCGTGGGCTGGGTCGCGGTACAGGTGCTGCAGGTGTTGCTCGGCTCGCTGTCGTACCTGATCGTGGGCGCGCTCGTGGTCGGCGGCGGGGTGTACGTCTACCGCAAGGCCAGGAAGAACCTGGCGCCCGGCACGCGAGCCCAGCGGCGCATCGAAGCGGCGGTGAAGACGTATCGGATGCGCTGAGCTGAGCTGAGCTGGCTGGCTCCGCTTCGCTCCGCGGCGAGGATAGGCTTGGTGGCGTGTTCGACAACCTGAGCGACCGCCTTTCCGGGATCTTCACCAAGCTCCGGGGCAAGGGCAAGCTGACCGACACCGACATCGACGCCACGGCGCGCGAGATCCGCCTCGCGCTGTTGGAGGCGGACGTCGCTCTGCCCGTGGTCAAGGCGTTCATCTTCAACCTCAAACAGCGGGCACGCGGCGCCGAGGTGTCACAGGCGCTGAATCCGGCACAACAGATCATCAAGATCGTTCACGAGGAGCTCATCAGCATCCTCGGCGGCGAGGGCCGGCGCCTGCAGTTCGCCAAGCAGCCACCCACCGTGATCATGCTCGCCGGCCTCCAGGGTTCCGGTAAGACCACGCTGGCCGGGAAGCTGTCCCGCTGGCTCAAGGGCCAGGGTCACCAGCCGCTGCTGGTCGCCGCCGACCTGCAGCGCCCGAACGCGGTGAATCAGCTTCAGGTGCTGGCCGGCCGGGCGGGCGTGGACATCTACGCCCCGTCCCCCGGCAACGGCGTGGGTGACCCGGTCCAGGTCGCCCGGAACTCCATCGAGCACGCCCGGCGGGCGGCGAAGGACATCGTCATCGTCGACACCGCGGGCCGCCTCGGTATCGACGCGGAGATGATGCAGCAGGCTCGCGACATCCGGGACGCGGTCCAGCCGGACGAGGTCATCTTCGTCATCGACGCCATGGTGGGCCAGGATGCGGTCGCCACCGCCGAGGCGTTCCGCGATGGTGTCGGCATCACCGGCGTGGTGCTCTCCAAGCTCGACGGCGACGCCCGCGGTGGCGCCGCGCTCTCCGTCCGGCACGTCACGGGCGAGCCCATCCTGTTCGCGTCCACCGGCGAGAAGCTGGAGGACTTCGACGTCTTCCACCCCGACCGGATGGCCAGCCGGATCCTCGGCATGGGCGACGTGCTGACCCTCATCGAGCAGGCCGAGCAGGCCTTCGACGAGGATCAGAAGGAGAAGATGACGGCGAAGCTGATGGGTGGCGAACAGTTCACCCTGGAGGACTTCCTCGACCAGCTGATCGCCGTACGCCGGATGGGTCCGATCGCGAACATCCTCGGCATGATGCCCGGCATGGGCCAGATGAAGGACCAGTTGGCCGAACTCGACGACAGCCACTTCGACCGGGTCGCCGCGATCATCCGCTCGATGACCCCCGGCGAGCGCAACAACCCGAAGATCATCAATGGCTCCCGCCGGGTCCGTATCGCCAACGGCTCAGGCGTCACCGTTATGGACGTCAACCAGTTGCTCAACCGCTTCACCGACGCGCAGAAGATGATGAAGCAGATGGGCGGCATGATGGGCCTGCCCGGCGCGGGTCGCCGCAAGGCCACGAAGAGCCCGAAGAACAAGCGCAAGGGTACGAAGGGCGGCAACCGTCCCCGGGCCGGCGGCGCCGGGATGCCGGCCGGCTTTCCCGGCGGGATGCCGCAGCTGCCCGCGGGGATGGATCCCGGAGCGCTGGGCGGCGGGCCGGGTCTGCCGCCCGGGTTCAATCTGCCGAAGCTCGACTTCAGCAAGCTCAACAAGCCCGACCCTAAGCGCGACGACAAGCGCTGACCCGCTCTCCCGCTCGGGCCGGCTCCAGGGGTCCGAGTCTTCCTGACAGGAGGATCCGGGCCGCCAGAGTGCCCGAGTCCTCCTCGCAGGATGATTGGTGCCACTCGCAGGAGGAGTGGCGCTTCCTCGCGGGGAGTGGTGTCTCTCGCAGGGATCGGCGCTTCCTCGCGGGGATTGGTGCCTCGCAGGGGATTGGTGCTTCCTGGCAGGATGATTGTGCCTCTCGCATGGACTGGTGCTTCCTCCCAGGAGGATTCGTGCCTTTAGCAGGGATTGGTGCCTCCTCGCAGGATGATTGGTGCGGATGACGATCTTCGGCTGAGTGGCGCGGGTCGGCGCCGGCCCGGATCGGGTAGAACGTCGGCATGGCGTTGCATGTGCGGGGTGTGGTACTGCCCGAGGAGGAAGTCCGGGATCTCTGGCTGGTCGGCGATCGGGTGACGCAAGAGCGGGTGCCGGACGCCGAGACGATCAGCGACGCCGGATGGATCGTGCCGGGGCTGGTAGACGCGCATTGCCATCTCGGCATCGCGTACGGGGCGAAGCCGATCCGGAGCCTGGACGAGGCGCGTGAGCTGGCCGCGATGGACTTGGACGCCGGTGTGCTCGCGCTACGGGACGCCGGCTCGCCGTACCCGTACCCGGAACTCGACGACGAACCGGGCATCCCACGGCTGGCCCGCGCCGGCCGCCACGTCGCTCCGGTCCGGCGGTACCTGCGGGACATCGGGATCGAGGTGGACGCGGCCGACGTGGCCGCGACCGTGACCGCCCAGGCCGAGGCCGGTACCGGCTGGGTGAAAATCGTCGGCGACTGGATCGACCGGTCGGTCGGCGACCTCGCACCCTCCTGGGACGCCACGACGATGGCCGCCGCGGTCGAAGCGGCGCACGCGGCCGGCGCGCGGGCGGCCGTGCACACGTTCTCCGAGGAGGGCGTGGAGATCATGGTCAGGGCGGGCATCGATTCCGTGGAGCACGGCACTGGCCTGTCCCTGGACCTGGTGGACGAGATGGCTCGTCGGGGCACCGCGCTGGTGCCCACAATGATCAACATCAGGACGTTCGGGACCATCGCCGAACAGGCAAGGGCCAAGTTCGCCGGGTACGCCGATCACCTGCTCGCGCTGCGTGACCGGTTCCCGTCCGTGGTGGCGGCCGCGTACGAGGCCGGCGTACCGATCTATGTGGGCACCGATGCCGGCGGTGGCATCCGTCATGGTCTCGCGGCAGAGGAGATGTTGCTGTTGCACGAGGCTGGGATTCCGGCCGCGGAGGTTCTCGCGAGCGCTTCCTGGCGAGCCAGGGAATGGCTGGGCTTCCCGGGCCTGGTCGAGGGTGGACTCGCCGACCTGGTGGTCTACGACGCCGACCCCCGGCTGGACCTGCGCGTGACACGCGCGGCCCGCCGGATCGTGCTGCGCGGCCGCGTCGTCCGCTGAGCCGCACCGGGAACACGGGGATCGCCCGTGCGGTCGTCCCAGGTGCGTGCAAATGCGGCGGTCGCCGCTGACTAGGATGCTGCGTCATGGCTCGCGTGCTCACTCCCCGTGCGGAGGACTTTCCCCGCTGGTATCAGGACCTCATCGCCAAGGCGCAACTGGCCGACAACGGCCCGGTGCGCGGGACGATGGTCATCCGGCCGGCCGGCTACGCCATCTGGGAGCGCATGCAGTCCGAGATGGACGACCGGATCAAGGAGGCCGGGGCGCAGAACGCGTACTTCCCGCTCTTCATCCCGGAAAGCTACCTTCGCCGCGAGGCCGAGCACGTGGAGGGCTTCTCGCCGGAGCTGGCCGTGGTCACCCACGCGGGCGGCAAGCAGCTGGCCGAGCCCCTGGTGGTCCGTCCCACCAGCGAGACGGTGATCGGTGAGTTCATGGCCAAGTGGGTCGACTCGTACCGCGACCTGCCCTTGCTTTTGAATCAATGGGCCAACATCGTGCGCTGGGAGCTGCGGCCGCGCACGTTCCTGCGGACCACCGAGTTCCTCTGGCAGGAAGGGCACACCGCGCACGCCAGCGAGGAGGACGCGCGCGCCTACGCCCGCGAGATCCACCGCGATGTGTACGAGAACTTCATGGTCGAGGTGCTCGGCATCCCGGTCGTGCCCGGTCGCAAGACCAAGGGTGAGCGATTCGCCGGCGCCACGAACACGATGACCCTCGAAGCCATGATGCGCGATACCAAGGCCCTGCAGATGGGCACGTCACACGAGCTCGGGCAGAACTTCGCCAAGGCGTTCGACATCTCGTTCACCTCGTCGGAAAGCACGGTCGAGCACGCCTGGACCACCTCGTGGGGCACGTCCACCCGGATGATGGGCGGCCTGATCATGGTGCACGGTGATGACAACGGCCTGCGGCTGCCGCCGCGGCTGGCGCCCGTACAGGTGCAGATCATGGTGGTCAAGGCCGGCGAGGGCGTCCTCGAGGCGGCCGGGCGACTGGGGGACGACCTCAAAACCGCCGGCGTACGGGTGAAGCTTGACGACCGCGCCGACGTGCCGTTCGGCCGCCGCGCGGTGGACGCCGAGCTCCAGGGCATCCCGATCCGGATCGAGGTCGGGCCGCGTGACGTGGCCGCCGGCAACGTGGTGATGGTACGTCGCGTCGACGGCACCAAGTCGCCGATCGCGCTCGGTGGCGTGACTGCCCACGTGACCAGTGCGTTGAAGGCCGACCAGCAGCGGCTGCACGACGACGCGTTGACGTTCCGCGAGGACAACACCGTCGAGGTCGATACGCTCGGCGACGCGATCGAGGCCGCGCAGACCGGCTGGGCCCGGGTGCCCTGGTCGGCGGTCGGCAACGACGGCGAGGCCGAGGCCAACGGCAAGGCCGTCACGGTACGGTGCCTGGTCCGCGAGGACGGCTCGATGCCCGACTCCGACGATGAACCGGACCTGATCGCCGTCCTGGCCCGTTCGTACTGACCGGCCCGGCGTACCGATGCGCTTCGAAGCCGGGCGAACCGTGCTCTATCGCATTACCGTCCGGGGTCGCGTGGCCAACGTGCGGCCCTGCCGGGTGATCTCCGACGACGACCGCGGGCTACTGCTCTGGCTGGCCCGCGACTCGGCCGTGGCGGTCGAGGTGGCCGAGGACGGCCGCGGCATCCGGCAGATGCCGTTCACCGAGTGGGCCGGGATGCGGTACCGGCTGGAACCCGGAAACTGGCAAGGCCCGGGCGTCCTGAAGTTCCTGCCGCATGGCGTCGACCACTCGGTGTGGCTGTTCTTCGACGACGCCGGTCGGTTCGCTTCCTGGTACGTCAACCTCGAGGAGCGTGCCCTTCGCTGGGACGATGGTGATCTGGCCGGCGTCGACGTGATCGATCAGGATCTGGACATCGTCGTGGCGCCGGACCGCACCTGGCGCTGGAAGGATGAGGACGAATTCGCCGAGCGCCTGGCCCTGCCGGAGCACTACTGGGTGCCGGACGAGGCGGCCGTCTGGTCCGAAGGGCGGCGGGTGATCAAGTTGATCGAGGCGGGCGACTTTCCTTTCGACGGCACCTGGACCGACTTCCACCCGGATCCCACCTGGCCCGTACCCACCACTCTTCCGCCCGGCTGGAACCGCCCCACCATCCCCCGCCCCTGACTCGCCGCCCCGATCTTCCCGTCGATCTTGGAGTTGTGGTGGGAGTTTCGGATTTCTCGTGATCGAGTGGGTGGCGGTTGGGCGTGCGCGTCCCCGGTCCGGATGCGGCAACCCGCCCTGGACTTCCTGGTAGGAGGATCGGTGTCTGCCAACCCGCCCCCAATCTCCTGGTAGGAGGATCGGTGTCTGCCAACCCCAACCCGAACTTCCTGCCAGGAGGATCGGTGTCTGCCAACCCTTCCCCGAACTTCCTGCCGGTTAGATCGGTGTCTGCCAACCCCGCCCCCGAACTTCCTGCCGGTTGGATCGGTGTCGGGCAACCTGCCCCGAACTTCCTGCCAGGTGGATCAGTGTCTGCCAACCTCGCCCCCGAACTTCCCGCCAGGTGGATCGGTGTCCGCCAATCCGACCCGAACTTGCTGGTAGGAGGATCGGTGTCCGCCAACCCCGCCCCGGACTTCCTGACAGGAGGATCGGTGTCGGGCAACCCGCCCCGGACTTCCTCCCAGGAAGATCAGTGTCCTGCCGGCCGAGTCGCTGCGGTGCGCGGCTTCCTCGCCGGTTCCCACCCGACGGCGGGCATTCACCACACGCCGATCACCCCTGTCCCGGCCCGGTGTGGAACGGCACGGCGGTTATGGAGCGCTGTGGCTGTTCTGACGCGACCAGAACCGCCACCGCGCTCCATAACCGCCACCGCGCTCCCTGCATCGGTGTGTCGGACGTGCCGATCGGCGGCCGGTTCGGTGAGCGGCGTCCTGTACAGGGCGTTCGGGCACCGCCGACATCCGGGCGCAGCACCTCACTCCCGCCGGACGCGCACAAGCAGGTAAAACGCGCACCTCCACCCTCAAGAACCCACGATCCGCAGCAATCGGGCAGAAGCCACCGTCCGGGAACAACAAACCTCAATACCCGAGGTGGGTGACAAAGGTGCAAGTGGGGCGTAACGCCCACCACAAGTCCAAGATCGCGGGCCGATTGGGATGGAGCGTCCGGCGTCTGGCAGAATGGGCGGCTGGTATTCGGCACGCGCGAGGCGCCCTCTAACCCTGACCGCGTTGCCAGTCCACGAGACATCGGTCCCGCAATCCCCACGTGGGTCCGGCGGCTCACCCACGTAATCATCAGGAGCGAAAGAAACCGTGGCCGTAAAGATCCGGCTCCTGCGGATGGGCAAGATCCGCAACCCGCAGTACCGCATCGTCGTCGCCGACGCGCGCACCAAGCGTGACGGGCGCGCTATCGAGTACGTCGGTGTCTACCACCCCAAGGAAGAGCCTTCGCTCATCCAGGTGAAGTCCGACCGAGTGCAGTACTGGCTGTCGGTCGGCGCTCAGCCGAGCGAGGCCGTCCAGCGCATCCTGGAGAAGACCGGCGACTGGCAGCTGTTCAAGGGCAAGCCGGCCCCGCCGCCGCTGCTGGTGAAGGCACAGAAGGCCAGTCGTACCGAGGCGTACGAGGCGGAGGCCAAGGCCGCTGCCGGCATTGCCGACACCCCGGCCAAACCCGCCAAGAAGGCCACCAAGGCCGCCGCCCAGGACTCCCCCAAGGCCGCGGCCCAGGAGTCCGCCAAGGCCGCCGCGCCGGAGTCTGCCAAGGCCGCAGCCCAGGAGTCCGCCAAGGCTGCCGCGCCGGAGTCCGCCAAGACCGCCGCGGCACCGGAGGTCGCCGAGGCTGCCGCGCCGGAGTCTGCCAAGGCCGCGGCCCAGGAGTCCGCCAAGGCTGCCGCGCCGGAGTCCGCCAAGGCTGCCGCGCCGGAGTCTGCCAAGGTTGCCGCGGCACCGGAGGTCGTCGAGGCCAGGCCGGCACAGACAAGGGCCGTGGACCCCGCCGAGCCGAACCGCGAGGCGGTTGCCGAGACCGCGCAGGACCCGTCCGGTGCCGGCGCCGACCAGAGCTGACGGGGCGCTCCGGCCCGCGCTGGAGCACCTCGTCAAGGGCATCGTCGACAATCCGGACGACGTCCGGGTACGGCTGGTCGACTCGCGTCGCGGCAAGCGCCTTGAGGTCCGCGTGCACCCCGAAGACCTGGGCACGGTCATCGGGCGTGGCGGCCGTACGGCCAAGGCGCTGCGTCAGGTCATCGGGTCGATCGGCGGACGTGGCATCCGCGTCGACATTGTCGACGCGTACTGAACCAATCGTCAGATGCTGCTCGTCGTCGGCCAGATCGGCAAGGCGCATGGGATCCGGGGCGAGGTCTCGGTGGTCGTGCGGACAGACGAGCCCGAAGAACGTTTCGTCGCCGGAGCGGTGTTCACCACGGAGGTTCCACGGGTGGGTGCCGCTTCGGGCGCCCACCGGGCGCCGGACAAACTCACTTTGACCTCGCTCCGGTGGCACCAGGGGCGGATCATCGCTCAGTTCGAGGGTGTCGACGACCGCAATGGCGCCGAAGCACTCCGTGGCGTGCTGCTCCAGGTGAACTCCTCCGATGTGCCGCTTTCCGACGATCCGGACGAGTTCCACGACCATCAGCTGATCGGATTGCGGGTGGTCTCGATCGACGGAACCGATCTCGGGTCCGTCGCGGGGATCGATCATGCGCCGGCCTCCGACTTGCTCGTTCTGGACAAATCGGTGGGCGGGACGGCATTGATCCCGTTCGTGAGCCAGATGGTGCCGAAAGTGGACGTGGCCGGCGGCCGGGTGATCGTCGACCTTCCCAATGGTCTGCTCGATCTCTGATGCGCGTCGACATCATCTCGATCTTTCCGGAGTACTTCGCACCGCTCGACCTGTCGCTGATCGGTAAGGCACGCGGGAGCGGCCTGCTCGACGTCGCCGTACACGACCTGCGGACGTGGACCACGGATGTGCACCGGACCGTGGACGACACTCCGTACGGCGGCGGCCCGGGCATGGTCATGCGGCCCGAACCGTGGTCGCAGGCGTTGGACACGGTCGGTGCCGGCATGCTGATCGTCCCCTCGCCGGCCGGCCGGCCGTTCACACAGTCGATGGCGCACGATCTTGCCGCGCGGAATCATCTGATCTTCGCGTGCGGACGCTACGAGGGCATCGACCAGCGCGTCCTCGACGACGCGGCCACCTGGATGCCGGTCCGGGAGGTTTCGCTCGGCGACTACGTGCTGTTCGGCGGCGAGGTGGCGGTCATCGTGATCCTGGAAGCGATCACCCGTCTGCTGCCCGGTGTGTTGGGCAACGCCGAGTCGCTGACCGAGGAGTCACACGCCGCCGGCCTGCTCGAGGCCCCGGTCTACACCAAGCCGGCGTCCTGGCGCGGTCGTTCGGTTCCGGACGTTCTGCGGTCCGGTGACCATGGCCGGATCGCCCGCTGGCGGCGGGACCAGTCGTTGCTACGTACGTTGGCGAATCGACCCGACATGCTGGCGGCCTACCCTTCCGCCGACTTGGACGAATCGGATCGAGCAGTGTTGGCCGAGGCCGGATTTCGGATCACGCCTCCGGATGTGGCAAAGTAGTGAGGTTGCCGTTTTCCCTCCGCGCCGCGGGCGGGCAGGCGAGGAGCTTCCGGCTGAGCTTTCCGAAGGTCGGCGTGGGGGTTCAGGATCACCCATTTCGCGCATCGAACTCCCGGTGCGCTTTGAGTACGACGAGGATGCAGCGATGAACACGCTGGACGCACTCGACGCCCAGTCGCAGCGCACCGACATTCCCGACTTCCGCGCCGGTGACACCGTCAAGGTGCACGCCCGCGTCGTGGAAGGCAACCGTTCCCGCGTCCAGGTCTTCCAGGGCGTCGTGATCAGCCGTCAGGGTGGTGGACTGCGCGAGACCTTCAAGGTCCGCAAGATCAGCTTCGGGGTCGGTGTCGAGCGGACCTATCCGATCAACAGCCCGGCGATCGACCGGATCGAGGTCGTGACGCGCGGCGACGTGCGGCGCGCCAAGCTCTACTACCTGCGCGAGCTCCGTGGCAAGAAGGCCAAGATCAAGGAGCTGCGGGAGAAGCAGATCGTCAGCTGACGCCCATCGATCCGTACCTGTGGCGGGAGCGAACTACTCTTGCGCCGGTGTCGGATGGAACAACGTTCGCATTACCGCCCGATGGCCCTCGTGCAGGTGTTCCCGGGCGGTAGTGCTGTATCGGGGTCGGCCGGGACGGGCGGCGGGAGATGTATAGCGTGGGAGAGATGGACGGCTATCGAGGCAGCGGAGCCTCGAGCCGGCGGCGGCGTGGCCGGGTCATCCGGCGCAAGGAGATGCCGCTCTGGCAGGAGTTGCCGTTGTTGCTCGTGGTGGCGTTCTGCCTCGCCGTACTGATCCGCACCTTCCTGGTTCAGGCGTTCTTCATCCCCTCCGGTTCGATGGAGAACACCCTGTTGATCGGCGACCGGGTGCTGGTGAACAAGGTCGTCTACGACATGCGCGACCCGCTCCGGGGCGAGATCGTGGTGTTCCGCGGCACGGACGACTGGGCACCCGAGGTGACCCAGCCGGTCAGTCAGGCCTTCGCCGCCAAGCTCGGGCGCACCATCGGTGATCTGGTCGGGGTGAGCCGCCCCGGTGAGCGGGATTTCATCAAGCGTGTGATCGGACTGCCCGGTGACAAGGTCGCCTGCTGCGATGAGCAGGGTCGCATCACGGTCAACGGCAGACCGGTCGAGGAGCCGTACGTCGCGGAGAACTCCCCGCTGGAGTCCCCGCCCAATCCGAAGCAATGCACGAGCCGGCGTTTCGCCGAGGTGACCGTCCCGGCCGGCGAGATGTTCGTCATGGGTGACCACCGACTGGTCTCTCAGGACGCCCGGTGCCAGGGACCGGTGCCGATTGACAACGTGATCGGGCGCGCCTTCGTCATCGTCTGGCCGAGTGGCCGGTTCACCGGACTATCGGTTCCGGACAGCTGGAAGAGTTTCGCGGCCAAGCCGGTCGCCGCGGCTGAAGTCGAACGGCAGAACGTCGATCCGGCAACCGGGGCTATTGTCATGCCGTTCCTCTTAAGTATGGGATTATCCGCGCGTTCCGGACTGACGATCCGCGTGGGCCGACGTAGGCTCCGATCGTGATTGACGAGCAGACCGAGAAGCGCCGCGGATCGTTCTGGCGCGAGCTACCGATCCTGGTGGGTGTGGCGATCCTGGTCGCCGTCCTGGTTCGGGCGTTCGTGCTACAGACCTTCTACATCCCGTCGCCGTCGATGGAACACACCCTGAACGTGCTCGACCGGGTGCTGGTCAACAAGCTCGTCTACGACTTCCGGGAGCCCCGCCGGGGCGAGATCGTGGTGTTCAAGGCCCCCGCGGACTGGCAGTCCGGCACGGAGGGCGAAGACTTCATCAAGCGCATCATCGGAGTGGGTGGCGACCACGTGGTCTGCTGCGACGAGCGGCAGCGGTTGACGATCAACGGACGCCCGCTGACCGAGCCGTACATCTACCGTGACGCCGGCGGCACCCAGGACGCGGCGGCCGACGAGCGGTTCGACATCACCGTGCCGACCGGCCGCCTGTGGGTGATGGGTGACCACCGTTCGGCGTCCGGTGACTCGCTCGAGCACTGGGAGCAGACCCAGGACATCGACGAGGCGACCATCGATTCGGACGCCATCGTGGGCCGCGCCTTCACCATCTTCTGGCCGGTGGGCCGCGCCGCCTGGCTTTCCGTGCCGGATGGGTTCGAGGCCGTCCCGGATCGGGGCCCGGCCAACTGACCCCATTCCTCCGGGGCGGTCGAGAGATCGTCAAGGGGGGCAATAGGCTGGGTCTCGTGACCGTCCTCGACCGCCGTGCCGCACGAGTTGTGCTCGTCGATCGCGCCGACCGCACGCTGCTCCTGCGCGGAAGCGATCCGGCCCGCCCCGGCTTGAAGTGGTGGTTCACCCCGGGTGGCGGGCTCGACGCCGGCGAGACGCCCGCCGAGGGCGCCGCGCGCGAGTTGTTCGAGGAAACCGGCCTGCGGGTGGCGCCGGAGGAACTGGGTCAGCCGGTCTGGCATCAGGTCACCCACTTCAGTTATGACAACCGGAACTACCGGCAGGAACAGGACTTCTACCTTCTCCGCGTCTCGGAGTGGCAGGTCGACACCGCCGGCTTCGACGCCGCCGAACAGGTCACCATCGACGAGCACCGCTGGTGGTCGGCCGCCGAACTCGACGCCACCGCGGAAAAGGTGTTTCCGGAGAACCTGGCCGACCTGCTGCGCCTGGTCACCTCCGCCGATCCCGGCGGACCGGCCGCGAGCGCGAGGGTGGGCTGATGCTGACTCCCGCGCGCACCATCATCCGCCGCGAGGCGGGCCTCTATGCCCTCGAACGGGCGCTCCAGCGCCGCGGCTTCCGGCAGGTCGCCGGCGCCGACGAGGCCGGCCGGGGCGCGTGCGCTGGGCCGCTGGTCGCGGCCGCGGCCATCCTTCCGGAGGGCAAGCGCGGCGAGATCGACGAGCTTGCCGACTCGAAACTGCTCACGCCGATCGCCCGCGAGCGGGTCTACCAGGAGGTGGTGCAGCGGGCGCTGGCGTGGTCGGTCGTGATCATCCCGCCGGCCGAGGTGGATCAGCGAGGCCTGCACGTGTGCAACCTGGCCGCGATGCGACGCGCGCTCGCGTCGCTGACCACCGATCCGGAGTACGTGCTGACCGATGGTTTTCCGGTCGACGGACTGGGTGTGCCGGGCCTCGCGGTGTGGAAGGGCGACCGGGTGGCCGCGTGCGTCGCGGCCGCGAGCGTACTTGCGAAGGTGACCCGGGACAGGCTGATGGTGGAGTTGGACGGGCAGTTCCCCGACTACGGCTTCGCCGAGCACAAGGGCTACGTCACCGACGAGCACAGCGCGGCGTTGACCCGCCATGGACCCTGCATCGAGCACCGGTTCTCGTATGTGAACGTGGCCGCCGTTTCCGGGCGGACCAACCGGCCGCCGCGTGCCCGCCGTCCGGGGGTCTCGATCACCGCTTCGCCGCTGGACCCTGAGCCGCTGGCGCTCTGGCCTGCGGCGGAGGGTACCGTCGGCGTGGCGTCGGGCGAGCAGCCTCAGCCACCGGTGCCGGTGGGGGAGAATGAGGCAATGGAGGGCGAACAGCGATGAGCGCAGAGGATCTCGAGAAGTACGAGACCGAGATGGAGCTGCAGCTCTACCGGGAGTACCGCGACATCGTCCGCCAGTTCTCCTACGTCGTGGAGACGGAGCGCCGGTTCTACCTGGCCAACCAGGTGGACCTGCATGTGCGCAACTCAGACGGCGAGGTGTACTTCGAGGTCGAGATGCATGATGCCTGGGTCTGGGACATGTACCGGCCGGCGCGGTTCGTCAAGCACGTGCGCGTGATGACGTTCAAGGACGTCAACGTGGAAGAGCTGGAGAAGCCGGACATCTCGCTGCCGGACAACCCCGGTTTCGGCGGCTGACCCGGGGCCACCGAGACTTATCCACAGGGGTGTCCGCGCCTGCTCGATCTCCGGCAGGCTCCTTGGCATGTCCTTCCTGCTGTCGCTGCTTCTGGTTTTCGGCTGGCCGCTCGCGCCGGCGTCCGTCGTGCGCGGTTTCGAACCGCCGCCGGCACCGTGGCTGGCAGGCCATCGCGGCGTCGATCTCGCAGGTCCGCCGGGTGCCCCGGTATTGGCGGCCGGGGCGGGCGCGGTTGTCTTCGCCGGCCGGATCGCCGGGCGGGGGATCGTGAGCGTGGCTCACGCCCTTGGCGTCCGCACCACGTACGAGCCGATCTCTGCGGTGGTGGTGGTCGGCGACCTTGTCGCGTCCGGACAGCAGATCGGGACCTTGGCGGCGGGTCATCCGGGCTGTGCTGTGCAGGCCTGCCTGCACTGGGGTGCGCGGCGAGGTACGGACTATCTGGATCCCTTGTCGTTGCTCGGCCGTGGCCGCGTCCGCCTGCTGCCCCTGAACTCTCCGCCCTAGCGCTTCCGCATCCCCAGCTGCGCCTTCCGGCCACGCCCGTGGTCGCGGTCACCATGGCGAGTTCGGGTCGACAAGGGAGCTCGGGTCGGCGGGCGCGCCAGGCAGGGCGAGCGACCGCCCGGATGCGGCCAGGCGGCTGCGCGGTCAGCGCAGCAGGGCTTTGAGGAGCGGCGGCAGGCGTTCGGCCAAGCGGTCGTACTCTTCCGGCCGGTTGTAGACCTGCGCGCTCAGTCGTAGCCAACCGCGCCCGCCCCAGGCGTTGACCGCGGTCTCGACGGCCAGCTTGTCGGCTATGTGCTGCCGCAGCGCGTGCGCTTCCGGAACCGTCGTCGCCAGGCCGGCCGGCAGCGGGACGATCCGCATCGAGGCCGCCGGTACTCCCGGATCGGGTAGGTCGGCCGGGGCGAGACCGAGGGCTCCGCCGACGGCCCGTTGTCCGTACGCGACAAGCGCCGCGTTGTGCTGCCGCACGGCGTCGATGCCCAGGGTACGCAGCATGTACAGTCCGGCCGGCGCGGACAGCCACGCGGTGTGGTCGACCGTGCCCTGGAACTCCACCGAGGACGGGAAGCCGTCATCCTGCCGCCACGAGACGACGAGTGGATCGATGTGACGGCGCCAGCCAGGCGCCACGGAGAGGAGGGCCGTGCCGCGTGGCGCGAACGCCCACTTGTGCAGGTTGCCTACCCAGAAGTCGGCACCGATCGCCGCCACGTCCACCGCAAGCATGCCCGGTGCGTGCGCGGCATCGACGAGCACCGGAATCTCGTGCTCCCGGGCGGCCGCGGCGATCGCTCGTACCGGGAAGCCCCTCGCCGTTGCCGAGGTCAACTGGTCAACGATGAGGAGCTTCGTCTTGCCCGGACGCAGCGCGTTGCGGATGCGGGCGACGACCTCGGTATCCGGCGTGCTCAGCGGCAGCGCCACGGTTCGGGCGGTGGCGCCCGCGCGCCGGCACTGGCGACGGGTGGCGAGGGCGACCGCGCCGTACCCGTGATCGGTGAGCAGGACCTCGTCGCCTGGCCCGAGGCGAACGGATTGCAGTACCAGCGAGATCCCCGCGGTGGTGTTCGTCAGCAGTGCGCTGCCGTCCGGATCCGCCCCGAGGAAGGCTGCCAGATGACGTCGGGTGTGGATGATCCGGTCATGGAGTCCCTGGACGTGGAACTTGAGCGGATTCGCCTCGGTTTCGTCGCGGAGGCGTTGCTGGGTGCGCTGCACACTGATCGGGACTGCGCCGAGCGAACCGTGGTTGAGGTGGGACACCGACGGATCGAGCGAGAAGAGAAGGCGAGCACCGGCGATCGGCGGCGGCGGATCCCCGGAGCTCACCACTTGATCGTACGGCCAAGCGCCGTACGCTTCTCAGGATCTCGGGCTTGCCTTCCCCATTGCGGGACGCGGTCACGCTCGGGGATGGGCCTGGTTGAAGGCGGCCCGGAGGCGTTCGGTCGACACGTGCGTGTAGATCTGTGTGCTGGAGAGCGACGCGTGTCCGAGCAGGTCCTGGACCGCGCGCAGGTCGGCTCCGCCGTCGAGCAGATGCGTGGCAGCCGAGTGGCGGAGGTCGTGCGGGCTGGTGTGCGGCAGGCCGGCCGCCCGCGCGGCGGCTGCCACGATGCGCCGGACGACAGTCTGCTGCACGCGCCCGCCGCGCACGCCGAGGAACAGGGCGTCGTTTTTGGCGTCCAGGGTGGGACGGCCGTGGCGCAGCCACTCATCGAGGGCGTGCTGCGCCGGCAGCCCGTATGGGACCGTCCGCTCCTTGGCGCCCTTGCCGAACACCCGGATCACCCGGCGAGCCGCGTCGACGTCGGCACGGTCGAGGCCGCACAGTTCGCTCACCCGTACCCCGGTGGCGTACAACATCTCCAAGATCGCGCGATCCCGCAGCTTGATCGCGCCCGCGTCGCTCGGAGACGACATCATCAGATCGGCGGCCTGGTCCGCGCGCAGCACAGTGGGCAGGTCGCGATGGGCGCGAGGACTGGCCAGCTGCGCGCCGGCATCGGTCGGGCTCAGTCCGGTGCGATGCGCCCAGGCGGTGAAGGTCCGCGCGGCAGCCGCGCGGCGGGCCTGCGACGAACGGGCGGCGCCTTGCGCCATGCGGTGCGCCAGCCAGCCGCGGAGCACGGTGATGTCGAGGTCTGCGGGCGAGGCACAGCCATCGCGGGCGGCGTGGTCGAGGAGCGAGATCACATCACCGAGGTACGCGCGGAGGGTATGTGCCGAGCGATTGTCCACCCGGTCGAGATGAAGCCCGAAGTCGTCGACCGCCTGGCGCATCGCGGGCGGCAGCCCTTCGTGGATCTCGGTCGTGTGCATCCCCGTGAGCGTATCCTCGTACGGCGACCAGAACAGTCAGTGCGCTCCTCAACCTCCTCCAGATCTGTCGTACGGGCCGCCTAGAGTCAGCGGCATGGCGAGTTGGCAGCAGATCGAGAAGGAGGCCGCGGAGTTCGCGGCGAGGGTCAAGGCCCGTTTCGATGCGGGCACCAACAAGACGCTGGCGACGGTTCGGCGCGACGGTTCGCCGCGGATCAGTGGCAGCGAGGCCGCCTTCAAGGATGGCGAGCTGACCTTCGGGATGATGCCGGGGTCGATGAAGCTTCTGGATGTCCGGCGAGATCCGCGCATCGCGATGCACAGCCCGACGATCGAGCCGCCGGAGGGCCTGCCGCAGGACTGGCCGGGCGACGCCAAGCTGGCCGGCGCCGCGGTGGAGATCGAGCCGCCGGCCGACAATCCGATGGCCGGGTCCGGCTTCTTCCGGGTCGACATCAGCGAGGTGGTTTTGACATATGTCGGGGAACCGGCCGACCATCTGGTGATCGAAAGCTGGCACGAGGGACGCGGCTATCAGCGCCGAACGCGCAAGTGACCTCCCGCCCGCCGAGACTCGACACCGCGACGCAGCGGCGCGAGCTCCGTCCGGAGGAAACCGGGGCACGTGTGGCGCGGTGCCTGGGGCAGAGTCGGGCGGCCACACCACGGGGCTGCACACCGTCCCAGGTGGACAGTGCGCCTTTCTCCGACGGAAGGGGCAGTGGCTCAAGGACAGGCAAGACTCCGTACGGTTCGTCTTCCGTTGCGCGGTGGTGAAGTCGGCTGCGAACGCGCGAGTGGAAGGGCTACGTGCGCTTACGGACGTGTCAGCTGGACGCGATCGGCCGGATGCACGGTCGTGGTGCCGTCGGCGGCGATCACGACGAGCACGGGGACTCCCTCGCCGAGGCGGTACGAGCGGCGCTCGGCGTCGGTGGGCATGCGGGCGCTGGCACGTTCGCCGCGGCCGAGCGTCACCAGCTGGATCTCCTCGGGGACGCGTACAAAGGTGCCGCGCGGGCGCTCGACGCTGACCAGGCCCTCGGTGCGGAGCTGCGCGATGGCCTGCCGCACGGTGGTGCGACTGATGCCGTACTCCTGAGCCAGGCGCAGTTCGCTCGGCAGCGGATCGCCAGGACCGAGCTCGCCGGACTCAATCTTGGTGCGCAGCAGATCGGCGAGCTGCCGGAAAACTGCACGGTCCGCCGAGGGATCGATCATGGCGAACAAACTACGTGACCACGATGCTCCATCACGTTGTACGTACAGTGTCATGTAGGTATGCTAACACCGCCGCACTGAGAAGGCCGAGCTTGATCGGGCGGCGGGCGGCGGCGGCCGGTGTAGCGCTTCGCGCGGCTCGGTCCGCGAGGGAGTGGACCCGGCCGTCGCTTGCTCTCGACGCGTAGCGGTCCACTGTGACTTCCACATGTGACCGGCCCTTGGCCCTTGGCGCTTGGCGCTTGGCGCTTGGCGCTTGGCGCTTGGCGCTTGGCGCTTGGCGCTTGGCGCTTGGCGCTCCGCGCTCCGCGCTCCGCGCTCCGCGCTCGGCCCTCCGCGCTCCGCGCTCCGCGCTCGGCCCTCCGCGCTCGGCGCTCGGCGCTCCGCGCTTGGCGCTTGGCGCTCGGCGCTTCGGCGCTCGGCCCTCGCTTGATTCTTTGCCCTCGGCCGAGGCGTCCAAGTGTTCGCCACCTCGTGGACAACTCGTGTCGTCCTCGGTGGAGACGTCGATGGATCGCGTCGGCGATGAGCGTCAGGTTGGAGGGATATCAGTCATCGAGGGGCGAGCGGATCCAGCCGAGGAAACGCTCGTACAGATCCGGCGGTGGTGGGGCGTGGTGTGCGGTGAGGTCCTCGAACGCCTCGGCCATCTGGGACGACATGTAGATGGCCAGCACCGAGGGGAACTTGCGGAACTCGGCGTGCAGTTCCTCCTTGGCGTTCACACACGGCCAGGGCAGCCCGCAGGCGAGGCAATCCCAGCTGGGCCGCATGCCGAGATGATCAATGTGCGGCGCCTCATCTGTCACGGGCGGATCCGTCGACCGCGCGGGGGAGTGGCCGGATCGGCGCCATCGCCGCGCCGCGCCCCGAATGGCCGGGCGCGCTGGGCCCGCCTTCGGTCGCGGAAGCCGGTCGGGTTGCCTCGCCTTGTCCTTCGTCGCGGTGCCGGTTCAGCGGGGGGTGGTCGGTTGGGTCGTCCTTCTCGGTGAGTGGTTTCGCGATGGTCAAGCGGTCGACGCACGGCTCGGCCAGACCACACGAACAGCGACGCCACAGCATTCGCCAACTGCGGCGGTGCGCCGGCGTGACGGGTACCGGTGGGACCGGTTCAGGATCGTTAGTCATGCGACGAGACTAGTTTACTGGAGACTAGCTGTCTTCTAGCAAGTTGATAACGGACTAATAGTCCCGCGCCTACGGTTGATCTCGTGGGAGTGAAGCCGATTCGACTTATGGGCGCGCATGAGATCCGCATCCGCCTGGGTGGGGTCAGCCGGCAGCGTGCGTACCAGATCACCAGCCGTGCCGACTTCCCCAAGCCGGTCGCCGACCTCGCCCAGGGCAAGGTGTGGGCCACCGAGGACGTCGAGGCGTGGATGAGGGTCCATCGACGCGACCTGGACGAGTCCGACGACTGACGCCCAAGAGGCTTGGAGCTCGCTGCGCGCGCGATTCGTGATCTTGCCGGGACGCCCGAACGCGCGTGAGCGCCGGCCTGCGATGGCGCGGTCACTCCGGGCCTGAATCGGTGCGGCGTTGCGCGGGCGGAGAGTCCGGCGCCAGGGCTATGCCGTCGTCGCGCCGGACGACCAGGCCGCTCGTCTCGAGCAACGAGAGCCGGCGCAGCACCGTACGGATGCTCAGTCCCGCCTTGGCGGCCAACTGCTCCGGACCCGCCGTTCCGCGTCTCGGCACTGCCTCCAGCACGAGGGCCGATTCCTCGTCCAACGTGTCGCGGCGGTGCTCCGGGCCGCGCGGTGGATCGGCCAGGTTCTGGCCGATCGGGCTGATCTCCTCCAGCACGTGCGGCAGGCCGGCCACCACCCGTGCCATGGGGTAGGTGCGCAGCAGCTCATGGCAGCCCACCGACATCGCCGATGTGACCGGGCCCGGCACCACCATCGCGGTCCGCCCGAGCGCGACCGCCCGGCTCATCGTCTGGCCGGCGCCACTGCGAGCGGCGGCCTCGACGACGACGGTCCCGACCGTGGCGGCCGCGATCACCCGGTTGCGGATCAGGAAGCGATGCCGCACCGGCTCGGTACCCGGCGGCCACTCACTGATCAGCAGGCCGGTCTCGGCGATCTGCTCGAACAGCGCGGAATTGCCCACCGGATAGGGCCGGTCCACGCCGCAGGCCAGCACCGCGACGGTCCGGCCGTTCGCGGCGAGCGTCGCCCGATGCGCCGCCGCGTCGATGCCGAACGCGCCGCCTGACACCACCGTCCACTCGTGCTCGGCGAGCCCGTACGCAAGATCGGTCGTCACGTGAACGCCGTAGTTTGTCGCAGCGCGCGCGCCGACCACCGCGACCGAGCGTTGGAAAGCCTCGTTCAACGGCCACACGCCGCGCTTCCATATGCACAGCGGCGGCCGGATGTCGTGATTCGTGCGCCCGCCGGCGTCCAGTTCGAGGGTGGCGAGGGCGTCCACCGTCGTCGGCCATTCCGGGTCGTCCGGGACGACCACCCGCGCGCCGAGGCGCTCCGCGCGGTGCAGCGCAGCCTCGGCCAGGCGGCGCGCATCTCCGACCGCGGACCGGGCGATCACCGCGGATCGCAGGGCACTGTCCGGAACGTCGCCGCTCAGCAGGCGGTCCAAGGTAGCGGGCGCGCCGTACCTCTGCACCAGTGACCAGACCGTGCGGTTGCCGGGTTCGGCGAGCCAGGTGAGAGCGATGCGGGCCGCGCGGTCCTCGTCCCGGCTCCCGTGGCCTTGATCAGCACTGACGATCATGCTCGACCTGACCGACTGGCGGCTGCTTCATGGGCTTCTCCCATTCGTAGTTGGGCGGCCTCGTCCACATCGGCCTTCGTCGGGCGATCACGTCCCTCCAAGTCGGCGATCGTCCAGGACAACCGGATGACTCGGTCGAATCCCCTCGCGGAAAGCAGGCCGCGATCCAAGCCGACCCGAAGGGCGGCGGTGTCACCGGACGGCAGCCGCCACGGCCGGCGGCGCAGCTGCGGTCCCGGGACGTCGGCGTTCACCCGCCAGCCGTCCGCCGACCAGCGCGCCGCCGCGGCCGACCGGGCCTTCGCCACCCGCTCGGCCACTACGGCGGAGGGCTCCGCCGGCAGACCGGTCGTCAGTAGCTGTGCCGCACTCAGCGGCCGAAGCTTGATCTGGATGTCGATGCGGTCCAGCAACGGACCGGAGATCTTCCCGATGTACCGTCGGCGTGCGGCGGGGCTGCAGCTGCAGTTCTGGTCGCCCGCCGGACTGGCGCACGGGCACGGGTTCGCCGCCATGACGATCTGGACCCGCGCCGGGTATTCGGTGGCGCCGCGCGCCCGGGCCAGGACGACCCGGCCGCTCTCCAGCGGCTGGCGCAGCGCCTGCAGGGTGGCCGACGCGATCTCGGGCGCCTCGTCGAGGAACAGCACCCCGCGGTGGGCCAGCGACAACGCTCCCGGACGTGCCACACCGGAGCCGCCGCCGACCATCGCCGCCAGGCTGGCGCTGTGGTGCGGTGCCTGGAACGGCGGGCGCCGGACCAGGCAGCCGTCCGGCGGCAGCACCCCGGCGATGGACTGCAACGCGGTGACCTCGAGAGCCGACTCGTCGTCCAGTTCCGGCAGGATCGTGGGCAGGCGTTCCGCCAGCATCGTCTTGCCCGCGCCGGGTGGCCCGAGCAACGCGATGTGGTGTCCACCGGCGGCGGCCACCTCGATGGCCCACCGGCCCAGGTCCTGCCCGGAGACGTCGGCCAGGTCCGGGCCGGGTGGTACCGGCACGGGCACGACCGGTGGCGGATCGAGCAGCGGACTCTCACCGCGGATGAACGCGATAAGACGATGCAGCGAGTCGACGGCGCGTACCGAGACACCGGGGATGGCGGTCGCCTCGCGGGCGTTCTCCAGCGGGACGATCACCCGGGCGATGCCGGCTCGCGCGGCGGTGGCGACCATCGGCAGAACGCCTCGAATCGGGCGTACGGCGCCGTCCAGACCGAGTTCGCCGAGCACCACGACGCCGTCCATCGGCGCGAGCGGCAGCTCGCCGGCACCGGCCAGGAGAGCGCAGGCGATGGCCACGTCGAAGCCGCTTCCATGCTTGGGCAGGGTGGCGGGCAGCAGGTTCACCGTGATCCGGCGGTTGGGCCAGGTCCGTCCCGAGTTGACGATCGCGGCCCGGACGCGGTCCCGGGCTTCGTTGAGGGCTGCGTCGGGTAGGCCGGTCAGGACCACCGCAGGAAGGCCCGGCGACAGGTCGGCCTCCACCTCCACCAGATGGCCGGTCACGCCGACCAACCCGACGCACAGCATGCGGGCGTAGCTCATCAGAACGCCGCGCGAGTGTGCTCGATGACCGGAGGATCCGGTGGTCGTAGCAGCACCTCCACCACGTCGAAGCGAAGCTCACGCGGGCGTAACGACGACTCGGCCAGCCACCGGCTCGCCAGCCGGCGGAGTCGCCGTACCTTGTCGAGGCGTATGGCTTCGGCCGGCGTACCGAAGCGGGTGTTTCTTCTGGTCTTCACCTCGCAGAACACGACGTCGTGGCCGTCCCGCAGAACCAGATCGATCTCGCCGTCGCAGCATCGCCAGTTGCGCGACAACACCACGAGACCCTGCTCGGCCAGGTGGCGTTCGGCGAGGCGCTCGCCGTGTTCGCCGACCGCCTGTCTCACCTTCGTCATGGCGAGCAGATTGCCGGATCCCGGCGGTTCCGCGGCGGGGGACCTGTGGACAGAGCGCAATTGTGGATAACCGGTCCGTGATCGCCTCGTCGTGATATGCCCTCACCTGTGGCGTGACGGTCGGTGGTCGCATAAGTTGCAGAACCGTGGATGGACATCGCCGCTACGCCGACGAGCCGGACCCGGGTTGGTACGCCGGGAAATCCGAGTACTCGAACCCTGCTCAGAACTCCTATGACGGGGGCGTTCACGAGCGCCCGAGCGGGGCCTTCCGGCTGCCCGAGCAACGTGAGAACGACTACATACCGCCGTTGCCTTACGTGATGCCCGATCCGGTCACATCAACCGGCGGTCACGCCCGTGTCGGGTCCGAGCCCATCCAAGATCAAATGCACATTCCGGTACGCGGGCCGGAATACCCGACCATCCGGCCCAGCGGAGCCTCGTCGCTGGCCGACGCGCCGCCGTCCACGTACGGCGGTAATTCGGCCGCACCCGCGCCCGCGTCGCCCGCACCGGCATCGGGCCCGCAGTCACCGGGCGGGACGACCGCACCGTTCGACGAGGCGACCGGCGGGATCCCGCAGGTCAGCCCCGCCCCGGCGGAGGGACCGAAGAAGACGGTGTATCGGACCCGGCGCCCGGTTTCCGCCGTCCTGGCCGCGGTCGTCACGATCGCACTGATGGTGCCGGTGCTCGGCCTGTTGATGCGGGCCACCTTCACCGACGATCCACTGGCCCGCGGCGTCGTGCCCGCCGTCCTGTTGACGCTGGGCGTGCCGCTGACCGGCCTGGGACTGTACTCGCTGGCCGGCGGCGGCCCGGTCGGCCGTGAGTCCTGGCTGCGGCCGCCGCTCGCCTATCTTCCGGTGGGTCTGGTGCTGCTGATCGCCGCAAGCCTCGCGGTGGCCTGACCGGGGCCGGTTGGGCGGGCCCTGCGGAAGGACCGGAGCGGAGCGGCCCGCAACCGAGCGCCGCGCCGACTGGCGTATGCTTGTCAACGGCGACCGCCCCGCGGTCGACCTCGCGCGCCCTCTGTCAATGCGGTCAGCAAGATCGGTAAGAGCTGACACCGCACGCAGCGGCGGCCCTCCCTGGTCCCGATCCTCGTCGGGTCCGCCTGTGGCCGACGACCGGGCGCCAGGACGCCCACCGCCCGGTGAGCGTGACAACCAGGGAATCCATAGGGAGCAACCCACCATGGCCGTCGTGACCATGCGTCAGCTGCTGGAGAGCGGTGTCCACTTCGGGCACCAGACCCGGCGCTGGAACCCGAAGATGAAGCGCTTCATCTTCACCGAGCGCAACGGTATCTACATCATCGACTTGCGCCAGACCCTCGACTACATCGAGAAGGCGTACGCGTATGTGCGCGACACCGTCGCGGAGGGTGGCCACATCCTCTTCGTCGGCACCAAGAAGCAGGCTCAGGAGGCCATCGCCGAGCAGGCGACCCGGGTCGGCCAGCCGTACGTCAACCACCGCTGGCTGGGCGGCATGCTCACCAACTTCCAGACGGTGTACAAGCGCCTGCAGCGTATGAAGGAGCTCGAGGCCCTGGGTGACCTCAGCGGCACTGCCGCCGGGTACACCAAGAAGGAGACTCTGCAGCTCTCCCGTGAGAAGGACAAGCTGACCAAGACCCTGGGCGGTCTGCGCGACATGACGAAGGTGCCTTCGGCGATCTGGGTGGTCGACACCAAGAAGGAGCACATCGCGGTCGATGAGGCCCGCAAACTCGGCATTCCGGTCATCGCGGTGCTGGACACCAACTGCGACCCGGACGAGGTCGACTTCCCGATCCCGGGCAACGACGACGCGATCCGCTCGGCCGAGCTGCTGACCAAGGTCGTCGCGAGCGCGGTCGCCGAGGGACTGATCTCCCGGTCCGGCCGCAACCGCGGTGACGCCGATGCCAAGCCCGAACCGGGCACCGTCGCGGCCGGCGAACCGCTGCCGGAGTGGGAGCGCGACCTCTACGAGGACGCCGAGAAGAAGGCCGCAGACACCGAGCAGCCGGCCGGCGAGCCGGTGGCCTCGGCCGCGGAATAACTCGACCCCGTCCACAACCAAGCATCGAAGAGAGAGTCATGGCCAACTACACCGCCGCGGACGTGAAGAAACTCCGCGACCTCACCGGCGCCGGGATGATGGACTGCAAGAAGGCGCTCGACGAGTCCGACGGTGACTTCGACAAGGCCGTCGAGTTCCTGCGCATCAAGGGCGCCAAGGACGTCGGCAAGCGTGCCGGCCGGACCGCCGCCAACGGAATCGTCGCCCACTCCGGCCGGGCGCTGCTGGAGCTCAACTGTGAGACCGACTTCGTCGCGAAGACCCCGGACTTCGTCGCCCTGGGTCAGCGGCTGGTCGAACACGGCGAGCGGAACAAGATCGCCGACGCCGCCGCGCTCAGTGCGTCGACGCTGGCCGACGGGCGCTCGGTGACCGACGTGGTCCAGGACTTCTCTGCCAAGATCGGCGAGAAGATCGTGGTCAACCGGTACGCGGAGCTGGACGGCACGGTCGCGGTCTACCTGCACCGCAAGGCGCAGGACCTGCCGCCGCAGGTGGGCGTCCTGGTCCAGTACAGCGGCAAGACCGACGAAGCCGGCGACGCGGACGCCCGCGGTGTCGCCATGCAGATCGCCGCGATGCGCCCGAAGTTCCTGTCGCGCGCGGACGTCCCGGCCGAAACCATCGAGTCGGAGCGCCGGATCGCCGAGCAGACCGCCCGCGAGGAGGGCAAGCCGGAGCAGGCCCTACCGAAGATCGTCGAGGGCCGGGTGAACTCCTTCTTCAAGGACTTCGTCCTGCTCGAGCAGCCGTCGGTCACCGACAACAAGAAGACGGTGGCCCAGATCGCCAAGGAAGCCGGTATCGAGATCACCCGGTTCGTCCGCTTCGAGGTCGGCCAGGCTTAGAAAGCAAGGGCAGCCTCAGGTACGGGAGGCCGGGAACGCGATTCTGCGCCCGGCCTCCCGGTCACATAGGGTCTCTGCAGTGAGTCGAAGGGAAGGCTGGTCTGATGACGATTGTGACCGAACAGGCTGTCCGAGTCGACGATCCGACACTGCCTCCCGTACGGCCGCGTCGGGTCATGCTCAAGCTTTCCGGTGAGGTCTTCGGCGGCGGCGAGGTGGGCGTCGACCCGGACGTCGTGCAGGGCATCGCCCGGCAGATCGCCACAGTGACCCGGCGCGGCGTGCAGGTGGCCGTCGTCATGGGTGGAGGTAACTTCTTCCGCGGCGCCGAGCTGCAGAAACGCGGCATGGACCGCGCTCGAGCCGACTATATGGGCATGCTCGGTACCGTGATGAACTGCCTGGCGTTGCAGGACTTCCTGGAGAAGGAGGGCGTCGAGACTCGAGTACAGACCGCGATCACGATGGCCCAGGTCGCGGAGCCGTACATCCCGCTGCGCGCGATCCGGCACTTGGAGAAGGGCCGCGTCGTGATCTTCGGCGCCGGGGCCGGCATGCCGTACTTCTCCACCGACACGGTCACCGCGCAGCGCGCCCTGGAGATCCATGCCGATGTCGTGCTGATGAGCAAGAACGGGGTGGACGGCGTTTACACCGCGGATCCGCGTACCGACCCTTCGGCCCGCAAGATTGACAAGATCACCTTCACCGGCGTCCTCCAGCAGGGACTGCGGGTGGCCGACCAGGCCGCGTTCAGCCTGTGCCAGGAGAACAACCTGCCGATGCTGGTCTTCGGCGCGCAGGGCGACGACACGATCATCCGCGCGGTGAGCGGCGAGGAGATCGGTACCTTGATCACGGCCTGAGACGGCCGGCGGTCGCAGCAGGATACTCACTTCAGCAAGCAGGGAGGCGACGGAGCGGTGATCGAGGAGACCCTCTTCGAGGCCGAGGAGAAGATGGAGAGCGCGGTCGAACACGCGAAGGAGGAGTTCGCCGCGATCCGTACGGGACGCGCCACGCCGGCGATGTTCTCGAAGATCGTCGTCGACTATTACGGCGCGCCGACCCCGGTGACTCAGCTGGCTTCGATCGGCGTGCCGGAGCCACGCATGGTGATCGTCAAGCCGTACGACATGTCGCAGCTCGGCGCGATCGAGCGTGCCATCCGCGACTCCGATCTGGGCGTCAACCCGAACAACGAGGGCACCCAGCTGCGCATCCACCTGCCGCAGATGAGCGAGGAGCGCCGACGCGAGATGATCAAGGTGGCGCGCAGCAAGGCCGAGGAGGGTCGGGTGGCCATCCGCAACGTGCGGCGCAAGGCCAAGGACCAGCTCGACCGCCTGGTCAAGGACGGCGGAGCGGGCGAGGACGAGGGCCGCCGAGCGGAGAAGGAACTCGAGGACGTGACGCACCGCTACGTGGCGGTCGTGGACGAGCTGCTCAAGCACAAGGAAGCCGAGCTGCTCGAGGTGTGATGTCGTACCTCGACCCGCGTGGCGGGCATCCCTACGGCGACCGGTCGTCCGACGCGGACGCGCCGGCGCCGTATGCCGCTTACTGGCTGCCGGCCGAGGACATCGGGGCGAGTAGCCACCGACCGCCCGCGGAGGAGGGGACCGATTCCGGGCCCGCGTACGAACGAATCGGTCCGTCCTGGAACGCACCGACCGCTGAAACCTCCACCGCGGAGGCCGAGTTCGCCTTGACCGCCGGGCTGAAAGGTCCGGGCAAACGCCGGGCCGGCAAGACGAGTGGCCGGGCCGGCCGCAACCTGCCCGCCGCGATCGCCGTGGGCCTCAGCCTGGGCCTGATGGTGCTCGGCTCGCTGCTGGTCTGGAAACCGGCGTTTCTGGGCGTGATCGCCGCCGCGGCCTGCGTCGGGATCTGGGAGATGGCGCGTGCCATGCGGATCACCGGTGCGCACCCACCGCTGGTGCCGCTGCTCGGCGGCGGGCTGGTGATCACCGGGCTGGGCTGGTTCGCCGGCGAGGACGCCGTGGTCCTGGGTTTGGTGGCGACCGTGCTGTCCGCGGTCGTATGGCGGCTGGCCGACCGCCCTGCCGAATTCCGCCGGGACTTCGTCGCCAGCTTGTTGATCACCGTGTACGTGCCGTTCCTGCTCACCTTCGGCATCCTGCTGTCGCTGCCCGACGACGGCGAATGGCGGGTGCTTGTCACACTGATCGCGGTGATCCTGTCCGACACAGGTGGCTACGCGTTCGGCGTGTTCCTCGGCAAGCACCCGATGGCTCCCTTGATCAGCCCCAAGAAGTCCTGGGAGGGCTTCGCCGGTTCGGTGACCGCGGCCGCTGTGGGCAGCTCGATCGTGCTGTACTTCCTGCTGGACGTCCCGTTCTACGGTGGACTGCTGTTCGGCGCGGCGGTTTCGGTGATGGCCGTGATAGGCGACCTCGCCGAGTCGATGCTCAAGCGCGACCTCGGCATCAAGGACATGAGCCGCCTGCTGCCCGGCCACGGCGGTCTGATGGACCGGCTGGACTCGATCCTGTTCGCCGTGCCGACGGCATATCTGCTGCTGACACTGATTGCGCCGCCGGGGTAAGCGATGCGTGACGAGCTGCTCGGGCGTGGGAGACTGGACCGGCCATGACGATGCTTCCGGTCATCCCGACCGCCCCCGACACCCCTGACGCGGTGCCTACCCGGCGCCGCCACAGCATGCCTCCCCGGCACCTCGCCGATCTGGACCTGGCCGGCCGCAGGGCCGCGATGGCCGGCCTCGGCGAACCCGCCTTCCGCGCTGAGCAGATCTCCCGCCACTACTTCGGGCGGCTGGTACGCGACGTCGACGCGATGACCGACCTGCCCGCCGCCACCCGGGCCCGGCTCATCGCCGACCTGCTGCCCACCCTGCTGACGCCGGTCCGGGAACTTGCCTGCGACGGTGGCGCGACTCGCAAGACGCTATGGAAACTGCACGACGGCGCGCTGGTGGAGAGTGTCCTGATGGGTTACCCCGATCGGGTGACCGCGTGCGTCTCGAGTCAGGCCGGTTGCGGCATGGCATGTCCCTTTTGCGCAACGGGTCAGGCGGGTCTTACCCGGAATCTCTCCGTGGGCGAGATCGTCGATCAGGTGGTCTATCTGGCGGGTGTGGCCGCCGGCGGCGCGGTCACCGGTGCACCGCCGCGGCTGTCCCGGGTCGTCTTCATGGGCATGGGCGAGCCGCTGGCCAACTACCCGCGGGTGGTCGAAGCCGTCCGTCGGCTCACTGCGGCGGCGCCGGAGGGACCGGGTCTTTCGCAACGGCACATCACCGTCTCCACCGTGGGACTGGTGCCCGCAATGCGCCGGTTGATCGCCGAACGGCTACAGGTGACCCTTGCGCTGTCCCTGCATGCCCCCGATGATGATCTGCGCGATGAGCTAGTGCCCGTCAACCAGCGTTGGAAGGTGGCCGAGGTGCTCCGAGCCGCGTTCGACTACGCGGCGCAGACCGGACGCCGGATCTCCATCGAGTACGCCCTGATCCGGGACGTAAACGATCAGCCTTGGCGCGCCGACCTGCTCGGCCAGCTGCTACACGGCAAGCTGGCCCATGTGAATCTCATCCCGCTCAACCCCACCCCAGGCGGTAAGTGGGATGCCAGCCCCAAGCCGGCCGAGCGGGAGTTCGTCCGGCGCTTGCGTGAGGCCGGCGTGTCCACGACGGTCCGTGACACCCGGGGCCGGGAAATCGACGGGGCGTGGGGGCGGGGGGGCGCGGGGGGGGGGGGGGGGGGGGGGGGGGGGCG
>Ga0081539_10001105_pt1 | contig 48997 bp, 44 predicted proteins | sample TabmetS4T2R2_FD_71023 | JGI IMG/M metagenome (GOLD analysis project Ga0081539, IMG submission 71023) | Tabebuia heterophylla rhizosphere microbial communities from the University of Puerto Rico - S4T2R2 | ecosystem: Host-associated > Plants > Roots > Rhizosphere ... | reverse complement strand
CGCCACCCCGTGCTGGACCAGAATCTCGTCGAGGAGAAGTTTGTCCCGAACGACACGACGCTCGATGAAAATATTCGGCTGGCGATCGTGACGGGCCCGAACATGGCAGGTAAATCCACCTATATCCGTCAGGTCGCGCTCATCGTTCTAGTGGCGCAGATCGGCAGCTTTGTGCCGGCGGCGAGGGCGGAAATTGGCTTGGTCGATCGGATTTTTACGCGCGTCGGGGCGAGCGATGATCTCTCCCGCGGCCAATCGACGTTCATGGTCGAGATGAACGAGACCTCCAACATCGTGAACAACGCGACCGAGCGCTCGCTCGTCATCCTGGACGAGATTGGTCGCGGAACATCGACATTCGACGGGCTCTCGATCGCCTGGAGCGTGGCGGAGTTTCTCCACGACAAAATCAAAGCGCGCACGCTCTTTGCGACCCATTACCACGAACTGACCAAACTGGCGGAGGAGCGCAAAGGCGTCTGCAACCTGAACGTGGCGGTGCGCGAATGGAACGAGCAGATCATTTTCCTGCGCAAAATCGTCCCCGGCGGCGCCGACAAAAGCTACGGCATCCAGGTCGCGCGTCTGGCTGGTTTGCCCAGGGAAATTCTCGACCGCGCCAAGGAAATTCTGGCGCATCTGGAGAACCCACAGAGAACAGCGGACGAAAGGCCGAAGCGCCAGAAACCGGCCAAGGGCATGCCGCGGTCCGACAAGCCGCAATTGGACCTGTTATAGAGGACAGCGTGGACGATCGCGAGCGCCTGTCCGCCGTTGCCGGCGCGCTCTCCAGAAATCCGATGACGCCACGCCATTCTGAAATTATAATCGGCGCCACTGAGGGCCCTGGGTATGGCAGTGAAGACCGAAAAGGAACTGAGCGACGCGTTGCGCAGTCATTGGCTAAAAGCGGTGGCGGCGATCGAGATGCGCAATTTTGGTTACGCAATCTCACTCCTCCAGGACGTCCTCCGGCGCGAGCCGGAATTTCTTACCGGCCGTCAACTGTTGCGCCGGGCCGAAGTGAGCAAGAGCAAATTGGCGAAAAAGAGCAGGTTCAATCTCTCCACCGCGCCGCTCGCGGTCATGAAAGCACAGCGCGAATTAAAAAAAGATCCGGCCCGCGCGGTGGAGTTGATCGAGAGAGTGCTGGAAGAGGAGCCCTACAATCGGCAGGCCAATTTGCTCTTGAAGGAAGCCGCGCTCGCGGCGGGCTGGCCGGAGGTCGCCGTCTTCGCGTTGCGCACGCTTGTGGAGTCGGAGCCGCGCGACCTGAAGGTGCTGCATGAGCTGGGCCGTCTCCATCACGAACTCGGCCAGAACGAGGAAGCGGTCGAGATTTATACCCGAATCAACGAGATCAATCCGTTGGACGCCGAAGCGCTGCGTTTGGGCAAAGATGCGTCGGCCCGCGCTTCAATGAGCCGCGGCGGCTGGACGCAGGCGGCAAGTTATCGCGACGTGCTCAAGGACAAAGAGATGGCCGTATCGCTCGAGCAGCAGGGCCGGCTGAAGTTAAGCGACGAATCGCTCGACCAACAAATCAACGAGGTCTACGCGCAGCACCAGGCGCAGCCGGAGAATGTCGATCTTGCCCGGCGCCTCGGCGCCCTGACCGAACAGAAGGGCGATGTGGAAGCGGCCATCGGATGGTTCCAGTATGCGGCTGACCTGACCAAGGGCAGCGATACCGGTCTGGTGCGGAAGGTGACCGATTTGCGGATGAAATCTTTCGAGCGCGAGATCGCCGCGCACCAGCAATTTCTCTCCATGCACGGGCCCGAGCACAAGTTGCACGCGCAAAAAAGCGAGGAGCTTCGCCAGGCGCAGCAAAAGCGGAGCGAAATGTTGATCGAAGACGCGCGTCAACGGGTCGAACGCAACCCTACCGATTTGCAACTGCGCTTCGAGTTGGGCGAACACCTCGTCAATGCGGGCCGCTTTCGCGAAGCAGTTCCGGAACTACAGCGCGCCCGGCAAAATCCGCATGCACGATTGAAAGCGATGAATCTGCTCGGCCGCTGCTACAGCGATTTGGGCATGTTCGATCTGGCGGCGCGACAACTGGAAGACGCCGCCAAGGAGATCCTCGTCATGGACGGGATGAAGAAGGAGATCGTCTACAACCTCGGCCTTGTCTACGAGCGAATGGGTCAACGGGACAAATCGCTCGATTGCATGAAACAAATATACGAGGCCGACTACGGTTATCGCGACGTCGCGCCCCGGGTGGAGAGCTCTTACGAGCAGCAAGTCTCGTAGGGCCGGCAAGCAGCACTTGGCCGGCGGCAAGGATGACCCGGGACAAAGTTGGGCAGAGTTCGTCACGTCCACGCGACGGCGGGAAAGCGAATCGAGGTTGCCGGTATTCTCCGGCATTCAACCTCAAAACGCTTATGAAAACCAACATCACGATTAGTCGACGACGCATGTTCGCCGTCCTCCTGCCCAGCCTGCTTTGCCTTGCGGGCAGTGCACTTGCGCAGAACCCGCCGCTCTATGGGCCGCGTCGTAGTCCCAGTCCAGGCGCCACCACGCATCCGGCGGCCGCGACCGCGGCGTCCCCTGCCGCCGGCTTGAGCGCGAAAGACAAAGCGTTCATGAAAAAAGCCGCCAAAGGCGGGATGATGGAAGTGGCCATGGGAAAAATGGCAGAGCAAAACGGCCAGAGTGACGATGTCAAAGCCTTCGGCAAACGCATGGTGGCCGATCATTCCAAGGCGAATGATGAGCTGATGGCGTTGGCCGAAAAAAAGGGTGTCAAGCTCCCTCCGGAAAAGCCGGCTAAAGGATGGACATCGGACAAGGATTACATCGACATGATGGTCAAAGATCACACGAAAGTCCTGGCCGAGTTTCAGGACGAGGCGAAGAACGGCACCGATTCTGACTTGAAAAACTTCGCCGAGCGCACGGCCAAAACCATCGAGAAACATCTCGACCTGGCGAAGGAGACACAGGGCAAAATGAAATAGATCGCTGGGTTGTTCGCTCGAGGCGGCACGCTCATACTGGCGTGCCGCTTTTGTTTTTAACCCATGCGAAAGACAAAAATCATCTGCACCGCGGGCCCCGCGACCGAGAAGCCGGCGGTGCTGCGTCAGTTGATCGCCAGGGGGGCCGACGTTTTCCGTCTCAACATGAGCCACGCCTCACCCGAATGGGTGCGCGAGATAGTACCGCAAATTCGCCACTGCGCTGATGAACTCGGGCGGCCCGTCGCCATTTTGCTCGATATGCAGGGCCCGGCCATCCGCACCGGACCGCTCGGTGTTCCGATCGAATTGAAAAAAGGCGACCTCTTGGAGTTCACCGTCCGCGGCGCCTCGCCGGCGCACGAGAAATCGGTCGAAGTCAATTACGACCGTTTCGCCACGGACCTGAAGGTTGGCGAGACCGTGCTGGTCGATAACGGTCTAATCAAACTTACGGTGGTGGAAAGGACAAAGGACCGCGTCCTTTGCAAGGTGCTTACGCCAGCGACCCTCGGGTCGCGGCGGCACATCAATCTGCCCGGTGTGCAGGTTAGTTTGCCGTCGCTCACCAAAAAGGACATGGCTGATCTTGCCCTCGGTGCGGAGCTCGGCGTGGACTTGGTCGGCTTGAGTTTCGTCCGGCGCTCCGCCGATCTGGTTGACCTGCGCCGCGTGTTGGCGCGGCACAAGAGCAAAGCGCTCGTGATAGCGAAAATCGAGGATCAAGCCGCCTTGGAATCGATCGACGCGATCATCGCCGGCGCCGACATCATTATGGTGGCGCGCGGCGATTTGGGGATCGAAGTGCCGATGGAAGAACTTCCCATTATCCAGCGCCGGATCGTGAAGAGCTGCATCCGCCTCGGCAGACCGGTCGTTGTGGCCACGCACCTGCTCGAGTCGATGGTCGCCAACCGCGTGCCCACGCGCGCCGAGATCACCGATATCGCCAATGCCGTCTTTGAGCAGGCCGACGCCCTCATGCTCAGCGCGGAAACCAGTATCGGCCGCTACCCCGTTGAATCTCTCGAGATTTTGGACCGCGTTGCCGTCCGTATCGAACGCAGTGGCGGCGCCGGTTACGCACGCGACGCCCTGCTCGAGGACGATCGGAAAAAAACGGTCAACGCGGCCGTGGTCCTGGCCAACTCGTTGCGCGGCGCCAAGCTTATTGTCTTTACTCGTCAGGGCACCATGGCGCGCCACGTTTCGAATCTGCGCCCACAACGCGCCCCGATCTTCGCCTTTACACCGACCGAAGAGATGCGCCGGCACATGTCGATCTTGTGGGGCGTATGCCCGCTTCGCATCGATTTCGCCCGGAAGCCAAACGAGACCATCGAGACGGCGGAAAAATTTTTGCGCGTCAATCGCATGGTCGATCCCGGCGACCAGCTTGTCATCATCACTGATCTCCAGGCCGGCGACGAACGCATTGATTCGGTGCAACTGCGCACCGCAAAATAACTGTCGCGGAAAGGCCTTTGTCTCGCTCTTCCAGCCGATCGCGCGCGCGCTGTTCTGGAACGCCCCGACAGCTGTCGCGCGGGTCATGACGACCGTACGCGCCGCCCAGGACGTCCCGTCGCGCGGCTCATGTCCGCCGTTTTAAAACTTGACCGGTTAAACCGGTCAAGTTTAAAACGGAATCATGAGAGTACGGCGCGCCGCGGTCGATGTGTTGTTTCCCACCGTGCGGGCTCGCTTATTGAGGTTGCTCTTCAGTCTTCCGCCGCGCCGCTTTCATGTGCGCGATTTAGCGCGCAGAAGCGAGCTAGCTCTCTCGACGGTTCAAGAGGAGCTGCACAACTTGACTGCGCTCGGCGTTTTGACGACGTCTTCCAACCGATACCATCGTTTTTATGCTGCGAACTCGCGCCATCCGCTGTTCGAGCCATTGTCGCGCATCGTGCATATGAGTGAGCGGCTCCCCTTGATCAGCCGCAGCGCGAGGTACCGACCGCAGCGGCATCGAGGCAAAAAACAGCGGGCGACCGCAAAGGTGCCCCCGCTTCCGCCCAATCGACCGCCAGGCTGGGACCTCTTCCAGCACCGCAAGCCAACTTGACCGGTTTAACCGGTCAAGTTTTTGACCGACGCAATGGAAGGCGGTGCGGCCGCGGCTGCGCTAAACCACGACGCAATGGACGGGGAGGGCGGGCGGCGGCAAATACGGGGAACAAGGCGGCGCTGTTTGTCGATCTTGCGACTACCGCGCCGAAAAGAGCTTTTTAGGCTTCGACCGGCAACTCGACGTCGACCGGCTTTTCTTTCTTGCTCAGCGCGCGGCGCAACTTGGAGAGCGCGATGTTTTGCAGCTGCCGAATGCGCTCGCGGGTGACGCCGAATTTCTTGCCGACTTCCTCGAGGGTCTTGGGTTTGCCGCCGTCCAAACCGAAGCGCTGGAAAATGATTTTCTTTTCCCGATCGTCGAGCACGTCGAGAAGACCGCCGACTTCATTGCGCAGGTTTTTATCGCGCAGCAATTCGAAGGGCGTCTGTGCCTCTTCATCGCCGACAATCTCGCCGAACTCGGTCGAGTCATCGTCGCTGATCGGCGCATCGAGGGAGGCCGGGCGAATCGAAACGGTTTTGAGCTGTGAAACCTTGCCGCTGGCGATGCCAATTTCGTCGCCGAGCTCTTCATCGGTCGGCTCGCGGCCGAGCTCTTCGCTCATTTGCAGCGAAACACGGCGCATCTTCGAGATTTTGTCCACCAGATGGACCGGCAGCCGGATCGTTTTGCTCTGGTTAGCAAGGGCGCGTTTGATCGACTGTTTGATCCACCACGCCGCATAGGTGCTGAGTTTGCCGCCTTTGGCGGGATCAAAACGCTCCACCGCTTTCATCAAACCGATGTTGCCCTCGGAAATGAGGTCGAGCAGGGGTAGCCCGAGATTGGCGTAGTCGTGCGCGATTTTCACAACGAGACGCAGGTTGGAGCGAATCATGAGCGCGCGCGCTTCGCGGTCGCCCTTTTTTATTTTCGCCGCCAACTCGATCTCCTGCTGCGGCGTCAAGAGAGGGATTTGCCCGATCTCGCGCAAATAAATCTTAATTCCAGTATCGCTATCTTCGGCAGCCATAAAACTCTTCATGAATCTCGGGGGGTTTGACTAACGAGCGGGCAGCGGAAGGGGTGGCCGGAGCCGCGTACGAGACACTTCTTAACATCCCGGGAAGTAGTTAACAAGGTTAAATATCTCGCATCTCAGACATCGGCTGGATGTGTCCTGTTCAATCTTTTCCGCGGGGCTGAAAATCGAGCACAGCGCAGGTAGGGGGCGATTGACCTCAATCGCCCGCGGAGCGATTTGGAGCGGCAAGAAAAGCCGTGAAAGTAATCAAAACCGGTCCGTCACTGAAACGCGATATCGCGGGAGAGGTGCGGCACAAGGTCGCAAGCTCAAAAGAAAATCAAAAAAGGACGAAATATGGCAAATCCGAATGAACCAAACAGGCCGACCAGTCAGGGCGGCGGCCAGCAAGGCGGCGGTGGCGGTCAACAAGGCGGCGGCCAACAAGGTGGCGGCCAAGGTGGCGGCCAGGGTGGCGGCGGTCAAGAACGCGACCGCGATCGCGAACGCCAGGGCGGCGGTCAACAAGGCGGCGGCCAGGGCGGCGGCGGCGGTCAACAGGGCGGAGGCCAGCAGACCGGCCGATAGGATTCCGCAACACCACCAAAGACGGCGGGAAAACTTTCCCGCCGTTTTTTTTGCCAGCGCGCTGGTTTGGCTCCGTCCCGCGCAGTGCCCGACATATTTACGGAGGCAGGTCTCAGTTCACGCTTTCCGGCGTCGGCATTCTTTGGCATTCTTCTGCGGCTCCTCCGATGCTGGCGAAAATCTATTCGGCGGCGGTTTATGGCGTAGACGCCTACGAAGTTGAAATCGAGGTCAACGGCGCACACGGCGATCCGGCGATTGTCATCGTGGGATTGCCGGACGCGGCAGTGAAAGAAAGCCGTGACCGCGTGACCACTGCGGTCGCCAACAGCGGCTACCATTGGCCCCGCGGGCGCACCACCATCAATCTCGCGCCGGCCGACATCAAAAAGGAAGGGCCCAGTTTCGATTTGCCGATCGCCCTCGGCATGATCGCCGTGACCGAAGAACTCAACAGTTCGCCCTTTGAAAATTTCAGCTTCGTGGGCGAGCTCGCGCTCGACGGCGCGGTGCGGCCGGTGAAAGGGGTGTTGCCGGTCGCGCTGGAAGCGCGGCGTCGCGGCAAGCGCGCATTGTTCGTCCCCGAAGCCAACGCACTCGAAGCCGCGATGGTCGAGAAGATCGACATCTACGGCGTAAAAAATCTCCGCCAGACATTCGATTTCTTACGCGGCGAAGTCGCGCTCCTGCCGACACGCGCCGATCTCACAAAGTTCTTTGCCACCCATCAGGATTACGACGTCGATTTCAGCGATGTTAAAGGTCAGGCCCACGTAAAACGGGCCATCGAGGTGGCTGTTGCCGGCGGTCACAACATTCTCATGATCGGCCCGCCGGGCTCGGGCAAATCGATGCTCGCCAAACGAATCCCCACAATCATTCCGCCGCTCACGCTCGATGAAGCAATCGAGACGACAAAAATCCACAGCATCGCCGGCCTCCTCAACGGCGAGCAATCGTTTGTCGCGACGCGGCCATTCCGTTCCCCGCATCACACGATCAGTGACATCGGTCTGCTCGGCGGCGGCGCGTTCCCGAGTCCGGGCGAAGTGAGCCTGGCGCACAACGGCGTGTTGTTTCTCGATGAGCTGCCGGAGTTCAAACGTTCCGCGCTCGAAGTCATGCGTCAGCCGCTGGAGGACGGCCGGGTCACGGTCTCGCGCGCCGCCGGCAGCGTCACTTTTCCGAGCGAACTGATGCTCGTGGCCGCGATGAATCCATGTCCGTGCGGCTATTTCGGCGACCTCAAGCGCGAGTGCCGGTGCGGACCATTGCAGGTCCAGCGGTATCGGCAGCGTATTTCCGGACCGTTACTCGACCGCATCGATTTGCACATTGAAGTCCCCGCCGTCGAATACCGCGACGTCGCGAGCGAGCGCGTCGAAGAAGCTTCCCCGGCAATTCGTCACCGCGTCGAGCGCGCGCGCCAAGTGCAACAGGAACGCTTCGCGAGCGGTAATGGCAAAATCAACTGCAACGCGCGCATGACCACGCGCCATTTGAAGGCGCACTGCAAAGCGGGCCAGGAATCGCAGGACCTCATTCGTGTCGCCATGAACGAGCTCAACCTGAGCGCCCGCGCCTATGATCGCATCCTGAAAGTCTCCCGCACCATCGCCGATCTCGCCGGCAAGATCGACATCTCGCCCGAGCACGTGAGCGAAGCGATCCAGTACCGCAGCTTTGATCGCACGCTCTGGGTCTGATTAAATCGTCGGGTCGTCCACTTCCGTCGAGACGGTCGATTCGCCGGAGTTTTGCTGCAGAGCTTGTTCGGCGGCGCGCCAGGCAAGCATCGCGCATTTCACGCGCTGAGGAAATTTGCGCACGCCCTCCATTAATTGCAGGTCGCCCAGCTTGCCCGCATCCACCGGCGCGCCATCACCGGTCACCAAATCGTGAAACGTGCGCAAGATCGACATCGTCTCCTCACGGCTTTTGCCTTTGAGCTTGAGCGTCATCATCGAAGCCGACGCCTGACTGATGGCGCAGCCGTGTCCGGTGAATTTGATCTCCTGGAGCGAGCCGTCGTCGCCAAAGCGGACCGCCAGATGAATCTCGTCGCCGCAGGCGGGATTATCGCCGTGCACGATGACCGCGGCGTTCGGCAGCTCGCCGAAATTTCGCGGGCGCCGCGAGTGATCGAGGATGACGTCCTGGTAAAGTTCTTCCAGTTCGACGTTCATGAGAAGAAACGCGCGGCCTCGGCGAGGATGTCGATCATGCGATCGATTTCCGCTTTCGTGTTGTAAAAATAAAAGCTCGCGCGGGTCGTGCCGGGCAACCCGAAACGGCGCATGAGCGGCTGGTTGCAATGGTGTCCGCCGCGCAAGGCCAGGCCCTGTTGATCCGCGAACGTGGTCAAATCGTGCGGATGGGCCGCGTCCATCACGAAACCGATAATCGCGCCGCGTTCGCCCGCCGGGCCGAGTAATCGCATCCCGGGCAGTTCATTCATGCGGGCCACGGCATGGCGAGTGAGCTCGGCGTCGTGCTCGAAAATCGCGGCCCGCCCAATGGCATCGAGATAATCAATCGCTGCCGCGAGGCCGATTGCGCCGGCGATATTCGGCGTGCCGGCTTCGAAGCGGTGCGGTGCTTTTTTGAACACGCTTTTCTCAAGGGCGACGCTCACGATCATTTCTCCGCCGCCATGCCACGGCGGGATCGATTCGAGCACCTCGGCGCGCGCGTAAAGCGCGCCAATCCCGGTCGGTGCGCACATTTTGTGGCCGGAGAAGGCGTAAAAGTCGCACCCGAGTTGCGTCACGTCGACCGGCATGTGGCCGGCGCTTTGCGCGCCGTCGACAAGGCTAAGCGCACCCACTGCGCGGGCTCTCTGACAAAGCTCGCGCACGGGGTTGATGGTGCCGAGCGAATTCGACACGTGCGTGAACCCGAACAGTTTCACCTCGGGTGTGAGCAGCGAATCGAGTCGCTCCAGCGCGAGCGTGCCCTCATCGTTCACCGGGACAAAGCGCAGCCGCGCGCCGGTGCGCTCGGCGAGGAGCTGCCACGGCACCAGATTGCTGTGGTGCTCCATTTCCGTGAGCAGGATAACGTCGCCGGCCCGAATGAATTTCCCGCCCCAGGCCTGCGCGACCAGATTAATGCTTTCGGTCGTGCCCCGTGTGAACACGATTTCCTCGGCGCTGCCGGCCCCCAGATAATCGGCCACGCGATGCCGGGCGTTTTCGTAGGCCTCGGTCGCGCGCGTGCTCAATTCGTGCAGACCGCGATGCACGTTCGCATTGGTGTGCTCGTAGTAATTGCGCAGCGTTTCCAGAACGGGCCGCGGCTTTTGCGTGGTGGCCGCGTTATCGAAATAAATCAACGGCCGCCCGTGGGCCCGTTCCTGCAGGATTGGGAAATCCTCGCGGATCGTCGTCCAATCGATATTGGCGCTGGCCACCCGGTGCATGACTTAATCTGCCGCAGGCGATGGGTTACGCCAATTGAATCGGGCGCTGGCCGGGGTCGTAAGATCGACATCTTATTTTTCGCGCGGCGCAGTTGACACTTGACCGAAAAGGATTGAATCCATCGACGAGCGCTGGAGCATCTCACCGGGGAGGTAGTCAATGAAGCCGAGATTCGAAGCGAAGTCGGACGGCAAACGTAGCGATTCCCCGGCCGCCCGCCGCGGGCCCCATCGGCCGCCGCTCGATTGTCATTACCAGCAGATCATGTTCGGCCGCTGGAGCGGGGGGGATGCCGGCCGCTGGCACGCGTCGTTTCTGACCATCAGCCGCGAGTATTTCCGGGCCGAGGCGCGCTGGAACTATCTCGCGGAGGTTTTCTTTTTCGTTTTGATGCTCGCCACCGCGGGGTCGGCCGTGATCTATGGCGCGCGTGTCATCATTCACGTGCTCGGTTTGCCCACGCCCGATTGAGCGACGATCCGCGCGGAGTGCACCGGGGGGATTTACGCGGCACGCGGCGGCTGCAGTCGGTGTTTTGGTGGCTTTGTTTTGCCGGGACTGCGTGGGGTTTGTTCGGCTGCGGCGCAGGTGCTCACGGACCGCTCGAGGAGACAATTAATCAAACCTACCCGCTCAATTCGGAGGCAGCGGTGACTGTTACCAATGAAGATGGCGCCATCTGGATTTACGGCGGCGGCGACGAACTCAAAGTGCAGGCGACGAAGAAGGCGTATTCGGCGGAACGATTGCGCCGGATCAGGATCAACATCGTCACCGCGCCGGACTCGGCCTCAGTTACGACCGATTATCCGCCGAAACCAAAATGGGGTTGGTCCGATCGGTCGGGCACGGTCGATTACGTCATTGTTGTGCCGGAAAGCGCGCGGCTCGTGCGCGCCGATCTGGCCAGCGGCGAGCTGGCCGTGGAAGGATTACGCGGACGGGTGGAGGCGCGCTTGCGCAACGGGCTGTTGTTCGCGCGAAATTGTTTCGGTGACCTGGAGCTGAGCCTGGCAACGGGCAACCTCAGCCTCTCTTTTGACTGGTGGGAAAAAGAAAAATTTTCGGTCAATGCCGCCGTCGAACACGGACACATCCGCAGTTTCTTTCCGGGCGATGGCGCCTTGCGGCTGGAAGCCGAGGCGCCGGCGGGAAAAATCGCGAATGACTTTCTGGAAAAGGAACAACGCCAGCGAACGCCGACGAGCAAGATCGACATGGTGATTGGCGGGGACAGCGACGCGCGCGTGAAATTGCGCGCCGATCATGGCAACATTCGGGTGACCGAAACAAACCCCTGAGCAAACCATGCCTTCATTCGACATTGTCTCCGAGGTAGACAAACAGGAGGTCGACAATGCGCTCAATCAGGCGCGCAAGGAACTGCTCACCCGCTTCGATCTCAAGGACGCGCAAACCGGGATCGTCCACGAGAAGGACAAGATCGTTCTCACCGCCGATGACGCCGCGCATTTGAAAAGCCTGCGCGAAATTGTTATCGGGAAATTATCGAAACGCGGGGTCGATCTTCGCAACATCGAACAAGTCGAGCCGGAGATTTCGTCGGTTGGTCACGCGCGGCAGGAACTCAAAATCACCCAAGGCCTGGAGGGCGCGAAAGCGAAGGAGATTATCCAGGCGGTCAAATCCCAGGGATTCAAGGTGCAGAGCCAGCTGCAAGATCGACAAATCCGCGTGACCGGAAAAAAGAAAGACGATCTGCAGGCCGTGATTCAGTTCGTCCGCGCCCGCGATTTCGGTGTGGCGGTGAACTTCAAGAATTTTCGCGATTGAACTTTGGCTGGAGGGACGAGCTCTGTCTTGTCCCGTTTTGGGACGGCACGGAGGCCGTCCCTCCATTTATCCGCCTTGCACCGGCGCCGTCTTTGTCATTTCGAGCGAAGTCGAGAAATCTCTTACTGTTTTGGGGCTAGCCGCCTTGTACCGGTGGCATGATCGCAATCTCATCCCCCGGCTTAATCTCGTAATCGCGCTCAACAAATTCGAGGCCTGCACCGACAAGAATGCCTTTATCGTGTGCGCGCAGGGCGTGGACCCGCTGGTAAAGTTGTTCGAGCAAACCAGAAACACGTGTTCCTTCAGCAAGATCGACATCCAGCGCTTGCGCGCCGGCCAAATCGCGCAGTTGCGAATAAAATTGCACGCGGACTTTCATCGACAGCTCTGCACGGGTTTTAGCGCCATTGGCGCGACGTGTCTATAGAACGATCGGATGCCAAGAAGGCTAGCTTCGTAGAAGCGACATGTGCTTTGCGAACAGCGACATGCCGCTCCTAGCGGAGCTCGGAACTGCGCAGGCTGAACTATAAATATGTCGCGCCGATGGCGCTTCGTTGCGGCCAATTCGCGCAGTTGCGAGAACAAAATTGGACCCTCACTGTCATTTCGTCAGTCCGCTTGCCCGATCAAATCCTTCCGCAGCACACCGATGCAGGGCAGGTTGCGATATTGCTCCATGAAATCGAGGCCGTAGCCGACCACAAACTCGTCCTCGATCTCGAACCCGACGTAATCGGCATCGACCGCGGCGGCGCGTTGCTTTTTCTTTTTCAGCAACACGCAACTGCGAATGCTGCGCGGCCCCGCCAGCTGTAATTTGTCGCGCACCGCCGCGAGCGTTTGGCCGCTGTCGAGAATGTCGTCGAGGATCAGAATGTGCCGGCCGGCCACGTCCGGCGCGACCTGTTTGAAAATGACTTCGCCGCTTGGCTCAGTTCGACCGTGGTAACTTGCCACGCTCAGGCAATCGAGCTTGAGCGGCAACGGAATCCGCCGGAGCAAATCGGCCATGAACATGAGGCTGCCGTTCATCACCGCGATCACGGTCAGCTCCCGGTTGCGGTAATCGTTCGAAATTTGCCCCGCGATCTCATCGAGCCGCCGTTGTATCGCCGGCTCATCGAACAACACCCGCTCGAGATCGCCTTGCACCGATCAAGGGTAAATCAAAGAGCGGCGCTTTCCAAAGCGCGGATTGACGGCCGTTACAGATTCTTGAGTGCGTCCGCGCACGTTGCCAGATCGCGCGAGACCTTATCCGGCTTCTTTGCGTCCGCCGGCAGGAGCGCCCCCTTGTCGCGCAACTCCTGGAAGATCGACAGGCTACGTGCAAAAGAGTCGCGCGCCTGTTGCCACGCGTCTTTACCCCGAGTTCGACCAGACTGCGCAAACAACATCTGCGCTTTGCCCAGATCATGATATTGCCGCGCCAGTCGCACGCGCGCCCGAGTGTTTGAAGGCGCCGCGGCGGAAAGCTGTTCGGCGAGCGAAACAGCCTTGTTAAAGGCGTCGAATGCTCCAGGGAAATCGCCGATGGCGACGAGCGCGTTGCCGATGTCGGCGGAAAGCGACGAAACGTCTTCACGCAGTCGCGAGTTTCCCGGATCGGCCGCCAGATTCGGTTCCCGCAATTGCAAAGCTTTCCGATAATTTTCCAGAGCGCCGCGATAATCGCCCTTCGCCGCCAAAACGTTGCCGATGCGTTGCAGGGTGAAAGCAACATCGCTTTTGGTCTGATCGCTATTTGGATCGTTGGCCGACAATTCCTGCGCAATCGCGAGAGCTTTGCGATGATTTTCAAGCGCTCCCGCGAGGTCGCCGCTCGGAAGCAAATTTTTCCCGAGGGAATTGTAGGTCACACCGAGATTGCGCGTGAAGTTCGAGTTGTTCGGATCGGCACTGCGCATTTTTTCAAGATCGACAATGTGGCGACGGCAAATTTCGGCGGCGGCGGGAAAATCGTTGTTGTCCTCCAGCGCGTGGAGCAAAAAATTCTGCGCCGCGCGAAGCTCGATTTGATAGGTCGGGTGATTGGGATTGGCCGCGGCCAGTTCTGCCATCATTTCGACTGCTTTGCGTTGCATCGATAACGCCTGGCTGAGATCGCCGGTGGTTCGCGCCACCACTCCAGCGTGAGTAAGCACATTGGCAAGCAATGCCTTCAGCTCCTGATTCCCGGGTTCGCGCGCATAAGCTGGTTCCAGGAGGGCGATTGATTGTTGATAGGCTTCGCGCGCGCCGGCGATATCGCCGAGATTTGCGTAACCTTCCATTCCTTTGATATCGCCAATTTTTTCCAAAACACTGGCCAGGGCCATGGCAGCGGTGGTGTTGTTCGGGACCAGCGCGACAATCTGCCGCCACAGTGCGAGCGATCGCTCATAGCTGGACAAACCGGCGCGCAAATTCCCAATCGTATAAAACATATCGCCGACTCCTTCGTGACTGTCGGCGGTCTCGCTTTGGAGGTCGCGGTTGTTTGGATCGTCTTTGAGAAGTCTTTCGCGAATCTGGAGCGATTTTTGGTAACTTTTCATCGCGCCGTCGGTGTCGCCGAGATTCGCGTAGTAAGAATTGCCCTGGACCTGGCCGACCTTTTGGTAGGCGGTCGCTAACTCGCGTAACAGCGCCGGATCATCAGGCTCGGCGCCGGCCAAGCCATTCAGATAATCGAGCGCGTCTTTCACCAGTTGCTTGCGCAATTCGGTCGACCCCGGGAGCGCCGCGATCGCGTCGTGATATTTGAAGACGAAGAGATTTGCCAGTTTGCGTAGATCGCGGAAGTGCGCGGCCGCGCGTTGCGCCTGGAACGCGGTGCGACGCGCTTCCATCGTGTAAGCGCCCATTCCGCCGAGCGTGATAAGCAGAACCAGCACAGCCGCGGCCATGCCAATTTTGTGACGCGTCACGAATTTGCCAGCGCGATATGGCACCGTGTCTTTACGGGCGCGAACTGGTTTTCCTTCCAAGTAGCGGCGAATGTCGCCCGAGAATTGATCAACTGAGGCGTAGCGGCGCTCCGGTTCTTTGCGCAGTGCTTTCAACACGATGTTGTCCAAATCGCCGCGCAGCAGCTTGGAATTGGGAATTTGGATTTTGGAATGTGCGGTGCCGCTTTTGCCGATGGCCGTGCTGGGCCGGTCCGGTTCTTGTTCACAGATCGCCCTCGCGATTTCGTCGGGGCTGCGGGTTTTTAGTTTGTACGGGCGGGTTCCGGTGAGCAGCTCGTAAAGGAAAACACCCAGCGAATAAACATCGCTCAACGTGGTGATGCGCTCGCCTTTGACCTGCTCGGGGCTGGCGTACTCCGGTGTCATCAGCCGTTGCAGTGTGATGGTGACGTTCGGTTCGCTCTCCTGCACGAGCTTGGCGATGCCGAATCGAGCAGCTTGATCTTGCCCGTGGGCGTGACCAGCACGTTGCTCGGTTTCAGATCGCGATGGATGACCAGGTTTTGGTGCGCGTAACTGACGGCCGCGCAAACGGTCTGAAACAACCGGAGCCGCTCTTTCACCGAAAGCTCGTGATCGTCTGCGAAACTGGTGATTGGTTCGCCCTCGACAAATTCCATCACGAAGTAAGGCAACCCGTCACCCGTCGTTCCGGCGTCGAGGAGACCGGCGATGTTTGGATGATTGAGACGCGCGAGAATTTCGCGTTCGCCGTAAAACCGCCGCAGCACTTCGTCCGTGTCGGTGCCGCGCTTCAAAACTTTGACCGCGACCTGCTTTTCAAACGTGCCATCCGCGCGTTCCGCCAGATAAACCGCGCCCATTCCGCCGCGCCCAATTTCTCGCGAGATTCGATAGGCGCCGACGCGAATCCCCGGCGCTAAGATCGACATCTGCCGCCGGAACGACTCCGTCGCGCCATGCGCGAACTCCTCCAGCGAGCCGGTCGTTTGGTCGAGGAGCGATTCGACTTCGCGCAAAAGCTCGTTATCCCCGCCGCAGCGTTCTTTCACCAAAGCGGCGCGCGCGCCGGGCGATTTCTCCTCCAGCGCTTCAGCAACGATGGCTTTGACCTGTTGCCAACGCTCGGACGTGAGCTGTTGCTGGTGTTCCGCTTTCAATGATTAAGCGGCGTGCGCGAGCTCGCGTTGCAGCCAGCGTTTCGCCACCGACCACTCGCGCTTCACCGTTGTCGCTGAAATATCGAGCGCCTTGCCGATCTCATCGACGGTCAATCCGCCGAAGAAGCGCATCTCGACGATCTTCGCCTGCTGCGGATCGAGCCGCTCGAGATGGTGCAACGCATCATCGACTTCGAGCAGGTTCACATCACGGACATCGGGGATGTCGATCTTTTCGTCGAGCGTGATGCGCACGGCGTCTTTGCCGCCGCGTTTGGCTGCGAGCCGCGCGTTGGCGTGGTCGATCAGGATGCGTCGCATCATACGGGCGAAAATTCCGAGGAGCTGCGCCCGGTTTTGCCAGGCCGGTTGGCGTTGATCGCTCATGCGCAAATAAGCTTCGTGCACCAAGGCCGTCGGCTGAAGAGTGTGTCCGGCGCGCTCGTCCCGCAGAAATCGCGCTGCCATCCCGCGCAATTCCTCGTACACGGCCGGCAGCAAGCCGCGCAGTGTTTCCGCATCCGCCGCCGAGGCCGACCTTGTCAGCTCTTCAATCAGCGCCGCCGAAATTCCTGATTTATCGGGTGAATCCGCCATGGCAAAGAGCGGCGATCTTACGCTCTTTCCGTGCTCCCGTCGAGCCGTAAAAACGCAACTTTCCTGGTCTCGTTTGCCTCCATTCGCCGCGTTCCATTAAGAGAGGCGCGACTATGGCGCGACGAAAACTGAAGAAGCGAGTTCCGGCCCTGCCGGCGAAGACGGCCATGCAGCTCGGACGAGGAAAGGCCGAGAAGCTGCTGCAAATTCTGCGCGAGGTCGCGCTCAAAAACCGGAGTGCCGGGCCGCAGGTGTTCTATCCCATTCGTGATGTCGCCCGCCATTTTGGCGTGCCGTTTTCGACCGTGGCGCGCGTTTACAATCGACTCGAAGAGGAAGGAATTCTGGTGAGCGTTCGTGGCTCGAAAACGCTCCTGCAAGGGTCCAGCTCCGGCCGGCACCTGAGCGTGCTTGGCTTCCTCGGCATGCCGGCGTGCACTCCCATGTTCGTGACCCTCCAGGATTACCGCACATTTTTCATCCGCACCCGACGCGAGTTGCGCGCGCGGGGATTCGCCGTAGCGACAATGTTTTTTGAAGAAAAAGACCTCCAGAGCGGCCGCTTGACCTCACGCATCGAGAAGTATGATGTCGATGCAATTTTGTGGCACCGGCCGGAGCGCTCGGCGAAAGAAACGCTGGCGCAGCTCAAAGACAGCGGCAGTGAAATCGTCGGGGTGAGCGACGGCGGTTTTCCCCCGATCCGCTGCCGCTACGAAGTGCAACGCGAAGCGGCGATCATGTCGATCTTGCATGATTGGCGGGCGACCAATCGGATCAAATCGGTTCTGCTCGTTCGCGGAGTGCAGGCATCCGCGCAGGAGGAAATGCTGGAGACGTTGCTCGAAGAACAAAAACTCGCCCACGAATTCAAAAGCATCGGGAACCAGCGGCCGCGCGAATTTCTCGATTCGCTCGCGGCCGAAAAACACCCGGCGATTATTTTCCCGCCACAAGCCGCGGCCCTGTTCGCTTTTCGAGCGCCGGGAAGTTTTACCGCATTGATGGAACATTCGCGCGTCGCGCTCACCGGCGGCCCGGTAAGTATCCCGTTCGCGAAAGTTCCCGAGGTGGCGGCCGACCTCGTGGTGGTAGATTGGCAACTCGTCGCGGAACAAATCGTCACCGATTTAATCAGCCGCAAAGCATTCGATCGCGCCGACGTGACCGTGTTCGAAGCCAAAGCGCATCTGCGCGCGCCGCTCAGCCAATACGCGCAAAGCTTGTGAGCTGGACGGCGCTCCGCGCGCCGACGGCGGTCATAGACCGCTGCTACAGAGCCGAGCCCGCCCTTTCTGTACCGCAACTGTTTCGAGCTGTTTCGCGACTGTTTCATTCGCGCCCTCAGCAGCCATCTGGGTAAAACGCTCTGCCGCGAAAATATCATGAGCCGATTGGCCGCGATTTTCCGCGTTAACCCACAGAACCAAATCCTATGAATACAGCTCACAAAATCTGCGGTGCTCTTGCCACAACTGTAATGTTTGCCATTGCGGCACCAACGACGAATGCGCAGTCGATCTTTAACTTGACCAGCTTCAACGCCTACGTGAACACGCCCTCGACTAGCTCGGAGGGTACGCTGCTGGTGAGCAACAAGAACCCGCGGCCGACCGGCTCTTCTGCGTATGTGACAGGCGTCGCCGTAACGGCCATGCCGGCCTATGCCGCGGGCGAGACAATGCAATGGGCAATCCTCGCGCGCTCGACAAAAGCGAGCGCGGCGGTGCTGAAGTTTGGTGTTCAGTCAGGCACCGGCGATGCAAATACGCTCTCGATCAGCGACACATCAATGACGGTTCAGCCCGGCGGATTTCAATGGATTGTCTCCACCGCGCGCGTGGTCAATGTGTTCAAGCCGAATTTATATCTCTACATCCCCGATCCTCTCGGCCAGGAAATCGAAATCAGAGACCTGATCCTCGGTAGTCCGACGGCAGTTGCCAACTACATCGCCACGCGCGCTCCGGCCAATCGCCTGTTCAATCCCGCGTTCCAGGCTCCTGATCCAACTGTTCCGCTCGGGACGCAATTGACTGGCGTTAATTCGGGCATCTCGGCTGCGCAGAAATGGAATTATGCCGATAACGGCGACAAAACGGTGCCGCATACGACCGAACTGCTGCCCACGACGTTGCCCGGCGGCGTCGGTTTGATGTTACACGTCGTTGCCAGTGGTGTCTCCGACGGCCCCTACCAATATTTTATGAACTCGTCCGCGACTGGGATCAGCGAAGCCACCGTGAGCGCGTGGGTATATGTCGTGAGCGGTCAAGTGACGCTGTATTCGGGTCGTGCGGGTGTTGTCGTGGACAGGGCCACCACAACGACGACGGGGCAGTGGGAACATCTTCAATTCAGCACCGGCAGCCACTTTATTACCGGCGTGTTCATTTACGCCGCCCTGGGCGCCGCATCCGGCGCGGAATATTACATCGCCAACGCATCGGTGACGGCAAACAGCGCGCCGCGCGCGCATGCCGGCACGGACCAAAGCGTCAACGAACTCGATCCAGTCGTTCTCGACGGCAGCGACAGCAGCGATGCTGATCTGGACCCACTTACCTATTCTTGGACCCAGATTTTAGGCTCGCCGACTGTCACACTCTTCGGAGCCGATACGGCGCAGCCAACATTCACCGCGCCTGATTTGGTGGCGCATTCCGGGGGCACGACCCTCACCTTTCGGGTGACGGTGAGCGATGGAAAACTGACCGGCCAACGCGATGTGAACGTGCGCGTCAGCAGCGTCAATCACGTGCCGCTAGCCGACGCCGGCCCGGATCAGTCGGTTGCGGAACGCTCAGAAGTCACGTTAAACGGCGCGAACAGCGCCGACACCGACGGCGATAGCCTCACCTATTCCTGGACACAAATCGGCGGACCGGCGGTCACGCTGGCGAACGCGAACTCTGCCACGGCCACATTCGCCGCACCAACTGTCGGTGTGACCGGCGCGACCTTGACATTTCAACTTACGGTTGATGACGGCTACGGCGGCGTAGCCAGCGACACGGTGATCATTGACGTGAGCTACGCGAACCGTAGCCCGTCAGTCGAGGCAGGTCCTGCGCAGACTGCTAACGAAGGCGACGTGGTCGCTCTCGCCGGCAGCGCAAGCGATCCGGACAACAATCAGCTGACATACTCGTGGTCCCAAATCAGCGGACCGGCGATCACGCTCTCGGATATCGGCATTGCCGCGCCGACATTCGTAGCTCCCGCGGTGACGCGGGACGAAGCCGATGTTGTTCTCGCGCTCAGCGTCAGCGATGGCTACGGCGGCAGCGCCACCGACAGCGTGACCATCCATGTCGCGAACATTAACCACGCTCCGACTGCCGAAGCGCCTGCAAACTTCACCACGCCCGAAGGCTCCGAGGTCGCTCTTGCCGGCGTGGGCAACGATCCCGACGCCGAGGAGCAAAGCGAGCTCAGTTACGGGTGGGAGCAAATCGCGGGACCGACGGTCACATTGAATAGCTCCGGCGCGAACGTCAGCTTTGCCGCGCCTCTTGTTACAGCCGGCGGCGATCCGAACGCAAAAGAGACGCTCAGCTTTCGCTTGACCGTGACCGATCCAAACGGCGCGACCGCGACCGACGATGTCGATGTTACCGTTACGAACGTGGACCATTCACCGGCGGCTGATGCCGGCGGCAGCTTGTTAGTCAACGAAGCGAGCTCGGTATTGCTCAACGGCGCGAACAGCAGCGATCCCGACGGCGACGCGCTGACCTACGCGTGGACGCAAATTGACGGGCCGATAGTGGCCTTGAAAAATGCAAACGCTGCGATGCCTTCCTTCACCGCCCCGTTTGTCAATAGCGCCGGTGCCATTCTGAAATTCCGGCTCACCGTAAACGACGGGTTCGGCGGCTCATCGAGCGACACGGCTACGGTGACCGTCGCGAATATCAACGACCCGCCATCGATTGCCGCCGCACGGGCGAGCCTTTCGGTGCTCTGGTCGCCTGATCATCGAATGGTGCCGGTGTCGATCGTGGGTGTGACCGATGCGAACAACAACGCTGTCGTTAAGATCACCAGTGTCACACAAGACGAAGCGACCAACGGATTGGGCGACGGCGATACTCCCGTCGACGCGATCATTAACGCCGATGGCACCGCGCTCTTGCGTGCAGAACGCGCCGGGACCGGTGATGGCCGCGTCTATCGCGTCGGGTTCACCGCGTCAGACTTCGAAGGCTCTGTCTCAGGCGTGGTCAATGTCGGTGTCCCCAAGAGCAAGAAGACCGACGCGGCAATCGACACTGGCGCGGTGTTCGACTCGACCCGCTAAAAGAATTAACCGCGGCGCCGGTCAGCAATGGCCGGCGCCGCGAATTCTGTACCGCGACTGTTTCAAACTGTTTCGCGACTGTTCCATTCGCGCCCGGCGAGCGCCTCGCGCTAAAACGGCGCTTCACACAAAAACTTTTCTGGTCTCTTTTGCGGTGATTTGCCGCGTTACGTGACAGATCCGGAACTCAAAAAAGGAATGAATATGACAATCGCAAAATTAAAATATGTCGGTCTGTTGGCTATCGCGGCCAATTGGTTTGCCGTTTCACCAGCGGCGCACTCGCAAGCACCGCAGTACTCCGTCCAAGATTTGGGCACACTCGGCGGATCGAGCGCCGACGGCTATGGAATCAACAACTTGGGGCACGTGACCGGTTCTGCAGCTACCGCCGGCGACACCGCAGCTCACGCCTTTCTCTATGCGAACGGCGCCATGACCGACTTGGGAACATTACCGGGCGATGAAAACAGCATCGGCTACGGTGTGAACGACGGTGGCCAGGTGACCGGTCAGTCCACCGGAGTTGATGGATTCGGGAACCTCATTTTGCGTGGTTTCTTGTATTCGGGCGGCACAATGGTCGACATCGGCGGCTTGGGCGGCTCCGGCACAGTCGGGAACGCAATAAATAATGCCGGCCAGATAACGGGCCTGGCACATCTTCCCTCCGGCGAGGTGCGTGCGTTCTTGTATTCCGGCGGCACGATGACCGATCTTGGAACGCTCGGCGGAAACAATAGTCAAGGCACCGGTATCAACGACGCGGGGCAAGTGACCGGCCTTTCCACCTACGCCCCGAACTCATTCTTTCACGCGTTTTTGTATTCGAATGGGACGATGACTGATTTGGGCACGCTCGCGGGCGGCAATGGTTCGAGCTACGGTTACGACATCAACGACCTCGGTGAGGTCGTTGGTTTTTCCGATACCGCCACGGGAGGTCCTCACGCTTTTATTTATTCTGCTGGCGTGATGACCGACATTGGAACGCTCGGCGGGTCTGTGAGCAACGGCTACGCGATCAATAACCTCGGGCAAGCTGTCGGCGTATCCAACCTCGCCGGCGATCAGGTCGCCCATCCCTTCCTCTACAGCGGAGGAAAGATGTACGACCTCTACGATCTGATTGGTCCCTACACCGGCATCACGTTTTTGTGGATACCGCCGCAGCACTGCATCAATGACGCGGGACAGATTGCCACCTATGGGATCATAAATAACCAGGAACATGCGCTGCTGTTGAGTCCAGGGCCGATGGCCACACCGACACCAACACCGACACCCACTCCGGCTCCAACCGCTACGCCTACTCCGGCCCCGACAGCTACCCCGATTCCCACTCCGAATCCGACGCCTGCACCGACTGCGACGCCGTCGCCCACAGCGCCGCCAAATCCTACACCGGCGCCCCACGCCTATACCGCGCAGGTGCAGCCTCCGATTAATGCGGATGGGACCAGTGTGTTCACGGTCAAACGCGGGGTCGTGCCGGTGAAGTTCGTGCTCAGCGACTTCGGCGCCTCGACCTGCGCGTTGCCGCCGGCAACAATCAGCGTGACGCGCACCGCCGGCGGAACGACCGGTGAGGTCAACGAATCGGTTTACAGCATGGCGGCCGATTCCGGCTCGAGCTTCAAGGTCGCGGGCTGCCAGTACGAATACAACCTGAGTTCGAGCTCACTCGGTGCCGGCGCCTATCGCGTCGATATCAAGATCAACAATCAGATCGTTGGCACCGCTGTCTTCCAAATCAAGTAAGCGGCGCTCAACCACTTTAATGAATCGGCGCGGGCAATTCCCGCGCCGGTCTTCTAAACGAGAATTGTAGGGGAAGCAGCTTGCTTCCCTTTGCTGCAAGCGGGACGCTAACAGCGTCCCTACAGCCCCACGGTTTCACCATGCGCGTCGTTCACGACATTCTCGAAGTTCGCACCAAGGGCAAAGGCACTTACGAGATCACCGAGGAAATTCAGCGCAAGATCGACAAGTGCGCCGTGCGCAACGGGACAGTGACGGCGTTTGTGCAGCACACCAGTTGCAGTTTGATCGTGATGGAGAACGCCGATCCGACGGCGCGGGAAGATCTGCACAAATTTTTTGAGCGCCTCGTGCCCGAAGACACCGATTACTTCGTGCACACGAGCGAGGGCGGCGACGATAGCACGTCGCACATCCGCATGGTGCTCACGCGAACAAGTGAAACCATTCCGATTGTCGATGGAAAAATGCAGCTCGGCACCTGGCAGGGAATTTATCTCTTTGAACATCGCCGCGCACCGCACCGGCGAAAAGTTTCGCTGACGATCATGGGCGAATGATTTCTGTAGCGGCGGTCTATGACCGCCGCATTAATTCGTCCGGCGCTCACAGAGCGCCGCTACAGAAGCGCGTAAATCGCGTCGACCAGCCGAAGCGATTTCGCATTCGGCAACACCGACTGTTCCATCTGGTTCATCACATAGGCGAAGGCAATCTTATTTTCCGGATCGGCAAAAGCATGGCTGCCGCCCGCGCCGGGATGACCAAACGCGAATGGCAACGCGCCAAACCGCTGCTTCGAAACTTGACCGGTTAAACCGGTCAAGTTGGCGGGCGCGGAATCTTTCATGAAACCGGCGGAGAAGGTGGTGGGAATTTGGAAGACCCGATCGATCCCGTCAGTCAGCGTCGTTTTCATCCAAGTCAGGGTGTTCGCGGTGAAGAATTGCCGACCCTCGAGGACACCGCCGTTGGCGAGCATGGCGTAAAATTTCGCGAGCGAACTGGCGCTGCCGATTCCGCCGAATGAAACGATCGGCTGTGCGCGCAGCGCGGGTTTGTTCATTGCGGCGACGGAGTTGAGTCCGGCGGGCGAGCTGAAGGCCCTGCGTGCGAAGGTCCCCGGCGTCGCAAGATCGACATAGAATTGCTTTGGCTTTGCTGGTCCGCCTTTTTTCGCGGCGTAAATGCGGGCAACGCGCTCATTCTCTTTTTCGGGCAAACCGATCCAGAGATCGAGACGCAGCGGTCCGGCAAACGTTTTGCGCCAGTAGTCACTGAGCGGCAGGCGCGCGATTCGCCTGACCAATTCGTCGAGCAGAAAACCAAACGTGCGCGCGTGGTAGCCATGCGCAGTGCCGGGCGGCCAGTTCGGTTTCTGATTTTCGAGAGCAGCTATGACTGCGTCGTAGTCGAGCACATCGACGCGCTGGTCCAGCACGGCCAGTCCCGCCTGGTGGGAAAGCAGTTGCGCGAGTGTGATCTTTTCTTTCCCGGCAGCGCTGAACTCGGGCCAGAACTCGGCGACGGGCCGCGCGATGTCGATCTTGTGTTCCTGCAAAACATGCAGGAGACAGGCGCTGCCGAGGGCCTTGGTGGCGGACCAGATCAAAACAAGCGTGTCCGTCGTCCAGGGATGTTCGCGCCGCGCGTCTTTGAAGCCGCCGTGAAGATCGACAATCGCCTTGCCGTTCTGCCAAACCGAAACCGCCGCGCCGAGCTCGCCGAACTTGTCGAAATTTTCCCGGAAGAGCGGCTCGAGGCGTGCGCGCAGTTCACCGACGTGCAGTTGCATCGAGGAAGCTGTAGTGGCGGGCGTGCCGCCTGCAATCTTTAAAGGTGCCGACACGGCGGCCTCTACAGGAACGCGATCTAAATCAGTTCCTGGACTGACTTGAGGTCCGGGTCGCGCTTGGCGATTTCACGGAACGAAGGGTCCATTTTGAAACTGGTAAGGAGATGGACCTGGGCGGCCTTGGCGTTTCCGAGGAGCGCGTCGTAGCAGCCCATGTTGTAGTAATAGATCGGTTCCTTGAGCAGAGCGGCCGGGCCTTTGAGCAAAAGTTGTTTGGCCTGGGCGGTTTTGCCGAGCTCATGCAAACAGAAGCCCGCATGCAAAAACCCAGTGCAACAGTGGGGCGCAACGCGACAGAGTTTACGGCTGATGACGAGCGCGCGCGTCCATTTTTTGTCGCGCATCAAGTGATGGAGCCGCAGTTGGAGAACTTCGGGGCGCTGCTGGTCGACTTCGTCCAGCGCATTGAGTTCGGCAATTGATTCGCGCGTCATGCCAAGCTCGGCATATCCACACGCGGCCCGGAATCGCCAAACAAACTCCACGGTTCTTCCGCTTAAGCAGGCGGCTTGCCAAAGTTGTAGCGGCGTTCTGCGACCGCCGAAAATAGTGCGACGGTGACAGACCGCCGCTACAGAAGCAGCTCTTCCAATTCGCCGAGGCGGCGTTCGAACAAGCGCAGTGTGCTTTCGATAGGTGCGGGCGTGCTCATGTCCACTCCGGCGAGCTTGAGGGTTTCCAGCGGAAACTTCGAGCCGCCGGAACGGAGAAAATTCAAATAAGCATCGACGCTGCCGGGCGCGCCGCTCAGTACTCGCTGGGCCAGCGCGACGGCCGCCGAGATCCCGGTCGCGTATTTGTAAACGTAAAATGCGCTGTAGAAATGCGGGATGCGCAGGCATTCCAAATCGAGCTGCGGATCGAGCACGAAGTTCTGCGCGAAATAGGCGTTGAGTAATTTCCGGTATTCGGCTTTGAAGACTTCGAGCGTCAGGCCTGCGTCACTTTCCTCGATGGCGTGAATGATCTTTTCGAATTCGGCGAACATCGTCTGCCGGAAAAGGCTGCCGCGAATGTCGTCGATCTGACGATTGATGATATAAGCACGCATCTTCCGGTCGCTGGTTTGCTCGAGCAGATGATGGGTGAGCAATTCCTCGTTGAAGGTGGAGGCGACCTCGGCCAAAAAGATCGGGTATTCGTAATCCTGAAACTTTTGCGTCTGTTGCGAGAACCAGCTGTGCATTGAGTGTCCGGCCTCGTGGGCGAGGGTATAAACATCGGAGAAGACATCGTCCTTATAGTTCATGAGGATGTAGGGCGGCGCGCCATAGCTGCCCGAGGAAAATGCGCCGCTGCGTTTTGATTTTGTCTCGTAGCGATCGCACCAGCGGCCGTTGCGCAGGCCGGCGGCCAGAACATCGACATATTCTTTGCCGAGCGGTGCGAGAGCATGCAAAACCATGTCGGTTGCCTCGTCGAAGGAAATTCGCGTCTGGATGTCGGCGACGAGCGGCACATAAGTGTCGCAATGATGCAGCTCGGCCAGGCCGAGAACGCGCCGGCGCAATTCAAAATAGCGAAAGAGCGGCGCGAGATGAGCGCGCACCGATTGGATGAGCCCGTCGTAGACCGCCGGGGGAATGTCGTCGGGGAAAAGCGCCGCCTCCAGCGCCGAGGAAAAATTACGGGCGCGCGCGCGGAAGACATCGGCTTTGACCGAGTAAGCCAGGGCGGTGGCGAGGGTGTATTGGTGGTCCTCGAACTCGGCGTAGAACTGACGGAACGCGCGCCGTCGCACTTCCGCGTCGCGTTTGACGAGAAACGACATGAATGAACTCTGAGTCAGCGGTCGCTCCCGGCCGGTCTCGTCAGCCAGAAGGCCAAACTTCATGTCCACGTCGGTGAGCTGCGAAAACGCATCGTCGTATCCCCGCAGGGCGGCATCACCGAGCGCGAGCAGGCGTTCTTCCTTTTCGGAGAGCACGTGCGGCTTGAGCCGACGCACTTTGTGGAGCTTGATCCGCCAATCAGCGAGCACCGGGTCCGACATGAAGCGAGCGAACTGATCGTCCGCGACCGCCTGGATCTCGGGAACGATGAATGCCGCGGCTTCACCTACATGGGTGAGCAGGTTTTGCATTCGGGCGACGCGCGCGAGGTAATCGGGATTGGCGGAATCCTCAGCCAGCTGGAGTCCGGCAAAGTGGTAGAGTCGCTCGATCCTGCGCTCGAGCTCTTTTTCGAACTCCAGGCAATCGGCGAGCGACTGGGCGGAGCGAGCCACGCGTCCCTGCCATTCTTTGAGGCGGGGAAACATCTCCTCGACGGAGCGAAAATCCTCCTCCCACTTGCTCACGTCGGCGAACAAAGAGGTCAGGTCCCATTTATCGGATTCCGGGATCTCGGCGCGAGTGAGAATTGCGGAGGTCACCCGAAAACGTCCAACGCTCAACGCTGAACGTCCAACGCCGAATTCAGAGGCGCTTTAACTGGGCGGCGAAGATCGACGATCGCCGGATGTCGCGCGATTTTGCGCAAGGCGCGCTGAGTTAGTTCGCGGCCGGGTGGGATTTTGTGCCAGGGCGATGCGCCAGAGGGATGAGGAAGTGGGATCAGGTCGCACGTGTGGCCGGCGCGGTGGACGCGAAATTTTCGGCTCACCACTTGTTCGAGCTTCGCGCAGTCGATGAATTGCGCGATGGCGAGCCGGCCGACGGGAATAATAAGCCGCGGCCGCAAAATGCCGATCTCAGCATTCATCCAAGCGGAGCAGTTACGGATCTCGTCCGGCGCCGGGACGCGATCGCCGCCGCCGGGGCTCTTGCCGGGAAAGCAGCGGCAGACAGCGGCGAAGTAGATTGTCGATCTTAGCGTGGCCTCGGTGAGGCCGCAGAATTGTTCGAACCAGCGGAAGAGGGTTTGGCCCGCGGTGTGGGCGAAGGGTCGCTTCAAGGTCGGCTCGCGCGGACCGGGCGCCTGACCCACGATTATTATGTCGCTGAGAATCGCGCCGCCAGAGACGGGGGTGGACTGCATTCGCGGACAACGCCGGCATCGGCGCAACCGGGCGACGTGCCGCGCGAGCGCGAGCTGGTTGCGCGACGCGGTAAGCGCTTTCAAAACCGGCGGAAGATCGACAACAACAGGCTCAGCACAACGCTCACGATGATGCAGGTAACAATCGGGAAATAAAACGCCGAGTGCTCCCGTTCGATCCGGATGTCGCCCGGTAAACGGCCCAGCCATTTCGGGGCAAAGCCGCTCCACAGCACGAGGCCGAGTGCTACGGCGACGGCTCCGAAAATGACGAGAAGTTTTCCAAGTTCGCGCATCGCGCTAGAAGGTTGCGTGGATCGAACGGAGGCACAAGGTTGAGAGCGCGATGGCTGTCCAGTTCCGCGATTATTACGAGACGCTTGGGGTATCGAAAACAGCGAGCGAAGAGGAGATCCGCAGCGCGTTTCGCAAGCTGGCACGTAAACATCACCCCGACGTCGCCAAGGACAAAAAGGCCGCGGAAGAGAAGTTCAAAGAGATAAACGAAGCTTACGAGGTGTTGAGCGATCCCGAGAAACGCAAGAAATACGATCAGCTGGGGGCGGATTGGAACCAGCCCGGCGGATTTCAACCGCCGCCGCAATGGGGCGGTCAGTCCGAGGGTGGAAAATTTTATCAATGGGGCGGCGGCGATGGCGGCGTCGAATTTGAATTCGGCGGCACGGGATTCAGCGATTTCTTCGAGGCATTTTTTGGCGGCGGACGCGGCCGCTCGGCCTTCGGGGGATTCGGAGGGCAGCAAGCGACGGCGGAACGTGGCGCGGATGTCGAAGCCGACATCATGGTGACGCTCGAAGAAGCGCTGCAGGGATCGACGAGGTCGGTGTCGCTGCGCCGCGCCGGTGCGAACAAAGTCGAGCAATATCAGGTAAAAATTCCGCGCGGTGTGCACGAAGGCCAACGGATTCGGCTCGCTGGCCAGGGCGAAGCGGGCACGCGCGGCGGCAAAAGCGGCGATCTCTTTTTGCGGGTGCGCCTGGCCCGCCATCCGGACTTCCGCGTTGAAGGCAGCGACTTGATTCATGAGGAAAAGATTGCGCCGTGGCAGGCGATCCTTGGGACGGAATTGGAGGTGCCGACGCTCGAAGGAAAGGTCCGGCTGAAGGTGCCGCCGGGAACGCAGGGCGGGCAACGGTTTCGCTTGCGCGAACGCGGTCTGCCGAGCGCGACCGGAAAACGCGGCGACCTCTATGTCGAGGTGCAGATCAATATTCCAAAAAAAATAACCCAGCGGGAACGCGAACTCTGGACGGAGCTCGCCCGATTGCAGGGCGGCTAAGATCGACATCGTGACCGCGACCGCTGCCGCACTCTCATGAAAATCGCGCTCGGAACAGACCACGCCGGGTTTGAGCTCAAGGAGGCAGTGAAGGAACTCCTCGGTTCGCTCGGTCACGAAGTGAAAGACTTCGGGACTTTTAGCGAGGAGCCGGTCGATTACCCACTTTTCGTTCGGCCGGCGGCGGAAGCGGTCGCGCGCGGGGAATGCGAACGTGGGATCGTGTTCGGCGGCTCGGGCAACGGTGAAGCGATGGTGGCCAACAAGGTGCACGGAGTGCGGTGTGCTTTGAGTTGGAACGCGGAATCGGCCCGGCTGTCGCGTCAGCACAATGACGCCAATGTGCTCTCGCTCGGACAACGTTTGGTGCCGAGGGAGATGGCGCTGGAGATCGTTAGAATCTGGTTGCAGACCGATTTCGAAGGCGGGCGACATGAGCGCCGCGTCGCGCAACTGAACGCGATGTAAACCGCCGCCCGGGGTGCGCGACCGGTTCAGCGAAGTAATTGATCGGCACAGACGCCGCCCAAAAAGACAACACTGACGAATGCGTTGCTCTGGAAAAATGCGCGGTTGATCGCCGCGACATCGAGGCGGCGCACACTGGTGTGCTCGAAAATCAAGGCGGCGCCGACGAGCGACATGGCCGCGTAATAAGGCGGCCCGAGCTGGGTCAACCAGCCGAAGCCGAGCAGCGCGGCGAGCATGGCCGCGTGAAGCATTTGCGCGAGCTGCAGTGCGCGAGCAATCCCAATTTTCACGACCAGCGAATGGAGTCGTTCGCGCCGATCGAATTCGTAATCCTGCGTCGCGTAAATCAGATCGAATCCGGCGACCCAGCAGATCACGCCCAAGGCGAGCACGATTGGCCCTAGCTCGACCTGACCACTCTGCGCGATCCAGGCGCCGATCGGGGCGACGGCAAGAGCGAGGCCGAGGAAAAAATGCGTGGCGGCGGTGAAGCGTTTGGTGAGCGAGTAGAAGAACACAATGGAGAGCGCCAGGGGCGAGAGAACAAAGGTCGACCAATTGATGGCGGCGGCGGCGGCGATAAAGCCGACAGAGCTAATCAGCAGAGCAATGATGGCGGCCGTTTTCGGTACCAGCAGATGACGCGAAGCGGTGCGCGGGTTGCGCTGATCGAGGGACCAATCAACGACGCGGTTGAAGAGCATCGCGGCCGTGCGCGCCATGACCATGCAGATGCAAACGAGGAGCAATATTCGCGCAGTTGGTAGCCCCCGCGCAGCCACGATCAGCGCTCCAAGCGCGAAGGGAAGTGCGAAAATTGTGTGCGAAAAACGGATCAGCCGGAAAAAGCCGGTCACCGGATGAGCCGCTGCCGCGATTCCGGGAGTTTGTCGATCTTTCGCAGTCATCGCATTGCCGAACCTTCCTCTAGCAGATGGCGCAGGCGCAGCGTCGCGCCGGACAGGATAGGCGTGCCGTGGGCAAACAACATCCGCTCGGCGTTGCAATCCAAAAGCTTCCGCAGTGCACGGCGCATCTGTTTTTGGTTTCGGCAATACTTCCGGGGCAGCAAGCCAAAGCCGTGTGGTTCGAAATTGATCAGCGCATCGCCCACGATGAGGGTGCCGACTCCGGCCCGGCAATGAATGGCCAGTTCGCCAGCGGGAGCTCCGGCGATTTCGATGACGTCGATCTGGTCGTTGATGGTGGCGCCCTCGCCGATCTGAACGACCTGCGCGGTGGTCGCGGCGGGAAAGCTCTCGGCATGCGCGAAGAGCGGGACGGCAAATTGCTCGGCATACGCGATAGCCGCGCGGTGGTGATTGGCGTTGGTGACAATAATACCGGCGACCTGTCCGCGTTGTTCGAGTCGGTGCAGCGCGTCCGGCACGAGTTTTACCGGATCGATAATCAAAATTCCTTGGGGAGTGACCAGGCCGGTAGAGGATAGGTCGGCCTTTATCGCCGGGTCGTAGGTTTGCCAGACAAAGAGAGAAGGAGCGACCTGGGCAAGTTCGTGAGCGATGGCGGCCACCGGGGAAGGTGGGGTGGGCGAGGTGGTAGGGCAACCGGGGTGGCATCCTAGTTGCTCTACTCAGTATGGAAATTATAAACCATGATCACCTTCTCCTATCAAGCTCGCGATCCGTCCGGTCGCATCGTCTCCGGAATCCAGGACGCTCTTAACGAAGATAACGCCGTCACCAGCCTGATGAGCCGCGGGCTCATGGTGCTGTCGCTGCAGCGCAAAACCATGTCCGCGCGCTCGCGCAAGAAGACGTGGGCGGTCAAGGAAACCGATCTCGTTTTGTTTACCCGACAATTGGCCACGATGATCGAGGCCGGTATCTCGCTGGTGCAGGCATTGACAGCGCTCTATGAGCAAGCCGACCCCAAACGGCAGCGAAGCCTCCGTCAAATCATCAGCGATGTCACCACGCGCGTGCAGGGAGGCGAAACCTTCCACGAAGCGATCTCCAAACATCCGCGAGTCTTCAATCGGCTTTTCGTGAGCATGGTCAAAGCGGGCGAGACCGGTGGGTTGCTGGCCGAGATTCTGGATCGTTTGGCCGGCTTTCTCGAAGCGAGCGCGCGTTTGCGCAAGAAAGTGAAATCGGCCATGACCTATCCGGTGATCGTGATTTGCATCGCGCTCGCGATTACAGCGTTTTTGATTATCCGCGTAGTCCCGATCTTCGCCGAAATCTTCAAGGATTTTGGGGCAAAGTTGCCGGCACCGACGCAATTTTTGATCGATGTGAGCGATTTCGTCCGGGGCAACTGGTACTTCATCCTGGCGGCCATGATTGGCGTGATTGTCGGCGTGCGAATGTTCGTGCGTTCCGCGCGCGGGCGGCAACTGTGGGACCGTTGGAAGTTAAAGCTCCCGGTGCTTGGTCCGTTGACGCACAAGATTTGCATGTCGCGTTTTGCGCGCACTTTTGCGCAGCTCATCCGAAGCGGTGTGCCGATTCTCGAAGTGCTCGAAATCGTGGGCGGCTCGGCTGGAAATTCCGTGATCGAAAAAAGCATTAATGGGGTGAGCGAGGACGTCGAGAAAGGCGACAACCTTTCCGTGGCGCTGTCGCGAAAACCGATTTTCCCTCCCATGCTCCTGCGCATGGTCGCGGCCGGCGAAGCCACCGGCAAGATCGACACCATGCTGGAGAAGATGGCGGATTTCTGGGACGAAGAAATCGAGGCCATGCTCGACGCGCTTACCTCGCTGATCGAGCCAATGCTGATTGTGTTTCTCGGGCTGATCGTCGGCGGGATTGTGATCGCGATGTTCCTGCCGATTTTCAAACTCAACGAAGTGGTTTCACAAAACAAACAAAGCTAAGGAGAAGCTGCTCGTAAAGAGGGAGGGGCGGATCGCAAGGTCCGCCCCTTTGCTTTAGTGGTATGCAGAAAAGGTCGAACGCCGAACGTTCAACTATTCATCGAACCGATTCGGCGGCGGCGGCTGGTCGAGCGCCCGCCAGAAATACCACGCCGCGGCCGAACGATATGGCCGCCACTTTTCGCCCAGGCGTGCGAGCTGTTTCGGGGTCGGCAATTTTCTGCGGCCGAAGGTTTTCGCAAAACCCTTGCGCACCCCGTAATCGTGCACCGGCCATACGTCCGGCCGACCGAGGTCAAAAAGCAAAAGCATTTCTACCGTCCAGCGACCGATGCCGCGGACTTGAATGAGCCGCTCGATGATTTCTTCGTCGGTCATCTTCGCCAGGGCCCGTGCCGGGGGCACGGTACCGTCGAGTGTTTTTGCCGCCAGATCCTTCAATGCCGCTACTTTGCTGCGCGACAGCCCGGCAGCGCGCAGTTTTTCGTCCGGTGTTTTCAAAACCAGCCGGGGATCGAGAAATTTTCGCTTCGGGTAAAGCATCCGTACCCGGCCCCAAATGGTCGCCGCGGCTTTACCGCTGAGTTGTTGATAGGCAATGGACTCGGCCAGCGCGTCGAAGGGGCGAAGCGCCCGCGAAGGCGCGATCGTGTAACGGCGTGAGCGCGCGATCAGCGCGGCCATGCGTGGATCGCTGGCGGCGAGATGTTGCTCCGGAGTCATGGCGCGCACTTTACGCCGTTCCATTGCTCATTAAAGTATCGCGACCACGTCCGCTCCCTCGCGTTGTCGATCTTGCGGAATGAACGCGTCGAGCGATACGGCCGTCGAACGTGGTCATACGAAATAGAGAAAGCGCTGTTCAGTTTCATCCGATGGCCACCACCCTGATCGACCGAATTACTCCAAAGGCGTTCCGCGATTTCGCGGCGGCGGCGGTGGATTTCGTCAAGATCAACAAGGTCGAACACAAGTTTCGCCACGGTAAACCGGTCGTAGTCAAAAGCCGCAACGGGACGAGCGAACAAATCGCCGAAACCGCCAACATATTTTTCCGTCTCGCCGGCGTCCCGATTCGCTTCTGGACGAAGATGGAAGATTGGCGGCGGTGGGAGATTGACTGTTACCACATGTTGAATGGAGACGGCTTTCGCGCCTGTCGAGTCGGCCAAAACGCGATCTGCGTCGAAAAAGTCCCCGGGCGCAGCCTTTGGGACCACATGATGGAGGGGACCTTGACCCCACAAATGATGCAGGCGGCGGCGAGGGAATTTCGACGCGCCCATCAAATCTGGAGCGCTGAGCTCGACGGCCCATGGTCGCACGCGGACGCCACCATGCAGAATGTCATGTACGATTCGAAGACCGGACGCGCACGTCTGATCGACTTCGAGATCGTGCATGAGAAAACCGTCTCGCCCGCTGCGCGCCACGCCGACGATCTCGTGGTTTGCTTGCTCGATCTGGTCGCCAAGGGCCGTCGCGCCCGTTGGTTGCCGCTGGCCGTCGCATTTCTCGAAGCTTACGAAGACCGTGACGTGCTTGCGCAGATCAATCAGCAGCTCGTCGTGCCGACCGGGCTGGCGCGTATTTGGTGGAATGTTCGGACGAGCTTCGCGAATGCCGCAAAAATCAAGCGGCGGATCGAGCTGTTGCGCAACGCCGTCGCCGCGCTTCAGGTTTCCTCAACCGTGGCAGCCGCACGCGCGCGAAAGAGACGGCGTCCTTCGACGACCTGCCACACGATGATCCCGGGAATGCCGAGCGTGAGCTCGCGCACCCTGGCGATGAGCGAGAGCGCAAAAGCAGCGTCGCCCGGGATGCCGAGAAGACTGCCCAGCACAAGGTAGCCGCCCTCCTGCACACCGATCCCGCCGGGAACTGGAAACGCGACCGAGCGAATCGTCAGCACCATGCTTTGCAGAATGACCGCATTGACGATTGTGGCATGCAGACCGAGTGCGTGCAGGGCGATCCAGATTTCACCCGAACCACCGATGAGCGACACGATTGTAACGAGGCAACACGCAATCACGCCAGCGGGGCGCGCGTAGAGCTCGCGAATTGTTTGGTCGAGGGTAGCGCCGCCTGCCACGAGCGAATTCCACTCATCCGAGCTGGCGAGCTTGGAAATGATGAGCGCGAGGAAACGGAACATTCCCAGGCGCTGCACAAAATAAAAGCCGGCGACTGCCGCTACACCGGCAAGAGTGCCGAGCAGAGTTGGTCCGACGAAGCTCTTCTGACCGGTGGCCTCGACCAGCAAAACCAGGCCGAGAATTGTAAAAGCAGCCTGTGTGAAAACCCCCAGGGTAAGATCGACAAGCACGCTCGCGGCCGAGACCGCCATCGGCGCGCCGTCGATCGTGGCAAGTCGCGCGCGAACGATGTCGCCGCCGACTGCCGCCGAGGGAACCAACGTGCTGACCGATTCGCCGATCCAGCGCATCCAGCACAGCTTCCACAATGAGGGTCGCGTCGAGCGCGGAAACAGCACCCACCACGCGATCGCATCGAGAAATACCGGCACGAACAAATGGTAGAGAGCGATCGCGAGCAACGCCCAACCGGCCGCCGCCACCGCCAGGCCGACCGCGGACACGCCCTGGCGAACGAGCAGCCCGATGAAAAGCGCCACCCCGGCAAACCCGAAAAGGTAGACCGCCAGTTTGATGTTGCCCGGCGACTTCATTGTTGCTGAATCGCGCGCGGCCGACTTCACGCGCTCATCATTGCGTCGGGCTGATTCGAGGGCAGTCGCTGAAAATTCAGCGCCGCGGAATCAAATCGGAGGCGCCTATCTGCACCGGCACGAGCGCCGGCGTGGCGACTTCAGGCAAAAGGACCGGCAGTGCGGCAGCGCGCCGGCGCACGGGCTTGGTCGCAACCACGCACAGCGTAAGCCACGCACTGCCAAATAGGATCGCGGCAAGGACATCGCTAAGATAATGCGCTCCCAAGGCGATCCGGCTGAAGCCGACGAGCAGGACGACCAACACGGCACTGCATTTTGTCAGGGTCCGCCAATGGCGGGCTTTGATCGTCGGCACCAGAAACAGAGCAATCTGTCCATAGAGCAACGTAGCTCCGATGGTATGACCGCTCGCGAAACTGTAACCCGCCCAATCGACGAAAGGTCCCGTGCTAAAAGGACGCGGCCGATGGACGAGGATTTTGATCAGCTCGTTCAGCAGCATGCCGCCCGGCACCGCGATGACCAATGTCGCCAGTGAGACCCAGTTCTTTTTCCAGGCAAAAAAGACAACACCGACAAAAACGACCAGCCCGATCCAAAGCGCCGAGCCGGGCTCGCTCAGGGCGCGCAGAAACATCACGAAATGGTCCGTGAGGCGCCCATGGAACCAGTTCGCCAAGCCCTGGTCGGGGCCGAGAAGCGGATTCGCGATCGCCAGGATCTCGTTATTCTGGGGGAGAAGGCCGTTTATCACAAAAAGGCCGCCAACAGTAGGCGTGTTTGGATGGTAGTCAAAGGGGAAATTGCATGTCGATCTAAAAAAATGCTTCCCGGGAGCGAGTCCGATGAAAGGCTTGCCAAGAAATGAGCTTTTCGATACACCGGTGCCGCCTCGCGCGCACGATTAGCTTGATACCTGCTGCTTTTTCTCCGGTTATGAAACATCTCTCGCGTTTGCTTTTATTGCCCCTGCTCAGTGCCAGTGCCTCGCTTTTCGGAGGCCCCTATTCCGAGGCGCCCCCTGCGCCCACCTCAGAGGAGCAAAATTCACGCGAGCTGTTCGCCTACGAGACGACTTATACCTTTGAGAGCGATTTCAAGAACGACCACGGCAAGCTGGGCGACGGCAGCTCGCTCTACGACCAGATCAGCTACAACCACCGTTTTCTCATCAGCGGCAACTGGTTCTTTCGTGCCGGAGTAGAATATGAGCGGTTCGACTTTGGCGGGACCGACAACGGCCTGCCGGACCAGCTCCAGACCATCCACGCCCAGCTCGCCATTGAATACGTCGTGCACGACCACGCAGGCATGAGCCTGGAGCTGAATCCCGGGCCCTATTTTGAAAACAAGATCACCGGCGATTCGCTCGATGTGCCTTGGAAAGCGTACGTCACTTTTCCGCTGAAGAAGGACAAGATCTTTGCTGTCATCGGAGTCGGCGGGGCCTTCTTTCAGGAGCCGGTGGTCGCCCCCGGCGGCGGCCTTATCTGGTTGTTTACCGATCAATTCCGCTTGGAAGGGGTCTTTCCCAAACCGGCTCTCGTCTACAATCCGAATGACGACTGGGAATTTCGCATTCTGGGCGACCTCTATTTTGAAGGTTATCGGGCCGACGACGTCGTGACCCCGCAGAAGAAGATTAATCGCCCCGACCCGGTCGTTCAGTACGGCGAGATCAAGGGCGGCGCGCAAGTGACCTATTCGGGCCTGAAGCCTCTCGATATCACCCTCGGAGGAGGCATCACGGCCTACCGGGAGTTCGATTTCTTCCGGGCCAACGTTCGGGCCAAGCTCGATCCCGCGCCTTATGTCAGGCTGGCGATCGAAGCGAGGTTCTAATCCCACGCGCGGCGGATAGGGCCCGCCTTCGCCAAGGCTACGGCGCGGCGCTTTTTCGCTGAGCGCGAAAAAGTGGAGGCGAGGGGAGTTGAACCCCTGTCCTCGTCGCGTTCGACGCAAACATCTACATGTTTATCCGGCGTTTGGGTCTGAGGAGCCGACGCTGCACCGGCGCACTGCCAGCTCCCGAGCGTCCACGATTTGTCGATCTTACGAACCGGGCGCGGTCGCTCCGCCGGTTCGCCAGCCTGCTGTCCACGTTTTCGCCGCTAGCAGGCGTCACTGCGAAAACGTCGCGGTCAATTAAGCCGCGAGAGCGAGACCTTCGTTGTCTGCGTTTATTGTTTTGGTCCGGTTTTTAACGAGGCCAACGAACCATCCTCGACATGCCGCCTGCGCTTCCAACGATGAGTCGAAGCCAGTGCGCCCCCTTTTGGAGGCTGCAATCATACCGGCACGCCGCCGCTTTGCAAACTCAGGGTAGCCCGGCAAGCTGGACGCAGACGCCGGAAAGTTTGAAAATGGGGGATGCTCCGGCCGCGATGGAACTTCAGCAGCCGCGCGCGGGCGCTCTCCGGCGCCGACATGTTCGTGATTTCGATTCCGAAAAGCGGACGCACCTGGATCCGGACATTTTTATGCGCGTATTTTTGCAAACTGCGCGACCGCGAGTTCACCCTGCAGCCGGAGCGCTACGGCGATCCGGGCATACCGCGCGTCATCTATTCGCACGATCTTTTCGAGCATCGAACAAAAGGCGACCTCTGGGACAAAGTTCGCGCCAAGTATCTGGTTCCCGGAAGCGAACTGCGCCGGGCCCGCATCGTTCTGCTCGCGCGCGATCCGCGCGATACTTTTGTTTCGCTTTATCTCCAGATCACGCGGCGCGATCCTGGGACCCGGGAGCAATTCGCCGAAAAAACAATCAGCCAGCTCTTGCGCGACCAGCGATTCGGTATTCAGGCGATCGTCCGCACGATGAACGATTGGCTCGATGAATTTTCCAGACGCCGGGATTTTCTTCTCCTGCGGTACGAAGCGCTCCGGGCCGCGCCGGCGGAGCAATTTCGCGCCCTGCTCGGCCGGCTCGGCGAAACCGCGCCCAACATGTCGATCTTCCAGGCGGCGCTGGAGTTCTCCGAATTCGAAAACATGCGGAACCTGGAGGCAGCCGGCGCGTTCGACTCCAAAATCCTGCAAGCCCGTGACGTAGCTGATCCCGAGTCGTTTAAGGTGCGGCGCGGCAAAGTAGGCGGCTACACCGATTACCTTGCCTCGCAAGATCGACAATATGCAGCCGAGGCATTGGCCAAGCTGGACAAGCGTTTCGGCTATGATGGCAACGAAGCGATTCCATGAGCGACCGGGATTGCCCGCCGGAAGCGACCTGTTAGTATGCCGGAACGCGATGTGCTGGGGATAACCGGCGTGCCGCGGACAATGTCACCCACAGAACAACAGCCAGATCAGCTCGGCACCGCCGAGCTGGAGATGCTCTACCGCGGCATCCTCGATTCCGCGCTTGACTGTATCATCACGATGGATGCGGCCGGGCGGGTGGTGGAGTTTAATCACGCCGCTGAACGGACGTTTGGTTTCACACGTGAGGAAGCGGTCGGGGCCGAGCTCGCCGAGTTGATCATTCCCGAGCGGATGCGCGGGCAACATCGCCGCGGCCTCGCGCACTATCTTAAAACCGGTGAAGGCCCGGTGATCGGCAAACGGATTGAGATTGCGGGACTACGCAAGGATGGCTCGGAAATACTGGTCGAGCTCGGCATTACCGCGATCAAGATCGACAACGTGCCGGTGTTTACCGCGTATCTGCGCGACATTACCGAGCGCCAACGCAACGAAGAGGCGGCGCGCCACTTGGCCGCGGTGGTGGAATCCTCCGAAGACGCGATCATCAGCACCGATCTCAATGGAATCATCACCACCTGGAACAGCGGGGCGGAGCACCTCTTTGGTTACGAGGCCGCTGAGATCGTCAACAAATCAATCACCACGATCATTCCTCCGGAACGCCAGGGCGAAGAGTTGGGCATCCTCGAACGCATGCGCCGCGGCGAGCGGGTCGAGCATTACGAAACGATTCGTTGTCGCAAAGACAGTTCGCTCCTTAACGTGTCGCTGACGGTCTCGCCCATCAAAGACGCAGAAGGCACCATCCTGGGCGTATCGAAAATCTCGCGCGACATCAGCGACCGCGTCCGCCATGAGCGGCGCCGGCTCGCCCAGTACGAAATCGCCAGCCTCCTGACCGAATCGTGGACGCTGGCGGAAGCGGCGCCGAAAGTCCTCGGGACGATCGCTTCGATCGGTGATTGGGTGCTGAGCGCGCTCTGGGTTTACGACGAAGCGGTCGGGCGGCTGCGTTGTTCGAGCGTCTGGCATCAGCCGCATCCCGGTTTGGAGGAATTCGCGAGTCATTCCCGGTCGATCGAATTCATCCTCGGCGAAGGACTGCCCGGCCGGGTTTGGAAAGCCAACCAACCGGCTTGGATTTTCGATGTAACGATGGATACGAATTTCCCCCGCGCGCCGATTGCGCAGAAGATTGGATTGCGCGGCGGTTTTGCTTTTCCACTTTTCGCCGGCAAAACCGTCACCGGCGTGATCGAGATGTTCAGTTTGCACACGGCCAATCCCGATCCCGATTTGTTGCAATTGGTCACAGCGCTCGGCAGCCAGATCGGGCTTTTTATGGAGCGACGCCGGATCGAGAAAGAACTGCAACGGGAGAAAGAAAACGCCGAAGCAGCCAACGCGGCCAAGGACCGGTTCCTCGCTACCTTGAGCCACGAATTACGCACGCCGCTGACACCGGTGTTGATCTGGGCGGGCGGCACAGTCAACCAGCCCGGGCTCACACCAGAGTTACACGAAGGATTGAAAATGGTTTGCCGCAATGTCGAACTGGAAGCGCGGCTGATCGACGACCTGCTCGATCTCACCCGGCTCTCGCGCGGCAAACTGCAGTTGCAAACGCGCCCGGCTGATCTGCACGAACTCCTGCGGCACTCGATCGAGATTGTGCGCAAGGACATCGAAGATCGACATCTTCACCTCTCCCTCTCGCTCGAAGCCGCCATCCACGAGCTCCATGTCGATCCACCGCGTTTGCAGCAGGTTTTCTGGAACCTCTTGCGCAACTCCTGCAAATTTACGCCGCCGGAGGGCGCCATTTCCGTGCGCAGCTATAATCCGAATCCCAACACCATCGCGATCGAGATCACCGACAGCGGGGTCGGGATCACGCCGGAATACATCGAGAAAATTTTTGAAGCGTTCGAGCAGGTCGATCGCCGGCGCGAAGGACTTGGGCTTGGACTCGCCATCAGCAAAGCGATTGTCGAGATGCACGGCGGCAGTATTCGCGCGCAAAGCGAAGGCCTGAACAAGGGTACAACCTTCGTGGTCAAGCTGCCGATCGCGCTCTAACGTTCCGGCCCCCGCCGGGTTGCTGGCCTTCGCAGTAAGATTATCGGAGCGGACGCGCGACCAGAATTCCCGAATCGCTTCGGTAACGTTTGAGATAACTGGAGAGCCGGCTGTCGATCACCACTTTGCCGTAATTCGACGGCGAGGACGCATGCATGAAATGCAGCACGCCATCCTGCGTCCGCAAAGCCAGCCCGACATGCGAGGTCGAATACAACCCGCTGCGGTCGCGCGAGACAATCCCGATGATGTCGCCGTTTTGCAGTTTCGATTCGATCTTCGCGACTCGACTCTTTGGGATTTGATAGAGCGGCCGCGAAGAGACGTCTCGCTCCATTCGCGCCAGCGGCCCGAGCAAAGATTTGTTCGCGGCCAGATAACGATAATGCCTCCAACCCACCGACATCTCGCGCGCGGAGTGCGGCACGGTATCGCCACCGAGCCGTGGAGTCAGGTCGTCGACCAAGCCGCGGCGATCGTTGTCGTAAAGCCAGTCTTCCAGATAGTGCAACCGCGAGAGATAATCGCCCGTGCACTGGCCGCCGCGATAGCGATCGGTTTCGATGTAGCGCAGCAGTTGTTCGGGCGTCCAGTTCTCCTCCGGCTCATTCAACATCCGCGCGAACGCGAGAGCCGTTTCAAAAAACGTCCAGCAATCCATCCCGTGGAAATTGACCGATGGCGCCTCGATCCGGTTGTCGATCTCGAGCGTGAAATGTTTGTAGCGCGTGCCGAGCAACGCCTGGCCGACCGCCGCCGTGCGCTCGCCGATCGGCAGCTCTTTCCAATTTTGTTCCTTCGCTTTGGCGATCAACCGGTTGAACTGCTCCTGGCCTTTGAAAACCCGCTCAAAGGGCAGGCGCGACTCGAACCCGCTGGCCGCCGAATAAATCAACAATAAAGCAACAACGATTCGCCCACTCCGCATAACCCCGGCACTCAATCCGAAAAGCATCTTCAATCAACCGCGAAACGCGCCGCTCCCTCTGAGCGGTTGCTTTCACAGCAGGTTTTTCGCCTCGACAGCGGCCGGGACTGTTTGCCACACTCCACGTCAAACGAGATCTGGATCTGGCGGACGGGAAGACGGCGACGAGAAAGGCGAAGTCTACAGCGTCCGCTACGAAGCCGTGAACGCGATGCTGCTCAATGAGTTCCTCAAAGAGCATCGCAAAGTCGAGCAACACGAGGCCACCAGTGCCGAGCTGCGCAAAGAAATGGCCGCCGTGAATGCGCGCCTCAAAAAACAGGAAGCACAAATCCAAAAAGTCAGCGCCCGCGTTGAAGCCGGCCAAGCTGCGCCGCAACTGGTCGAGCAGGAATAGAGCGATTCGCTGCCGAAGCGACTGTAGCGGCGCTCTATGAGCGTCGGACAAATAATGCGACGGTCATAGACCGCCGCTACAGTGGTGCGCGATTTTACTTCACGGCCTCCAACTCCTATCGTTGCGCCAAGGTGCCGATCCGGTTTTCGAAAAAGAGCCGCCGCAACATTGTTCGTCAGAAACCGGAGGAGCCGGCGGCGACAAAACGCTCCACCCGCGTCCGCTTGCGACCGCACCCGGATTGGCACAAGCGCAATTACCTCACTCAGGTCCTGATTCCGTCGCTTTTCGTCAAGCGCTCTGGCGATTATGCGCCTCCGCAGTTTCCAAAAATCAATGACGGCCAGATTGGTCTCACCTGGATCGGGCACGCGTCGTTTCTCCTGCAAACGCGCGACACCAATATCTTGATCGACCCGAATTGGTCGAAATGGCTCAAGGTCATCAAGCGACTGAAACGCCCGGGATTCGAGATTCATCATCTGCCCTCCATCGATTACGTCCTTGTCACGCACGCGCACTTCGATCATCTCGATCGGCGCACCCTGCGCCGGGTCGCGGCCGATCAACCAATCGTCGTTCCGCACGGCGTCGGCAATCTGGTGCATCGTCTCGGGTTCCACATTGTCCACGAGCTGGATGAATGGCAGACGATCGATTTCAACGAACTCAAAGTATCGCTCACCCCCGCCCATCACTGGGGCGCCCGTTTTCTCGCCGATCGCCACCGCGGTTTCGGCGGGTTCATCATCACCACCGATGGCCGCACCATTTTTCACTGCGGCGATAGCGCCTATTTTCCCGGCTTCAAAGAAATCGGCCAGCGCCACAAGATCGACATCGCACTGCTACCGATCGGCGCCTACGACCCGCCGACCGGCCGCGAAGTCCACATGAACCCCGAGCAAGCAGTCCAGGCGTTTCTCGAGCTCGGGGCAAAAACGCTCGTGCCGATGCACTACGGCACGTTCCGCCTCGGCTTCGAGCCGCTCGATGAACCGCCCGCGCGCTTGCTCAAAGCCGCCCGCGAGCACGGCATCGCCGAGAAGGTGCTGGTGATGACCGAAGGCAAGCCGGTGGTTGTTTAGCGAAGGGTGATCGGTGAATAGTGAATCGACCCAACCGCAGCCATTCACTAGTCACCATTCACACTGGCGACGCGATTGCGCCGGCGCACTCAGCGCCGGCGCAATCGTCGTCGCCTTCTGCCTGATCCTTTTCTGGCACGACCCGCGCCTCTTCTGGAATGACGATTATGAATTGTCCGTCCTGCCCGTCTTCGCCGATGTCGCGCGCAGTTGGTCGGAAGGTCATTTGCCGCTGCTCAGCCCCTCCTCGTGGGTCTGCGGCAATCTGGCCGGCGAATTTCAATACGGAACATTCTCCATCTTCGTAAACGCCGTCGTCGTCCTAATCTGGAAGTTTCCGCTCACCTTCCCGCAACAAGCCGCCGCGCTTTCGATCACGCATCTTTTCGCTTTGGCGACGGGCGCGTTTCTGCTGGCGCGGCAACGCAAGCTCTCAATTCCACTGTCGATCTTTGTCGCGCTCATCGCCGCGTTGAACGGCTGGATTATTTGCTGGGGCGCGACCGATTGGTTGGGCGCGCTTGGCGCCTTTGCCTGGCTGCCGTGGTGTTGGTGGGCGCTGGAAAAATCTACTGTCCTCAACGGCGCACCGCGCAATCTGCCGCCCCAGACGACGGCAGCGACAACGCTGGATCGTAAGCGGCTTATGATCGCGACGCTCTGGCCAGCGCCGTTCGTCTACCTGCTGATTACCGGCGGGTTTCCCTACACGATTTTAATGCTCGCGCTTCTGGTCGTGTGGCTCTCGGTCAAAACAATGTGGGAGCGGCCTGAGCGCCGCGAATCCCAGCCAGACCTTCAAAGCCGTGACACCGAGGTCCCTCCCACATTGCGAATCTTGCCGATGCTGTGCGGCGTCGCGCTTGGGATAGGCCTCGCGACGCCGGCCTGGCTGGCGCTATTTGATTACGTGCACGGCTCAGGGCGTGCCGCAACGGCGAACGCGGCGCATTGGCAATGGATTGTTCCCTGGCGCGCACTGCCCGGATTTATCCTCCCGTGCTGGACAGTTAATTGGGCCGACTTTTCCACGCGCTATCTTCCACATACCGCGACCGAGCTCGCCAACGGTCTCGTCGCGCCCGCCGCGCTCGTCGCGGGGTTTCTTTGGCGCCCGCGCCTGCTCATGCGGCGACTTAAATGGGAGTTGCTCTTACTCGTGCTTTTGCTCCTGCTCTGCCTGCTTCCGACGGCGGGCTTCTTTCGCTGGAGTTTCCGCTGGCTGCCGTTTTTCCATCTCGTGCTCGCGCTTTGCGCGGCCGAAGTGCTGCGTCTCCGGCCGCGTTCGCCCACCGGCTCGGCGTCGGTGCTGCTTTTGATCGTCACTACGATTGCGATGTCGATCTTCGGCGTTGCCGGACAATATGGTGCGAGCACCACCTTCGTTTACCTGCAGATCGCGGTCGTCTGGACCGCGGGCGAATGGTTTATGCGCAATGCAACGTTTCGCGAATTGTCCCCGGCTATCGTGACATTCGCCATCTTGCTCGCGACCTATCTTTGCATTCCGCCCAACTGTGGCGTGCCGAAATACAACCTGTCGCAGCAACTGCTCTCCGCCGCGCCGCTCGATCGAGAGCGTCTTTATCTCAGTATTTATCCGCCGGCCGAGCACACCTATCGCCTGGAGAAAAAGCCGGCGCCGGTCGGGCAAATCGTGCGACCGGGCAGCACGTCAATGTGGGCCGGGCTGCGCTTCATCAACGGCTACAGCCCGATTCTCGCCGCGGGCGTCGCGCGCGAATTCGCGTTCGCCATTCATGGCGAGATCGATCCCAATGTGGGCGATTACTTGCTCGGCGATCAATCCGGCGTGCTCGAACAACTCGGCGTGGACGGATTAATTGTCGCCAACGAAATCACGACCAATCCAGCTTCTCCCGATTGGCAACAGGTTTTTTCAAATGACGAGGGCCGCGTGTTCCATCGACGCGGCGCGCCGCTACCGCGCGTCCGCTCGGTCAACTGGATCGACTCCCGGCCGAGCGAGGAGTTTGCCACTGCTGCGATTTCGCGAATCGACGATTCGCGAAATCGCGTCGAGGTCGAGGTCGATGTTCCAAATGGCGACAGGCCCGCATTGCTGGAGTTCTCCCGCCCATTCTTTCGCGGCTACCAAGCCCGCCTCGGCAAACAACAACTGGGCGTGGAGTCATACCGCAAGCTTATGCCGCAGGTGGAAGTTCCGCCCGGCTCACGCGGCCGGCTCACTTTGGTTTACCGGCCGTGGTGGCTAATTTACGGCGGCGGATTGTCGATCTTCTGCGCGCTAATTTTTGTCGTTGGCGTTGTAGCTGCCGCCGTCACTGGCGGCAGAAAACAAATCAGAGCTGTAGCGTCCGCTGTCTCAGCGGGCTCCGAGATGCGCTGAGACAGCGCACGCTACAGGCATTCCTTCGTCATTCGTCATTCCTAGTAAACGTCGCGCTTGTAGCGCTTGTCGTTTTTCAGCTGCTCGACGTAGGCGTTCGCGTCCTCGACCGATTTGCCGCCCTGTTCCTGCACGATCTTGCGCAGCGCGGCGTCGACGTCCTTCGCCATCCGGCGCGCGTCGCCGCAGACAAAAAACTGCGCGCCTTCGCCATCGATCCATTTCCAAATCTCGGCCGCGTTTTCGAGCATTTTGTGCTGCACGTAAATCTTGTGCGCCTGATCGCGCGACCACGCACAATCGTATCGTGTCAATAGGCCATCGCGCATGAAAGCTTCCCAATCTTCCTTGTAGGCGTGATCGCATTGCTCGTGTTGCGCGCCGAAGAAGAGCCAGTTCTTGCCCTTCGCGCCCAGCGCCTGGCGTTCCTGCAAAAAAGCGCGGAACGGCGCGATCCCCGTGCCCGGCCCGATCATGATCAGCGGCAGGCTCAGGTCTTCCGGCATATGAAAGTGTTTCGCCGAGCTGGGATAGACCGGGACCGGCACATTCTCGGCGCGCTCGGCCAGGAATGCCGAGCAGACTCCTTTGCGCACCCGACCACGGCTTTCATAGCGCACAACATCGACAATCAGGTGCACCTGCTCGGGAAAAACGCGCAAACTCGATGCCACTGAATAAAGCCGCGGCTGCAGTTTCGTGAGCAGAGCAACGAATTCTTCCGGCTTAAACTTCACCGAGGGATGTTCGAGCAGAAAATCGATCACTTCTGCGCCCCAGAGATAATTTTCCAAGTCGTGCTTGCGGTCGGGATGCAGCAATTCCTTGAGCATCGGCGCCGATGACGCGCGCTCCGCGATTGCTCTCAAAAACTTCGGTGTCGGCTGGGTAATGGAATAGTCGCGCAAGAGCGCTTCGCGCAGTGGCTTCGTCGTTTTCGCCGCGGGAACCGGCTCGTCGCCTTTTGCTCTGAGCGCGCGGATGATCTCATCGACCAATTCCGGATCGTTCGTCGGATAAATTGCGACTGAATCGCCCGGCTCGAATTTCAAACCCCAACCGGTCAGGTCGATTTCGAAATGGCGCGTGTCCTTTTCCGATTCCGGCGTGCTCAATCGCTGATTGACCAGCAGCTTTCCCGGAAACGGGTTCGCCCGTGTCCACGGGACAGCGGGCGCAGCCGCTTTGGCCGCAGCAGTCGGAGCAAGCATGAAGATGTCGATCTTACGCCAGGGCGCGGGCACGGGCAAACGATGTAGTCACGGCGCTTTGCCGCCGTGTCTTCGCAGAGCAACGTCCCGACAGAGCGGGGCGACTACAGCGACCAAGTAACGGGATTTGCTTTTGCGGAAGCGCCAGCGTAGGCGCGAGCATGCCGGAGCGCAGGCCTAACCAATTCGATTCGCCGAGCGAGCACGCGCCATCGATCCCACCGGTTCCACCGCTGCGGCGACACGATCCGTTCGCCGCCTTTCGTTCGCGCGCCTACAGTTTTTTCACGGCGGGCAATTTATTGTCGTTGACCGGCCGGCAAATGCTCGCGGTGGCGGTGGAATGGGAAATTTATCGGCGCACCCATTCGGCGACCGCGCTCGGACTTGTTGGCCTGGTGTTTGCCATTCCCATCGTCGGTTTCTCATTGCCGGCTGGGCACTTGGCCGATCGAATCAGCCGCAAGCACATCATTCTCGTCGCGCAAATCTTTACCACGCTGACCTCGATCGCGCTGGCCCTGATCTCGTGGCAACATCTCGCCATTCCGCAGTTGTCGATCTTGCGCGGGTGCAACGAGGGGCTGAGCGCGATCGCGCGCGTGTTCGAGCGGCACAATCCTCAGTTTCATTTCGACGACGCTTCCATTCCGCTCATTTACCTGCTCCTGTTTCTCGGCGCGGTGGGGCGCACTTTCAGTTGGGCGGCGCGCAGCTCCTTTTTTCCAACATTGGTGCCGCGCGATGCTTTCTCGAATGCCGTGACCTGGAACAACAGTGTTTTTCAAATCGCCTCCGTCGTCGGCCCGGCGATCAGCGGGTTTCTGGTCGCGCACATTGGTTTTCCCATCGTTTACATGATCGACGCGGTGACCGCGTTTTTGTTTTTTCTGCTCGTGCTGCCGATCCCGCGCGCAAAACAGGCGCGCGACCGTGTGGCGCAGAGCACCTGGCGAAGTCTGGTTGCGGGAATCAAATTCGTCTTCAGCAAAAAAGTCATTCTCGCCACGATCACCCTCGATTTGTTTGCGGTGTTGCTCGGCGGCGCGGTCGCGCTGCTGCCCATTTACGCCGATCAAATCCTGCGCTGCGGGCCGATCGGCCTCGGCTGGATGCGCGCGGCGCCGGCGGTCGGCGCCTTCGGGATGGCGCTGATCGTCGCGTTTCTGCCGCCGATGCGCCAGGCGGGCAAAACGCTGCTCTGGTGCGTCACAGGGTTCGGTCTCGCGACAATTATCTTCGGGTTATCGAAGGTGCTGTGGCTCTCGTTGCTGATGTTGTTCCTCGCCGGCGCGCTCGACAGCGTGAGCGTGATCATCCGGGGCTCGATCGTGCAACTGGTTACCCCAGACGAAATGCGCGGCCGCGTCTCGTCCGTGAACAACATTTTCATCGGCACTTCGAACGAGTTCGGCGCGCTTGAGTCTGGGCTAACAGCCGCGCTCTTCGGGCCGATCATTTCCGTCGTCGCCGGCGGAATCGGCACGATCCTGGTCGTAATTGCCTCCGCGTTGCGTTGGCCGGAGATCCGTAAAATCCGCGCATTGGACAGGACACTGAGGTAGGGGCGATTGACCTCAGTCGGTCCGAGCCGGACTGGCATAGTGGCGGTTCAGTGAACCGCCGCTACCTTTATCACTCATGAAAATCGCCGCCGCCCAGATTTCCTGCGCGCCTGGTGATCTCGACGCGAACATCGAAAAGATGCGCGAATTCGCCTCGCGCGCGAAGCAATCGGGCGCAGAGATCGTCGTATTTCCAGAGATGAGCGACACCGGCTATTCGATGCCGGCAATTCAGAAGTACGCTCGTCGGTGGAAAGAAGGTGTGGTGCCGCAGCTGCAACTATTCGCGAAGCAACTTTCGATCGCGATCATCGCCGGCGTGTCCGATCGCGACGGCGAGCGAATTTACAACGCCCAGGCGTTTATCGATTCACGCGGCAACCTGATCGCCAAATACCGGAAGACGCATCTGGTCACGGCCGCGCCGCTCGACGAGCGACCGGTGTTCAGCGCGGGCGATCAATTCGTGAGCAGTAAGATCGACATGTTCACTCTCGGCATGACGATCTGTTACGACCTGCGGTTTCCGGAAGTCTGCCGCAAGCTTGCCGTCGATCATCAAGCGAACCTGATTGTGAACTCCTCGGCCTGGCCGTTCCCGCGTGTCGAGCACTTGCGTGTGCTCGCGCTGGCGCGCGCGGTGGAGAACCAAATTTACGTCGTCATCGCCAACCGTGTCGGCACCGACGACGGCGTGATGCTCTGCGGATCCTCCGTCATCGTGGACCCTTATGGCGTAATCCTCGCCGCCGCCTCGGCCGATCGCGAAGAGATCATCTCCGCCGACATCTCAAAAGAAGTTGTCGATCTTGTCCGCGAACGGATGCGCCTCTTCGACCATCGACGGCGCGATTTGTATTAGCGTTTTGTCATTCCGAGCGAAGTCGAGGAATCTCTCATTGTTTAACAGTTACGGATGTCTCGACTGCGCTCGACATGACAAGAGGCTCGACGCGAGCGCATCCGCGTCTTCAACCATGCCGACGCGATTTATATTGACGGTCCTGTAACGGTGCCTGTGTTTCCGTTTCGCGTACCGCTCGGTTTCGGGACGGCCGCGGTGAGTGGCGGGAACGAACCGATAATGATGACACGCAGCGTCGCGACCTACTGGTTAATGGCTTTCGCAGCGATCAGCGTCGCCGGCCTGGCTCAACTAAGGGCGGCGGGAAATGAGTCGACCACGCCGCAAGAGGTGTTCGATGGGATGCGGGAGAGTTTTCGCGCGGACAAGGCCAAGGGTGTGCACGCGAAATATCAGTGGCAACTGAGCGGGCCGAACGGCGGCGATTGGTGGATCGATGTCGAGGATGGCACCTACAAAATGGGCAAGGGCAAGATCGACAATCCCACCGTCACGTTCATCACCAGCGATAAAGATTGGGTGGCGATGTCGAATGGGCAGCTGAAGGGC
>Ga0081539_10001104_pt1 | contig 49011 bp, 42 predicted proteins | sample TabmetS4T2R2_FD_71023 | JGI IMG/M metagenome (GOLD analysis project Ga0081539, IMG submission 71023) | Tabebuia heterophylla rhizosphere microbial communities from the University of Puerto Rico - S4T2R2 | ecosystem: Host-associated > Plants > Roots > Rhizosphere ... | reverse complement strand
CAACGAAGCACGCTCTCGAACATGAGCTTTGATTCGCCGTAGGGATTGATCGGCTTTTGCGGAAGGGTTTCGTCGATCGGCACGCGCTCGGGCGGACCAAAGGTGGCGCAGGTCGAGGAGAAAACGAACCGTTTCACGTTCGCCTCGAGCATGGCGTCGAGCAGGTTGATCCCGGCGCAGACGTTGTTGCGGAAATATTTTGACGGGTTTTGCATTGACTCGCCGACGAGCGCATTGGCGGCGAAATGCATCACCGCATCCGGTTTGGTTTCCTGAAGGGCGCGGCTGATCTCTTCCCGGCGCGACATGTCGCCGCCGATAAATGCCGCCCGCTCATCCACCGCGCGGCGGTGGCCTTCGCTCAGGTTATCGAAGACGACCACTTCGTGGCCCTCATCGAGCAGCAACTCGACGCAAATACTTCCGATGTACCCTGCGCCGCCGACGACAAAGATTTGCATCCGCGGAAGGTGCGGCGCGGCCCGCCGCTGTCAAAAGAAAGCCTAAAACTTCAGCAGCGGCATCTCCGCCGGGTCTTTCGCGAGGGCGAGGACCATTTTGCGGACGATGCGGTTTTTCTGGCGCGGTTTGAGCACGGCAAGGCTCTTTTCCCTCGAACCCCATTCGATGACGTCGATATCCACCGAGCGCACGCCCCATTTTTTCATGGCGAGCCGGTTCGACTTGTAAAGATCGATCGTGCCGGTGCCGACGAGTGCGCTGCCGTAATCGTCGATCTGGAAAATCTCGTCTGTCTCGACGATGCGGAATTTTGTTCCCAGTGGCCAGCGCGACCAATCGGCCGCCGCGCTTTTGATCCTGTCATTGGAAAGGCGCTCGCCAATGGCATTACGGCGGCCACCCGCCTCGGTGTGGGTGTAGGCAGTGGTGCGGACATGGTGGACGCGTTGCATTGCGCCCATGGCGGAAATTTTCGGTTGCTGCGAAGCGCAACTGACACCGAGAAGGGCGAGCGCGCATGCTAATGGAAGTCGCACTAGCGTCGTCATTTAGGTTTGGCCGCCTGCTTACCGGTTGCTCGCCGGATTGGCAAGCGATAATTTCAGAGCCGGAACCATGCTCGCCTTTGCCGCCGGTTGCGCCGCCATTGCTCCCAATGTGCGGCTTGATGGGCGTCTGGCCCTTTTTCACGAAACGGAACGCTGGCTGGCGGTGGCCGATCTGCACTTCGGTTACGAGCTGAGCCAGCGCGCGGCAGGCCGCCTCGTCCCGCTCTGGGGAATGAGGTCGATCGAGGACCGGTTGATGGAACTGCTGGAGGATTATCGTCCCCGGCGACTGATTATCGTGGGCGATCTGGTGCATGATGACGCCTCGTTAGGAGCGGCGTCGCACTTGCTCGCCCGTCTGCGCCACCGCTGCGAGGTCGTCACCCTGGCCGGCAACCATGATCGGCAGGTCGCGAAGGCAATCGAGTTCTCGTCCCGGTGGGAAACGCCGGGATTCGTTTTCGAACATGGCGACTGCGAGCCTGCCGAAACCGATCGCACTCGGATCGTCGGGCATCATCACCCGGCGGTAAGCATTCGTGACGGGGCTGGCCTTCGCTTGAAGTTTCCCGCCCTTGTCCAGCTTGAACGCTGCTGGGTCCTGCCCGCTTTCTCGCCGTGGGCGGGCGGTGTCCCGTGGCCGGACGACGGTGAGAGCCGAATCTGGCTTTGCACGCCGCGGCGGGTATTACGGGTCGACCAGAACGCGACTGCCGCCTAACCCTGCACCAGCTCTGTCGTGCAATGCGGGCAGCGCGTTGCCTTCACCGGGATGGTCATGGCGCAGGCCGGGCAATCCTTCGAAACCGGGGGCGAATCAGGCGCCGGGCGTTTCATGTTGTTCATCGCCCGAACGACGATGAAAATGCAAAGCGCCACGATCAGGAAATTCGTCACCAGGGTGATAAAGTTGCCATAGTTCCAGGTCACAGCTCCCGCAGCCACCGCCGCGTCCGGGGTGGCGAAGTCGGTCGCACCGTTGGCAGCCGCCTTGAGGACGACGAATTTTTTCGTGAAATCCAGCCCGCCGGTGAGCAGGGTGATGGGCGGCATGATGATGTCTTTGACGAGCGATTGGACGATCGCTCCGAAGGCGGCGCCAATGATGACGCCTACCGCCAGGTCGACTGCATTACCCTTGACCGCGAACTCTTTAAACTCCTTCCACATATGGAAGGCCGCTTTCTCAGTTTGCGACGACGTTTACAAGCTTTTTCGGAATAACGACAACCTTGCGAATCGTCTTGCCTGAAGTGAATTCGCGGACCCGGTCGTTTTCGCGTGCCAGTTTTTCCAGTTCCTCGCTAGTCGCGCTCAGCGGCACCGTGACGTGACCCCGGACCTTGCCGTTGACTTGAAGGACGATCTCAACCTCATCCTCGACGAGGAACTGCGGTTTGTGTTCCGGCCAGGGCTGCTCCGTGATCTCGGCCGGCGAAACGGGAAAGCGTGCGCTGAGTTTTTCCCACAGTTCGGAGGCGAGGTGAGGCGCGAATGGATTCAGGAGGACGAGCAGAGTCCGCATGGCCAGGACCGGGCGCACCTCGGCGGTGGTGAAGGCGTTAACGAACTTCATCATCTCGGCGAGCGCGGTGTTGAACGAGAGGGTCTCGATGTCTTCGGTCACCTTCCTGATCGTGGCGTGGATGACCCTGAGCTGCGCCCGACTCGGTTCCGTCTCCTGCAGGCCCGAGGCGAGCACCCATTCCCCGGCCTGGTTCTCCTCCATGATGAGTCGCCAGACCCGGGCGAGAAACCGCGCCACACCTTCCACCCCGGCGGTGCTCCAGGGCTTCATTTGCTCGAGCGGGCCCATGAACATTTCGTAGCAGCGGAAAGCATCGGCGCCGTACTCGGCGATGACATCGAGCGGATCGATCACGTTGTTCCAGCGCTTGGACATTTTGCGGCCGTCTTCGCCGAGGATGATGCCCTGGTTCACCAGGCGCTGGAACGGTTCGTTAGTCATGAGGTGTCCCAGATCGAAGAGCACCTTGTGCCAGAACCGCGCATAGAGCAGGTGGAGCACAGCATGCTCAGTCCCGCCGACGTAAAGATCGACGTTCATCCAGTAGCGTTCTGCCTCCGCGCCAACGAAACGCTCCTCGTTGTGCGGATCGCAGAAGCGCACGTAATACCAGCAGGAGCCGGCCCACTGCGGCATCGTATTCAACTCCCGCCTGGCTCTTTCAGAATAGCGAACCCATTCCCGCGCTTTGGCCAGCGGCGGCTCGCCGGTCCCGGTCGGTTTGTAATCCTCCAGCGGCGGCGGGACAATCGGCAGTTCTTCTTCGCCTAACGACCGGTGTTTTCCGTTTTCCCAGATAATCGGGAACGGTTCACCCCAATAGCGCTGGCGGGAAAAAAGCCAGTCCCGCAGCTTGTATTGCACGGTGCGGCGGCCCAGTCCTTTTTCTGCCAGCCAGTTGGTGATCCGCTCTTTCGCTTCCGGTGTGGGCAGGCCCTCGATCAGCGGTGAATTCATCGCTACGCCCTCGCCGGTGTAACCGGTCGGCTCCTGCGCGCCGGCTGGCCTAACGACTTCAAGGATCTCGAGACCAAATTTGCGCGCGAACTCGAGGTCGCGTTCGTCGTGCGCCGGCACACCCATGATCGCGCCTGTGCCGTAGCTCATCAGAACATAATCGGCGATCCAGATTGGAATCGGTTTGCCGCTGGCCGGATTGATCGCCCAGGTTCCGGTAAACACACCGCTTTTTTCCTTTGCCAGATCAGTGCGCTCGAGATCGCTCTTGGCCGCGACCCGAGCCTTGTAGGCCTCGACTGCCGGGCCTTGTTCGTTAGTCGTGAGGCGATCGACCAGCGGGTTCTCCGGCGCCAGCACCATGTAGGTTGCGCCGTAGAGCGTGTCCGGCCGGGTAGTGAAGACGCGGATGGTGTAGCGGGGGTCTGTAACCGCTGTCGATTGTTTGCCATCTCCGTCTCCGGGGTCACAGAGCGCCGCTACAGGGAACGCAATCTCCGCGCCATCGCTTCGACCGATCCAATTACGCTGCAGGAGCTTGATCCCCTCCGGCCAGTCGAGCGGCTCGAGCTCATCGATCAAGCGCTGGGCGTAGGCGGTGATCCGCAGCATCCATTGTCGCATCGGCCGCCTAACGACCGGGAAACCGCCCACTTCGCTTTTCCCATCGATCACTTCCTCGTTCGCGAGCACGGTACCCAGCTCGGGACACCAATTGACCGGCACTTCAGCGACGTAAGCGAGGCGGACGCTGTCCGGCTCGTTCCCGCGGTAGGTCGCGATTGGCTCCGCCTTTTTCGTCTCGGGGTTGAACCAGGAGTTGTAGATCTGGAGAAAAATCCATTGTGTCCAGCGATAGAAATGCGGGTCGGCCGTGCTGATCTCCCGCTCCCAATCGTAGGAAAAACCGATCCGTTTCAGTTGTTTTTTGAATCGGGCAATGTTTTCGCGGGTGGTGATCTCGGGGTGTTGCCCGGTGCGAATGGCGTATTGCTCGGCCGGCAAACCAAACGCATCCCAGCCAATGGGGTGAAGAACATTGAATCCACGAACGCGCCGGTAACGCGCCACGATGTCGGTCGCGGTGTAGCCTTCCGGGTGACCGACGTGGAGCCCGGCACCGCTCGGATAGGGAAACATGTCGAGCACGTAAAACTTGGGACGACCAGGATCGAAGCCCGGCTCGCCCGGATTCGGCGCGTGAAAGAGGCGGCCTTCTTCCCAGAGCGCCTGCCATTTGGGCTCGATCTCGTCGAAGGGATACGGTTTGCGGCGTTCGCTCATGACCAAAGAATGAGGAACACAGGACGGCAGGAAAGAAACTGAAATTTCAAGTAACCCCGCGAGTGGTTATGCTGGGCAGATGATGTCGCTGGTCCTCGCGACGCGCAATCCGGGCAAGACGGCGGAGTTTGCCCGCCTGCTCGGCGTAAATTTCTCGCTGGTTGATCTGCGAGCGTATCCCGCAATCGGCGAGATCGTCGAGAACGGCGAGACATTTGAAGCAAATGCCCGGCTCAAAGCAATCGTCGTTTCGCGGCAGGTCCCCGGATGGGTCCTGGCGGATGATTCCGGCCTGGAGGTCGATTCGTTAGGCAGAAAGCCGGGAGTGCACTCGGCCCGCTTTGCCGGCGAGGGCGCAACCGATGCCGAGAATCGCGCCCGGCTGCTGCGTGAACTGTCGAAGCTGCCCGAGGGAACGCTGCGGAGAGCGCGATTTCGCTGCGTCCTCGCGTTGGCGCAAGGCGGTGAAGTCGTGGCCACTTTTGAAGGCGTGGTCGAGGGCGAGATTGCGCCTGGCGAGCGCGGCACCCAGGGCTTTGGCTACGATTCGCTCTTCCAGCCGTGCGATCGACTCTGGACTTTCGCGGAAATGTCGGCCGAAGAAAAAGATCGTTTGAGTCACCGCGGCGCAGCGGTCGAGCAACTCGAGCGATTTTTGCGAGGCCAGTAGAAGCCGATTAGGGGTTGGGAGGTGGTGGCGGAGGCGGAGGTGGCGCTCCACCGGTTGGCGCCGCACCGCCGCCACCCGCGGCGGTTCCGGCTTTAAGTCGAATTTCGTAGCCGACCTTGTCGATCCCGGCGGAACGGACGCGATCGAGGAGTTTGATTACATCGCCATGCAACGCTTCCTTGTCGCCGCTGATGAAGACCTTCGCGTTGGGGTTGCTTTTATGCAGAGCCATTAGCCGCGGCATGACCTCGCCGTCGGTCAACACCTCCTGGTCGAAATGGACCACGCCGTCACCATCGACGCGCAGGCTGGTGAAGTCCTTCTTTTGCGGCGGGGTCGCCTGGACTGGTGCGACCGAGGAAGGGAGATTAACCCGGATACCTTTCATGTGAACCTGGCTCAGGCTTACCATCATGAAGCTGGCGAGGAGAAAGAACATGATATCGATCAAGGGAATAATCTCGATGCGGGCTTTTTTGTGTGGAAGTGGTGAGGCGACTCTCATCTGTCCAACTCGGGTTACATTTGCGCGCCTTCCAGCGTGTAGGTGATGGGGACGTAGACCTTGGTGTAAACGCCCGCCTTGCAGCGCCACCGGCGGAAGGTGCTCGAGGAAGTTTGATCGAGAATGGCGCTTCCCGTGCTCTGCACCACATCGACATCGGTCACGTTCCCACCGCCATCAAAGTGGAGCAGGAATTTCCCGCTCCCGGTTTGTCGCGCGCGGCGCGCTTCATATGGATAGGTCGGTCGGGGCGCAAAGGTCAGGTTAGCCTTCGCGGAAACAAAATTCACCGGCCCCGGAGCGGCTGCTCCCGAGGGACGAGACGCGGCGACCCGGGCGCGTGGCTTAGGCGTCGGGGCGTTCTTTGGCCGCGGCGGTGGAGTCGGCTCTTCGATGACAAATTCAGTCGGCTCGGTCGGTGGCGGTGGAGGTGGCGGCGGTTCTTCCTCCGGTGGCGGCGTCGGTTCCGGCGGCAATTCGGTAATCACGGCGTCCACCGGCTGTTGCGAAACAAAGCCAGGGTCAACCGGGATTTCTTCCTCCCGGTGCAGGCTGGCCAGACCGACCGCGGCGCCCTCGACCAGGATGGCGCCGGCGAGAGCAGCCCAGAACTGCCATTGGGGAGGCGGCTTGTAATATTGCGGCTTGGCCATTGGTTGATTCTATTTGTTTCCCATCTGCTGTGGCAGAGACGGGCTCTTGATTTCGAACGCGATCTTGTAGAACCCGGAGGCCCGCACCTGTTCGATTAAACGGATAATGTCGCCGTGATAAGTATCGCGATCCCCCCGGATGAAGATCTTCGCGTTCGGACTGGTCTCGTGGATCTTGAGCATTGTCTCGTAGACCTGGTTCGGTTCCATCGGTGTCTTATCAAAGTAAATCTGCCCATCCTTATCGACAGAAAGGCTGACGTATTCGCGTTTGTTCTGGGTCTGGCCGCTAATGCCGGTGGGCAGATTCACTTTCATCCCCTTCATGTGCACCTGGCTCAGACTCACCATCATAAAGCTGGCCAGGAGGAAGAACATGATGTCGATCAACGGAATGATCTCAATCCTTGCCTTGTGGTGCGGGATTGGAGAACTGACTTCCATTTTTACTTACCTCTAGATCGAAGAACCTTTGCCCGTGGGGGTGCTGGCGCGGATTTCCACTTCTTTTGCCGCGCTGTGAGCCCCCAACATCACTTCCAAGTTCGTCGCTGCAGTCTGCAGCTCGAACTCCAGGTTAGACACTCGGGAAGTGAAAAAGTTAAAGGGAATCAGCGCGAAAATCGCGATCCCCAGACCGCAGGCGGTGGCGATGAGCGCCTCCGCGATACCGCCGGTGACCGCTTGCACCGCCAGCTCTTCGTTGCCGAGGAAACTAAAGGAACGGATCAAGCCGGTAATCGTGCCGAGCAATCCGAGCAATGGGGCCAGAGTGACGAGCGTGTCCATCACAACGAGGAAGCGGCCGGCCCGTTTGATCTCGATCCCCGCGGCAACCTGCAACGCGCCCTGGAGCGAAGCGTGCTGGTGGTTCAACCCGTTCCACAACATGCGCAAGACTGGGTCGCGCGAGCCGCGGGCGAGCTTGGAGGCTTCGTTGACGTCTCCGGTCTCGATCGCGGTGAAGACCTTCTCCACCCGCTTCGGGTCGCGCCGGAACCAGCGGGCTCCCCACCAGAAGCAGCGCTCGATCACCACGGTGAGCGCGACGATTGAAACAATCAGGATCGGCCACATGATCGGCCCACCCTTGCGGAAGTTATCGATCAGGAAGTTTTTGCTTCCGTCCGAGGTCTCGGTTGGCATCGCCGCTGGACCTTCGCCGGCCGGTGAAGCAGCAGCCGCGGGCGAAGTCGTGGTCGCCGGCGCTGGCGGGACCGAGGTGACGGGAGCGGCCGGAGAAGAGGCTGGGCCCGTCGTGCCGGTTGTAGTTTCTGTGGTGGTTCCCGTGGTTGCGCCTGGCGCCTGAGTCTCGGGTGCTCCGGGCGCGGCCGGGGCGGCGGTCGTCGCTTCCGTCGTCGTTGCGGGCGAGGCGGCAGTATCTGCCGGTGGGGCACCGGTTGGGGCAGTCGCCGGAGAAGCGCCCGGTTCCTGGGCAAAGGCGGCAAGAACAAGAGTGACGGAGCACAGACTAACGATTAGCGTTTTTTTCATAAGAGGCAGGTTGATGGTCTTGGTGAAATTCAGGCGATTTTGGTGCCGGTTTCTTTTATCACAGAGGAATTTAGCCCACGTCCAGCAAAACTTTTCGTCTTTCTTTTCCATCGGTGCCGACCGGCCGGTCATAATCTGTTTCGAATCCGCCTTTAATCTGGGATGTAGAGCAAGCGCGGTAAATTGCATCTGCGCAAGATTTTTTTATTCAGGCGCAGCATTTGCAACCCTCAATTGCAGAGCCGGCCAATCGCCAATCCGTGCAATCAGTTCGTCGCCGGCCTTGATCGGGCCGACTCCCGAGGGGGTGCCAGTCAGGATCAAATCCCCCGGCAACAGGGTGAGGGATCGACTCGCGAAGGCGACAATTTCCCCGACCGGAAAAATCATCTGACTGGTGCGCGCCTGTTGTTTGATCGCGCCATTTTGGCGGAGAGAAATCTCCAGATCACCCGGATCAACTTCCGTATAAACAAAAGGCCCGACCGGGGTGTAAGTGTCGAAAGATTTGCAGCGGGAGAACTGTTTTTCCGCCTTTTGCAAATCGCGGTCGCTGATGTCGAGGCCGATGGTATAACCAAAAACGTGGTCGAGGGCATCCGCGGCAGGGACGTTTTTCGTCTCCCGCCCGATCACCACCGCCAGCTCGACCTCGAAATGGGTTTGATGTTCCGGGAAAGCGATCTCGATTGTGCCGTCGTTAGGCAAAAGCGAGCTGGGCGCCTTGAACCAAATCAGCGGCGAGCCGATCTCCGCCCGCTGCATTTCTCTGATGTGCTCACGGTAGTTCAGTCCGACGGCAATCAGCTTGCTCGGCGCGACCGGGACCCCAACCCGCAGCTCGCCTAACGATCTCGTTGCGCCGTCGAAATCGAGGCCGAGCCAAGAAGGCCGGGTGAGACGGTGCACTTCCGTTCCGCGGACTTCTCCGTAAAGGAACGCGCCATCGGGGTCGAGAAATCGTCCGAATGTGCGCATGCGAGACGGGGGAGTTTGGTGCGCCCGTTGCCGCCGTCAAGCCTCGGCCGGTTTTTGCCTAACGATTTTCTTTTGGCCAGATTGCAAGGAAGTCGCGGACCGTTTTTAACTCCGGAAGCGAAATCGTGCGCTCTTTGCCAGCAAACCAAAACGCGCTCGAAGAACCGCCGTCGAGATTGAGGGCGCGCGTGGTTTTTATCTCTGGCAAGGCCTGCGGGCTGGCAAGTATGTGACTCAGTCGGGCGAGGGAGACGGCGGAACAAACACCGATGGCGACGTGGCCGTTGCCGTCGACGGCGGCGAAGGTCCGGCGGGCGACGCGCGAATCGTTCAAACCAGTCACCGGCGTGCCGCGCTCGATTAAGAGCGGGCCGCATTGCACCGCGGCCCGAATGTTTTTGCTCATCGTAAAACGACTTGTCCGCACAATGTCGATCTTCTCCCTCGTGGCGAAAAGCACCGCGCTGAGAAGCTTTGCCCGGCGCAGGGGCGAGATCGTCTTCCCGCCACTTACAAGCAAACCGACCGGAGCCCCATTCGGGTCGAAATAACCGCCATTTACACCAGCCAGCGCCCCGTTTTGCGTCATGACCGCGGCCAGGTTGTGCCGCGGCGAATGCGGCTGATCGATCACCTCCAGAGTCGCCGTTTTCGCGAACAAGACGACAGAGTGAAGCGTGGCTTGCGCGGATGTTTCCTTCTCGACCAGGGTCGTTCGCCGGCAGACCACCGACTCGTTAGGCGAAGGGAGTTGCTTGGTCGATTTGATCTCCCATTCACCTCGGGCCGCGATCGGACCGAGGAGGAGAAGAAGGAGACCGGCGGTCAGCCGCAACATTCGACAGAGGAAAAGCGGGCGTTATCCGCCGGCCTTGAGGACGGCGAAGGTTCGGCTGCCTTTGCGATCGAGGTAAAGCAAAACGCCGCGGGTCGGATCGGCTTTGCTGAGAGCGTTGCGGAAGCTAGCTACGTTTGTCACCGGTTGGCCGTCGACTTCGGTGATCACGTCTTCGCGCTCGATCCCCTGGGCCGCGGCCAGGCTGTTTTCTTCCACGTCGGTGACGATCACTCCCTGTTGCACCTTGAGTTTGAGGCGGCTTGCAACTTCCCTGCTCAGTTCCTGGACCTGAAGGCCGAACCGGTTGAGATCCTCCGGATGAGTATCGCTCGGCGGCCTGGGCGGGAGCGCCGCCTGCCGGCCGATCTCGTTAGGCAGTTCGCCCGTGGTGATCGCGATTCTCATGATTTGACCTTTGCGCCAGACACCCAGCTCGACGTTTTGCCCCACCTTTTTTTTCAAGATTTCATGTTGCAACTGGGTGTCGCTCATCACCGGCTGGCCGTCGACCGAAGTAATAACGTCGAAGGGCCGCAAATCGCTTTTGTAGGCCGGCGCATCGGCCTCGATCGTGCGCACCACCACTCCCTTATCGACCCCCTTGAACAGGTCGCGGATCGAAGGGTCGTCGCCTAACGTTTCAATACGGATGCCGAGCCACGGCCTAACAATCTTTTTGCCGGCGATCAATTGGATGCCGATCTCGTTCACCAGGTTGCTCGGAATGGCGAATCCAAGACCGCGGTTCAATCCGTTAATGAGGGTGTTCATGCCCACGACTTTGCCGTCGATGTCGCAGAGGGGGCCGCCGCTGTTGCCGGGATTGATTGAGGTATCGGTCTGCAGGTATTCGGCGATGTTGTAGCCGCCGGTCTCGAGCAATTTGCTCCGCCCTTTTCCGCTGATCACGCCGTAGGTAAAGGTGTAGTCGAGCTTAAAGGGCGCACCGATCGCAAAGGCAAACTGCCCGACCCGCACCTGGTCGCTATCGGCCAGCTGGACAACCGGCAGATTGTTCGCCTCGACCTTGAGCACGGCAATATCGGTTTTTTCATCCGTGCCGAAAACTTTGGCGGGAAATTCGCGCCCGTCCTGGAGCTTGACCTCCACTTTGTCGGCTCCTTCGACGACATGGTAGTTGGTATAAATGAAGCCGTCTGGCTTGACGATAAATCCGGAACCCTCGCTCTGGAGCGATTCGGGGATGCGCGGATGATGGGGATCATTGGGCGCCTGGAAAAAGAGATCGTCGAGCGAGGTCTCGTTGTCGGCTTTTTTGGTCACCTCGATGATGACGACACTCGGCGCGACCGTCTCGAAGACCCTGGCGAAAGCGCTGTTAAGCTGATGCACGACGTCCTTGCCGGGGGCTGCAGCTTCCGCCGGGACCGTGGCGGTGGCTTGCGGGGGTGGCGGCGAAGCGGCGTCGGTTTGCGCAAGGAGAAGGGGAGAGCCCGCGCTGGCCGCGAAAACAATGGTGCAAAGAAGACGAAGCATAGGTGGCGATTTTCGACAGAAGCGCGCGGCGCGCTGTTCAAACAGTAGCGGGAAGCAGGTCGGCGGCAATGCCGGGGTGTCGCGCCGGTCATTGCGGGAGGAATTGTCGTTGCTCCTGCTCGTCCTCGTGCTCGTCATCGAAATGCGAAGGTTGCCGAGCAGGAGCACGATTAGGAGGAGGGAGGAGAAACCGTGGCGTGCCCTGCACACCCGCAGGTGCCTTCATTGACACAAAATCCAAGGCCCTTAGCTTTTTCGCCCACACATCAAAATGGTTACTCTTGCCGAAGGCAAAAAGGACGGAAAAGAGTTCGTCTCTCACGCGCCAGGTTATTTTCCCGGGATCGCGCCGGAACTCTGGAACGATTGGAAGTGGCAGCTTCAGCACCGCATCACGACCTTGGAGCAGCTCGAGGAACGGCTCGCGCTCTCCGAGGAGGAACGCGCCGGTGTACTGCTCTCGGGCGACAAACTTGCGCTCGCTATTACCCCTCATTTTTTCAACCTGATCGAGCGCGACAACCCCGATTGTCCGATCCGGCGCCAGGTCATCCCGCGAATCGAGGAAACCTGGGCGTCAGCCTACGACATGGCCGACCCGTGCGGGGAAGACTCGCACATGCCGGTGCCGGGACTGGTCCATCGGTATCCAGATCGGGTCCTTTTTCTGGTGACCGATCGCTGCGCCAGTTACTGCCGGTATTGCACCCGCAGCCGGGTAGTGAGCGGGGTGGGGGAACAGGAACTGCACACCAAGTTCGAAGCCGCCTTCAAGTATCTCGAAGAACATACCGAAGTGCGCGACGTCCTCCTTTCCGGCGGCGATGCGTTGCTCTTCAGCGACGCGAAACTGGAGAAAATACTCGCCCGCCTGCGTGCCATTCCGCATCTCGAGTTTCTCCGCATCGGGACGCGTGTCCCGATTTTTCTTCCGCAGCGGATCACCCCCGAGCTTTGCGCAATGCTGCAAAAATATCATCCGCTCTGGATGAGCGTGCACGTCAATCATCCGCGGGAACTCACAATTGAAGTGCGAGCCGCGCTGGAGCGACTGGCGAATCATGGAATTCCGTTAGGCAACCAAAGCGTTTTGCTTTCAGGGGTGAATGATGATCTCGAGACGATGAGGACGCTCGTGCACAAACTCCTCATCTGCCGGGTGCGCCCTTACTACATTTATCAGTGCGATCTGATCAATGGCTCCTCTCACCTGCGCGCTTCGGTCGCGAAAGGAATCGAAATCATCGAAGGCTTGCGGGGCCATACCACCGGTTACGCCGTGCCGCAGTTCGTGATCGATGCCCCCGGCGGCGGGGGCAAGGTCCCGATCAATCCCGGTTACGTTCTCTATCATGACCACGAGAAAATCGTGATCCGCAACTACGAAGGCAAAATTTTCGAATACCCCGAGACCGGCGCGGATCCGAACCTGCAGTTCGCGCCCCAGCGCGAGTACCACGACGAATATCTCTATTCTTAGGGGAATCTCTCCCGAAGAATTTCCGCCACGGTTGGATGGCCACGCTCTTTTAGCTCGTAGCTCACCCGCACGGTCGGGTGCTTGATCTTGACGATCCCGCGCAGATCGATCGGCGTCGCGATCAAAACCAGGTCCACCGGCGTGGCATTGATCGTCTCTTCCAAGTCCGCGATCTGCTTTGCGCCATAGCCCATCGCCGGCAGCACCGCCCCGGTCTTTGGATAACGGCGGAAGGTTTCGCTGATCGAACCGACCGCATACGGACGTGGATCGACGATCTCGCTCGCGCCAAATTTTTTCGCCGCGAGCACTCCGGCGCCGAAGTCCATATCGCCGTGAGTCAGCGTTGGGCCATCCTCGACCGCAAGGACGCGCTTCCCGCGGATCGCTTCGCCCTCTCCGTCATTGATTGAGATGGGCGATTCCGCCTCGACAATCACCGCTTTTGGATTGGCGGCGCGGATGTTTTCCCGGACCCGGGCGATGTTTTCTGCGCGCGCGGTGTCGACTTTGTTGATTACCACCACGTCCGCCATGCGTAGATTGGTTTCGCCAGGGAAGAAGGTCAGTTCATGGCCGGCGCGGTGTGGGTCGACCACGACAAAGAGGAGATCGGGCTGAAAGAAGGGCATGTCGTTGTTGCCGCCATCCCAAATCACGATGTCGGCTTCCTCTTGGGCGCGGCGCAAGATTCTTTCATAATCCGCGCCTGCATAAACGATTGAGCCGCGGGCCAGATGCGGCTCGTATTCTTCGCGCTCCTCGATCGTGACCTCCGCTTTGGCCAAATCCTCCATCGTCTCGAAGCGTTGCACAGCCTGTTTCGCGAGTTCGCCATAGGGCATCGGATGTCGCACCACGACAAGGCGTTTGCCCATCGACTTAAGCGCGTCCGTCACTGCCCGTGAGGTCTGGCTCTTGCCCGAGCCGGTTCGCACCGCGCAAACCGCGACCACCGGTTTGGTCGACTTGAGCAGCGTCGCCTTTGGGCCCATGAGCCGAAAATCGGCGCCGGCGGCCAGAACGACCGAAGCCTTGTGCATCACGGTCTCGTGCGAGACGTCGCTGTAGGCAAAGATGACCTGATCGACCGAGAACTTTTTGATCAGGTCGACGAGGTCGTTTTCGGGAAAAATCGGGATGCCGTTCGGATAAAGTTCACCCGCGAGCGCGGCGGGATAGGTGCGGTCTTCAATATTTGGAATCTGGGTCGCAGTAAAGGCGACTATCTTGCAATCGCGGTTGTCGCGAAAAGCCACGTTGAAATTGTGGAAATCGCGGCCGGCAGCACCCATGATAAGAATCTTCGTTGTCATTAAAATCCTGATTGTGAAGCGCTAAGTTGTCGTTCGCGTTGTGTCAACGTCGGCGCGAGCCGCCAACGGCTCAAGCAGCTGTCGCTTGTTTTTTGTTTATGAAATTTTCGCTCGGGCTGGCACGGCGCTGGCTGTTTTAAGACGGTAGCAGGGCATCTCCACGGACTCGTTCCGACCCTCAGAGTAACCGGCTCGCGTAGCGACCGGGTTCAGGACGGTGTCTATGATTAAAACAACCCTTCTCCGCTGTTTCCATCTTATTGCGGCCGGCTCCATTCTCGCCGGGGGCGGTCTTGCTGCCGCTACACTTAAGCCTCAGCCGGTCGGCATCTATGATCTGCTCAACGATCCCGAACACACGGGCGACGTTGATCTGGGCGACAATCCAGTCCTCGACAATCCAAATGTCGATGGATTCCGCCTGAGAATCAGTTGGGCGGCGATTCAGCCAGACAACGCGAACCAGTACAATTGGGCTAACCTCGATGCCGCGATCGCGATCGCCGCCGCGCACGGCAAAAAATTGTGCATCAGCATCGCGGCCGGGCTGTGGTGTCCCGAGTGGGTCTATACGAGCCCGCCGATCGTTTATAAATACGAGATGAAGGAAACGGACCCTGAGACCGGGCTTTCCATCGGCAATCAACCTTTGCCTTGGGATACTGCGTTTCTCGACAAATGGAAAACCTTTCTCGTGGCGTTCGGCGACCGCTACGATTCCAATCCAACCTTATCCTATGTGGTCATGGGCGGGTTTATGGAGCAATTCAACATGTTCGTTGCAGGAATCGAGGAAGACGCAATCGCCATAACCAATCTGGCAAAAAACCCGCCCCAGGGTTATCCGGGTCTGGTCACCTCCTATCCCGATTTCACCTCGGCCTACACGCCGGCTGCCGAGGCGGTAATGAGCAGCTACGCGACCAATTTCCCGACGACTTCCCTGCTTCTCACCTTGACCGAGGTGCTTCCCAACGACGAGGGACAGGCGCTTCAGAACACCGTCTCCAATTGGGCAAAGGAGACCTTTCCGGACCATGTTGGGACAATGATCTCGGCCCTCTACGCCACCGTGCCGCCCCATTATCCGCCAGATGAAACGGTAACCTTCCCCAAGGGCTTCCAGATGGTCTGTCGCGCGGTCACTGATCCGGCGCGTCTTTACATCGATCCCGATCCGGTGCCGCTTCCACCGACCCCGATTCCCCTTCAGGATGCGCTCGAGCATGGCGTTTCGCTCGCGGCGAAATATATCGAGGTCTATGAAGGCGATCTCACCGACGAATCTTCCCAGGCGGTTCTGGCGGTGGAACGCGACAAACTCTATCTCAACGCCATCCCGCCTCCCCCGCCGACCAAGCCGGAGCCACCGACCGATTTGCACCTCCAGTCGACCGGATAGTCGACCGCCGCGTGCTCTCCCAAATTGCGCCCCGCTGGTTCTGCGGCCAAGATGATTCATGGCCGACAACAACCCGGTTCCCGATCCATTTTGGTACAAAGATGCGATCATTTACGAGCTGCACGTTAAGACCTTTCACGACAGCGACGGCGATGGAATCGGCGATTTCCGCGGACTGATCGAGAAGCTTGACTATCTCCAGGAGCTGGGGGCGACCGCAATCTGGCTCCTCCCCTTTTATCCTTCCCCCCTGCGGGATGACGGCTACGACATCGCCGATTATTTCGATGTTAATCCTACCTATGGCACGCTGGCCGATTTCCGCTCTTTTCTCGACGCGGCACATGAGCGCGGCTTGCGCGTTATCACTGAGCTGGTGATCAACCATACCTCCGACCAGAACCCATGGTTCCAAAAATCCCGTCGCGCGGTCGCGGCGCGCAACCGCGGAAGCGGTGAGTTCGGTCGACTTGGGTCATCGGCCGCAGCCGGGGTCACCGCCTCCTGTTACCATGCGGCCGATGACGCCTTCGCGGATTTTTATGTCTGGAGTGATACCCCGGAGAAATACAAAGAGGCGCGGATCATCTTCAAAGATTTCGAGACTTCAAACTGGGCCTGGGACCCGGTGGCCAAGGCCTACTACTGGCATCGTTTCTATTCCCACCAGCCGGATTTGAATTTCGATAATCCCGCAGTGCACGAAATGGTGCAGCGGGTCCTCGATTTTTGGTTAGCCATGGGGGTGGATGGTCTGCGTTTGGACGCGATCCCCTATCTTTATGAGCGCGAAGGAACCAACTGCGAAAACCTTCCCGAGACCCACCAGTACTTGAAGAAGCTTCGGGCCCAGATGGAAGCGAAGTTCCCCGGCCGGATGCTCCTCGCCGAGGCGAACCAATGGCCAGAGGACGCGGTCGAGTACTTCGGCGACGGCGACGAGTCGCACATGAATTTCCATTTTCCGCTCATGCCGCGGATGTTCATGTCGCTGCAAATGGAGGATCGTTTCCCGATCATTGACATTCTCGAACAGACCCCGCCAATCCCCGACTCCTGCCAGTGGGCGATGTTCCTGCGCAATCACGACGAGCTTACCCTCGAGATGGTAACCGACGAAGAGCGCGATTACATGTGGCGGGTGTATGCGACCGACCCGACGGCGCGGATCAATCTCGGAATCCGCCGCCGGCTCGCGCCCCTCCTGGCCAACAACCGGCGCAAAATCGAGTTGCTCAACGTGCTCCTCTTTTCCATGCCGGGAACCCCAGTGCTCTATTATGGCGACGAGATCGGGATGGGGGATAACTTCTATCTCGGCGATCGCAACGGCTGCCGCACCCCGATGCAATGGAGCAGCGATCGCAATGCCGGTTTTTCCAAGGCAAACCCGCAGCAGCTTTACCTGCCGATCACGATCGATCCCGAGTATCACTACGAAGCGATCAACGTTGAGAACCAGCAGAAGAACCTCTCTTCGCTCCTCTGGTGGATGCGGCGGGTCATCGCGATGCGGAAAAATTTCCGCGCCTTCTCCCGCGGCTCACTCGAGTTTTTGCATCCCGACAATTCCAAGGTGCTGGCCTTTCTCCGCCGCTACCAGGATGAGACCATCCTCGTGGTAGTGAATCTTTCTCGCTTCTCTCAACCGGTCGAGATCGACCTCGCTCGCTTCAATGGGTGCGTCCCGATGGAAGTTTTCAGCCGGAATCTTTTTCCCCCAATCAGGAAAGCGCCATATTTCCTCACCATCGGTCCCCATGGGCACTACTGGTTCGCTTTCCAGGCGCAAAAGGAAAAGCGGACCGAGAAAAAACGCGCTTTCCCGACGATCGATGCGGAACCGAATCTAGCGGCGCTGCTCACGAATAATCAGCGAATGCGCCTGGAGCGCGAAATTTTGCCTGACTATCTCCGCACTTGTCGCTGGTTTGGGGCCAAGACGAGAACCATTCGCAATCTCCAAATCATGGAACAGATCCCGGTGGCCGAGGTTGCCGGACAGATCTGGCTCCTTCGGGTGGATTATACCGAAGGCGCGGAGGAGATTTATTCCCTCCCGGTGCAGCTCGAGTCGGGCTCAGTAGCCCACAACCTTGCGCGCTCTAATCCCGAAGCGGTGATCGCCCGAGTCGGCGAAAACGGCATCCTCTACGATGCGATCTGGGACCCGGAGTTTCGGGAAAAAATCTTTCAGCTCATGGCGGCGGAGGCCGTTCTCAAAGGCCGAAACGGCCAGCTTGTCGGGGTGAGCAGCCATATTCTGACGCAGGAACCTGCCGACCAGGTGCCGTCGTCTCAGGTTCTGAAAGCGGAGCAGAGTAACTCCTCGATTCTTTTTGAGAACCGCTTTTTCCTGAAGCTTTATCGCAAACTCGAGGATGGAATGAATCCGGATGTGGAAGTGACCCGATTTCTCAGCGAGAAACAGCATTTCCCGCAAGTGCCGGCGTTTGTCGGTTCGATTGAGTATCGCCGCGTCCGTTCCGAGCCGACCGTTGTCGCGCTCCTCCAGGCGGCTGCGCCTAACGAAGGCGATGCCTGGGCGCTTGCCCTCGACGCGGTCGGCCGCTACTACGACCGCGTGCTGGAACGAAAAAGCGGTCTCCAGAGCGACGTCATCGCGCCCGGTCCACTCCTCGACGAATTGATCGGCGGCGTTTATCCGGAAAAGGCGACCCTCCTCGGCCAGCGCACCGGCGAAATGCATCTGGCTCTCGCCGCCGATGCCGAGAACAAGGCTTTCGCCCCGGAGCCGTTCAACGCCATGGCCCAGCGTTCCGTTTATCAAAACATGCGCGCCTCGCTCCGTCGAGCTTTCGCTCTTTTACAAAAGAAAATCACACATCTGCCCGAAGCTTTTCGCGCAGAAGCTGAGCAGGTCCTCGCTGCCGAGCAGCAGATTCTCGCCGCCGAACAGCAGACCCTTCTGCGCCACGCAAGCGCGACCAAGATTCGGATTCACGGCGATTATCATCTCGGCCAGGTGCTCAATACCGGGAAAGATTTCGTCATTCTCGATTTCGAAGGCGAACCGGCCCGGCCTCTGGGCGAACGCAAACTAAAACGCTCGGCGCTGCGCGATGTTGCCGGCATGATGCGCTCTTTTCAATACGCCGCCTACAGCGCCCTCTGGCAGCCTTCGATGCGGGCCGAGGATGTGCCCTTCCTCGAACGCTGGGCTGATCTCTGGTACCGCCAGCTGAGCAGTGTCTTCCTCCAGAGTTACCTCACGACCACCGCCGGCGCCAGCTTTCTCCCCGCGAAGCAGAGCGACCTCGATCCCCTGCTCCAGGCTTACCTGCTCGACAAAGCAGTGTATGAAGTCGGCTACGAGCTAAATCACCGTCCCGACTGGGTCGTCATCCCGGTGCGCGGGATCAAGCATATTCTCGGGCTCAGTTAGGAGCATGCTCTAGTATTTCTTGTTGTAGTCGGGGTGCCACGCCCACCTGCCGAACTTTGGAAATCGTCACCCGCAGACGACGCCGCAAGAACGCATCCGCAAGATTCGTATTGCCATGCGTCTAACCTTTTGTTAGACCGCGGTTCTGACCTGAACTGTCGCATGCATGTGCATCCGCAGAGAGGATAAGAACCAAAAATAAAACAAACAAAAAAATGAAGCTATTCCAACCGCCTAAATCATTTGTTCTTGTGCTGATTGCCGCGGCCATTCCGGCCCTCTGCTACGCGCAAGACAAGGCCAAGAACAAAGAGAAACCTGCTAAACTCACGCCGGAAGAATTGAAGATTGCGAAACCGAGCGGTATCCCATCGCCCATCGCTCTCTTCAAAGCCTTCGACGATATCCAGGGGATCGACTGGGAGAAGGCCGCCGCCGAGATCGCAAAGGAACCGGCGCTCGAACGCACCACCTATGGATCCGATACTGTCAAAGTCGCGCTGAATATCGGCACGCGAATCGCCGACGCGCTTTTTGCCATTCAAGCAAAGGACACTCAACTCCTCAGAGATGCTTCGAACTCCGCGATCGAACTGAGCAAAACCTTTAACCTTCAGATGGACCTCGCCAAGTCGCGCGATGACATCACCTCGCTGGCCGAGAAAAAGGATTGGAATCAGGTCGCACAGGCCACGCAGGACGTAAGCGATATGATCGAACGCAAACTGACCAGCGCAGACGAGGGAGGAAAAGCAACCCTGGCCGCGATCGGTGGCTGGTTGCGAGGGCTGGAGCTGATTACGGGCATGCTCGCAACCGAGTACTCGGAGAAAGGCGGCAGTCTCTTGCGTCAGGGTGAGCTGATGGCGGCGATGAAAGAGCGACTGGAGAAACTCGATTCAAGCTCGAAAGACAACCCAATGGTCAGGGAAATTACCGCCCAGGTCGGCAAAATCGAAGAGCTTACCGCGGTGCCGAAAGGAAAGGCCGTCTCGAAAGAGAATGTGGCGAAGTTGCATGAGATCAGCGCTCAACTGGTTCGCACAATCGAGAACGGGTAAACCCCCGGGCTAACCTACTAAGATCAAACCTTATGTCAGTGACAACTAACTTTATGAAAACCTTTTCCAAACAGCTATTGCTTGCGGCCTTCTTCTTTGCCGCGATCGCCGCGCCCACGCCAGTCTATGCCACGGCAGACAACGCCTACGACTTCGCCAAGCGGGAGGCGGTCACTATGATTCAGCACGGTTATACCTTCAAGGACTATACCGGCGGCTTTCTTAGGGATGGGAGCAAGGAAATTATCTCCATGACCTGCCAGGCGGGAAACCAGTACGCTATTATCGCCAGCGGGGATGAGGACACTCGAGATATCGACATGGCGATCGTCGATGACGACAACAACATTATCGGTTATGACACCGAAACCAAGCCCCGTTCATTCGGCCGCTATCAGACCGACCTGGCCTTGGTCGAATTCCGCGCTGCCTATACCGGAACCTATTACGTCGTCGTGAAAATGGAGGACAGTCGGGATGTCGGCTCATACTATATCGTATTGATGGGCGTAAAATAACAGCCCCCCTTTACTCCTCGGAACCATTTTAAAGACCGTCGAAGGGGAGAAGGCAATTGTTCCCGGGTTTGCCTCCTCCCCGCGCGACCTCGAAATCATCCGATGCGACAGCTTAGCCTGATCGAAAAGAATCCGGCGCTCGCCGGAGTCATTAAGCTGCTCGCTTCGGTCGCGGCGGAGTGCGGGCCTGACGAACGAGCTGGGATCTATGCTTCCCAGTTCTTTCAATTTCAATATCCAGCTGCCTTGGCCCAGGACCTGCGGACCTTGTTCGACCAATATGTCGCCGAGCATGTCCCCCTGGTATCGGCTTGCGAAGCGCTCGCCCACGCCACCAGTGAGCAGACCCGACTGTTTCTCCTCCTCAAACTGGGAGAATTTACCACCGCGCTCGACCGCTTTGACGAACGATTTTGCGAACACGTCGCGGAAGGGTTACGAATCTCGCGCGAAGACCTTCAGGCCATTGTTTCGCTCTGCTCGGTCACTAATACCGTCCAGCAGACCGTGCTTTCGCCGATGGTCGGTCAGTTTGAGATCGGCCCTGGCTGCTCTCCCGTGCATGCACCCGTGCAGGGATTGGAAGCGCAGTGTGAGGTGATCAAGCTGGGTCCCGATTTGCACGTGCGCACCCGGGGGAAGGAGCTTTCCCTGGCTGGTCATGTGCAAAATCTCCCGCCCGATTTCTTAATTCGGGTTGACTATTGCGATACGCTTCTCGCCGCCGGCTCTCGCATCACCCATAATGATCTCAGCTTTCTCTGGCGCTATGTCTCTGCTCCAACGAAGCCGGCCGACATCGGCCTGCACGTTGAGAATGAGGCCTTGGTTGTTAGACCGGCGGGCTCTCGCGATTCCGCCGGCATGATGGTTTCCTTTCAGTGCGGTTCTTTGGTGTTTTCTTCGCTCAGCCATAGCCGCGTTCTCGTGAATAAGAGACCGATCGAGGATGGAGGCAGAGCCGGTCTTTTGGATAAGGTCCACGTTCAGGAGCGCATCCTGGATGTGAAGGCACTCATTGCCGAGTTGAGCAGCGGCGAAGAGCCGGACCAGGTAGTTTCATTTGGGGCGAAAGCGCTCCGCCATCGGCTGGGAAAAGTCACACTCATCGATGAGGTCAGCTTTTGCTCTTATCGCCATGAGCTGACCGCCATCATGGGCTTGAGTGGCTCGGGTAAGTCTACCCTGCTTAACTCGCTCCGCGGCGAACCATCTCCCGAATCGGGCGAACTCCAGATCAATGGCATTCCCATAAGGAATCCCGATCGAATCACCCATCTGATTGGTTTTGTCCCGCAGGATGATTTGCTCCACGAAACTTTCACGGTTGAGGAAAATCTCATCTTTAGCGCTCGCCTCCGTTTTCCCCGAAAAAGCCGGGCCGAGATCAAGACCCTGGTCGACGGAGTGCTGGAAAAGATTGGCCTTTCCGCCCGGCGAAATGCGCTTGTCGGGAACGCATTGCGCAAGGGAATCAGCGGCGGCGAGCGCAAACGCCTGAATATCGGGCTCGAGTTACTCAGTGAAAACCCCATCCTCTTCCTTGATGAACCAACCTCGGGCCTTTCCTCGGAGGATTCCGAGTCGATTATTCGCTTGTTGCGCGCGCGCTGCGATGAAGGCGCGCTGATCCTGGTGGTTATCCATCAACCGAGCCCCGAGGTTTTGGTGATGTTTGATAAGTTACTCCTCCTCGATCAAGGCGGCAGACAGGTCTACTTCGGCGATCCGCCGGGCGCATTCCGTTACCTGGAAAGCGCCCTCCAGCTTCCTTCACCCATAAGTGAAGGCCAGCTTCCAGACCCGGATCGACTGCTGGAGATGATCGATACCCGGCTGAAGAACCTTGATGGCGCCCCGCTCGCGGCGCGACGGTTTAGGCCCGATTTCTGGAAGGAACGTTTCCGGGTCGAACGCCGAAGAATCTTGCCTCTGCCGATCATTCATTCCGGCAAGCTCCCGACCGAGGCGATCCAGCGATCTCCCGCAATTCCACTCGTCTCCAAGGCCTGGCAGGGAGTTACTTTGGTTCACCGCGAGTTACTCAAGCGTCTGCGCGACCGGGCAACGATCCTCAGCGCCTGCGGTATCGCGCTCGCGTTAGGTCTTACCATTGGGGTCATCCTACGAGACTCCAGCGCGACCGGGACATACACCCTGAGCAACAACTGGGCCTTCGCCGGCTACCCCTTTCTCACTGTCATCGTCGGAATTTTCCTCGGACTCTCGATCAGCATCAACGAGATCATCAGGGATCGAGCAGTCCTAAAGCGGGAAAAGGCGTTGTTAGTGAGCCCGAGCCTTTACCTTGCAGCCAAGTTTTTCGTAACGGCTTTTTATCTTATACCATTGGTCGCGATCTATCTCCTGACCACTTTCTGGTTGCTCGAGGTGCGGGAGCTCTATCTCGGCTATCTGCTTTACTTGTGGCTCACCGGCCTGACCGGTGTTTCCCTTGGGCTTCTCGTCTCCGCCTGCCCGGGAATAAATGAAAAGACCGCAACTGCTCTTTTGCCGATTCTGTTGGTTCCGCAGATCATCCTGGCCGGGTCGGAGGTTCTTCCCTTCAGGCGAATGGCGCATTTGCGTCTCGGCTCCGCGCTCAGAGCCGCGGGTCGTGGCGATTTCCCGCCGCAAATTGCCGACTTCATCCCCGCCCGCTGGAGCTATGAGGGGCTGATCGTGATGCACAGGCTCCGCTCGCGATCGACCGAAATCGAGAAGCTTGCTGCTGAAAAACAGCGACTCGGTGTTGTGCTGCGAAAGATGAAGGAGGAAGGAGTTCCGGAGAGTAGTCCAGCTTACATTCAGACGGCGCGGACAGTGGAGAAAACAATCCAATTGTTGGGTGCAAGGACGAATGCGTTGCAGAGCTATACGACTTTGCTTCCCACCTTGCTGGAGAGCGAGCCGCAAAAAGAAAGCCCTGTGAAGCTGTTTAGCAGAGAGCGCTTTTTCCCGTGGTCCAGCGGCAAAGTGGAGACGCATCTGTTCAATGCGCTCGCCCTCCTACCCTTTATAATTCTGCCGCTGATCGTGGCTCGTATTCTGATTGGTGTCGACTCATACCGTTTACAACGAACGCTGGCCTTATTTCGGGTGAGATGAAGTTATTCACTTCCAGGCCTACCATCATTGCCGGTCTCGGCCGCCGGGGCGCTACTCTCGCAGCCGATTTTTGCCGCCATGGGCATCGAATCACGGTGATCGAACAAGCGCCGAGCAGCGCCGACCACGTCCTGGCGCGGCGTCTCGGTTTTAAGTTGGTCATAGGCAATGCCTCAGCCCCGGAGACACTCCGCGAGGCAGGAATTCGAAACGCCGAACGGCTCATCGCTCTGTGCGGCGAAGACAACACTAACATTGAAATTGCCCTGGAATCCCACGAGTTGAGAAAGGCAATGAACCCCAATTCCCCGCCGCTGGCCTGCCATGTTCATATCTACGATCGCAGATTGGAGGAAGCCTTGCAGCGTTACGGCATGGAACGGCTTCGCGACCGGATCGGTCTTCAATTCTTCAACGTTTACGAGCAAACCGCCCGCCGTCTCGCTCAGCATTACCCGCTGCACGAAGACCGATTAACCGATTCCGGCCTGCGCGAACACTTCATCCTGATCGGTTTTGGCCACTTCGGACGCCAGGTTCTTCTTAAGTTCGTTAGGCTGGGACACCTGGCCAACGGGCTCCGACCGCGCTTTACGATTATCGACCGGCTTGCGAGCCAGAACGGCCGTCGCTTTTCCCGACGCAACCCCGAAGTCCAGAAGTTATGCGAACTTTCCTTTATCGATCTTGCGACGACCGATCGGGAAGTCATCGACTTTTCCTTTCTCGGAGACCGCGCCGGCGAGACGCGGGAGACACCAATCATTTGCTTTGACAACGATCCGCTTTGTTTTGCGACGGCGATAGATCTTCTCCCGGCCTGCGCCGAGCGGCACATCCCTTTCATCTGGACGCGACTGGCCGAGCAACGGGGGGTGGCTCACTTCCTTTCCAATACTTCGCCCACCCTGCAACTGAGTCGGGTCCGGCCTTTCGGAGGGTTACACGAGGTCTTGCGCGCCTCCGCCTTTCTCGATGATCCGCTTGACCGTTTCGCTCGAAAACGTCATGAAAGCTATTGCCAGGAGGAAGCCGCGAAAGGAACCGTGGCAGAGGAAAATCCCTCCATGCGCTCCTGGGATGAGTTATCGCAGGACTTGCGGAACGCGAATCGTGAGCAAGCCGACCATGCGTACATCAAGCTACGAACGCTAGGTTATCGCCTCGAGTACGGTAACACGGCACATAATACGGAACCCATGGCCCGGTTCCAGCCAAGCGCGGAAGAGGTCGAGATGCTGGCACGCATGGAACATAACCGCTGGATGGCGGACAAGCTCCTCTCCGGATGGCGTTATAGTCAGGTAGCTAATCCGGAGCTTAAGTTTCATGATAACCTGGTGCCCTACGAGGAACTTCCGGAGGAAGCCAGGGAGAAGGATCGTGATACCGTACGCCATCTTGTGCAGGAACTGGAGGCCTCGGGGTTTCGCATCGTTCGGACCAAATCAGTTTAAGGAAAGGTGGCAGTGCTACCGCAGGGTGAGGAGTACCGCCATGAGGAGGTACCAAGATCAGCCGGCGAAAGAAGCGAACTCGCCAGAGCAGTCACGAAGGCTCGCTACGTTGGATCGTCGTTGCTCAGCACGAGAGCGCCGACTTGCTGGTTCAACCCGCAGGTCGTGACGACCGCGCGACGCCATGCCGCTTCGCGGTTGCGCCCCGTGGGCGTCCTCGTTAGGCCAGGCCGCTCCGGCGCATGCAGAATCGGTGGCAGCTCCTGGCTGCGCAGGGCAAGCGCGGCGCAGATCAGCTGCCAGAGCCCGCCTGCCGCAACACTCTCCCCCAGCGCCGGCTTCACTGTGTAGGAGGCGGCCTTGGCAAAAAACTTTTCCAAGGCCGCTTCCTCCGCTTCATCGATGAACGTCCCGTTCGCGCTCCCGATCAACAGATCAACCGGTCCCTCACCCCGCACCTCGGCGCAGATGGCCTTAAGTTGCCTGGCGAGTTCGTTTCGTCGAAAAAAATTTCCTCCCGCGTGCGCTTGCTCGAGTCCCACCTGGCCTTCACGCGCAAGCACCACCGCACCCGCTCCTTCGCTCAAAATCATTCCCCGCGGCGGGAGGGCGAACGGCTCGATCGGCGGCGCCGGGCGGAGCAGTCGCCATCTGCGATACGCGTCGCAAAGCAGCCAATCGGCTTCTTCCGCGCCAACCACCAGGCAGCGATCCAGCTCTCGATTCAGCATCAGATCTTCCGCCATGCGCAGGGCCAGCACCCCGACCGCTCCATCGCCCACCACAGTATAGCTTGTCCCTGCAATCCCGAGAATCGCCGCAAGATGACTCGCCGGCGCGTTGAAAACCGTCTCGGGAAACAGTAACGGGCTCGCCGCGCCAGCGCCCGACTGCACGATTTCGTGATAAAAGCGTTTTGTGTAAACTACCCCGCCGTTCGAGATGGCAAAAACCAGCGCCGTCCGCGCCGCGCTCGCCTCTTCCAGCTCGATCCCGGCATCGCGAAGCGCGGCCAACCCGGCTAGGACCGCGAAGCGTGAGATCGCACTCGCCCGCCGCAATCGCGGATAGCGAGCTGCCTCCGCGGTCGCTTCGGGCGGCACTTGGAAAACCGGATATTCACGTCCTTTCCCTAACGAACTCTCGACCGGCCTTGCCGTTGCCTCCGCCCCGGCAAGCAGTTTTTCCCACACCTCGCCCAGACCGTTCCCCAACGGCGTGACCCAACCAAGGCCAGCCAGGCGCAAACTCATGCTGGCCGCGCCTGGATCACAATCGAAGCGTTTGTCCCTCCGAAGCCGAATGAGTTGGAGATCGCCGCGCCCGCTGCGGCGGGGCGAATTTGATTCGCCACCACATCGAGATCGAGTCCCGGATCGGAAACCTGAAAGTTAATGTTCGCCGGGAGAAAACCCTCCCGCAGGGCGAGGATGGTAAAGAGCGCCTCGATCGCCCCGGCCGCGCCTAACGAATGCCCCATCATTCCCTTGGTCGAGCTAACCGGCACGCGGCCGAGCAACTCAGCGATCGCCTTGCCTTCGGCCGCGTCGTTCAGCGGGGTTGCCGTGCCGTGCGCGTTCACATACTCGATCGCCTCGGGAGCGAGCCGGGCGCTGCGGAGAGCGCGCTCCATCGCCTGGCGCGGCCCGATGCCCGAAGGATGCGGCTGGGTGAGATGATGATTGTCGGTCGAGATCCCGTAACCGACGATCTCGGCCAGAATATTCGCGCCGCGCGCCTCGGCTTCTTCGAGGTTTTCCAGAGCGAGCAGGGCCGCTCCTTCGCCCAGGACCATCCCGCTGCGTCCGGCATCGAACGGCCGGCATTTCTCCGGCGTTGCCGCCTGGAGCGAATCGAACCCGACAAAAACCAATTCCGAGAGCGCATCGTAGCCGCCAGTGAGAAGGCGCCGATAGCGGCCGGAACGGATGCACTCGAAAGCATGCCCGATGGCGTTCGTGCCCGAGGCGCAAGCGTTCGCGATCACCTGACAGGCGCTCGTCAGGCCGCAGGCTTCGAGGGCGTCGACCGCCGCTTTCTGGGGCGGATAATTTGCGATCCAGCGGGGCTCGCAACCGGTCTGCGGCGAGTTGCTTTGCAGGGCGCGATAATAGGCTTCGCCAAAGCTCATTCCGCCGCTCGTCGTTCCGACCACCGTCAATTGCGGTTGGAACCCAGGTGCCTGCCCAAGCAGCTCGCGCAAGGCGGCGATCATCATTCGGGAGGCGCGATGGAGCCGGCGGCTTCGCCGGTCGTTAGGGTAAATTTCCGGAAGCCAGTGATCGTCGATCTGCCCGGCGGTGGTGCAGCGGCATTGCTCGACGGAGAAACGCCTCACCGGCGAAACGCAATCGCGCCCTTCCCGCAGCGCCTCGATCGTGGCCGCGCAGCCTGCTCCGAGCGGGCTGATAATCCCGGCACCGACGACGGCGACCCGGGCCAGATTGCCGGCTTTTGGATCGGTGGTTTGGCTTATCATTTGCTCCCTAAAATCGTCACGCTAATTCTCTTGCTTTGCCTTGCGACCTCACTTACATAGCCGCCAGAAATGGCCGTCCGGGCGTTGGTGGATTGTCAGTTGAGTTTATTCAGTGACAGTTTGAAATCCGAAAAGCGGGAACAGTGACCGAGCAGCGTTTCGACGAAAAATAAACTCAAATGGGCACCAAACTATACGTGGGGAATCTTTCCTTCAATACCACCGAAACCGATCTCCAGGACCTCTTCGCGCAGGTCGGCCCGGTGAGCGAAGTCATGCTCATGCAGGACAAGTTCACCGGCAAGTCGCGCGGCTTTGCCTTTGTCACCATGGGCAGCGATGCTGACGCGCAGAAAGCGATCACCGAATTCAACGGCAAAACGGTCGAAGGCCGGCCGCTAACCGTGAACGAGGCGCGCCCGCGTGAACCGCGCCAGCCGGGAGGCGGCGGCGGCGGTCGCGGCTATGGTGGGGGCGGCTATGGTGGCGGCGGTTACGGCGGCGGCGGTCGCCGCAACGACGGCCCGCGCCGCGGCCGGTAGAATTTCGGGCTGCGAAAGCCCAACCCGGGAAAATCCCGACAGATCGAAGCCGAGCCGTCGCGCGGTTTGTTTTTCCGACCCTAAACCGAAGTCTCGCCTAACAATTCGTAGGAGAGAATGCTCAAGCAGTAGATCGCCGCGGTTTCGACCCGCAGGATGATCGGGCCGAGGGTGAGCGGAAGGCAGCCGTGCGAACGGGCGAGCGCGATCTCGGCCGGGGTGAAATCGCCCTCCGGCCCGACCAGCATAAGGACGCTCGTGGGGCGGGAGCCGTGATGCGCCCGGGCGTATTCGGCCAGGATTTTCTTCAGGTGCTGCGCCCCCGGCTGGAGCGAGCCGATCAACCGCAGGTCGTGATCCATCTTGGCCGCTTGGGCAAAGAAATCGTTAGGGGAAAGTGGCCCCTGAATCTGCGGGAGCCAGTTCTGGCCACATTGTTTGGCCGCTTCGATTGCGATCGTTTGCCATTTCGTTTGCTTTTGCCTCGCGCTCTCCGCGTCGAGATGTACCACCGTCCGGCCGGAGAGGAGAGGAAAAATTTCCCCAGCCCCGATCTCGACCGCTTTTTGCACGATCAGGTCCATGTTTTTTCCTTTCGGGATCGCCTGGGCGAGGGTGATGCGGGCACCCAACGGCGGCGTCAAGGTTTCCTGCAAGACCCGCAACTCGACTGTGCCGGCGCCGAGCGCGCGAATCTCCGCGGTCGCTTCCCTTCCGCGGCCGTTGAAGATCGCCACGCGATTGCCCGGCTCGAGGCGGAGCACCCTTTGCGCATGATGCGCCTCGCTCCCCGTCAGGGTGGGCGAAGCCCAGTCGTTAGGCGGGAGATAAAAACGATGCACGGGAAAAGTCCGAAATTTGCCGAAGCGTTAAAGAAGCACGAAGTCGCCTCTTTTGTCATCCCGCGCCGCCGCAGGAGGGCGAGAGACCTCCCAGGCCCTGGATCGTATTTGCCTAACGAGCTCCGCCAGGTTTACGGCGTATGGAAGCGACCCGCGTCACAGGGAGGCGTTCCCCGCAAATTGCAGGGGAGAAGTCCCTCGGCGGGCGGCACCGGCCTCGGAATGCCAAATGGGTCAAGGCCCCCGGGAAGGAATTCCGCCTAACGAAAGAATTCCTTCGCTCGTTCGAAGAAACTCTTGTGCAACGGCGTGTTGTCTTCTCCGCAAAGGGCGGCGAATTCTTCCAACTTCTGGCGTTGCTCGCTATTCAGGTGAGTTGGCACTTCCACCAGCACTCGGGCAAAAAGGTCGCCTCGCTCCCGGCTGTTGACATGAATCACCCCTTTGCCCCGGAGACGGAAACTCTGCCCGCTCTGGGTCCCTGCCGGCACTTTCAGGCTCGCCTTTCCCTCGAGGGTGGGGACGGGCACCTCGCCGCCGAGAGCCGCAGTCGCGAAGGAAATTGGCACTTCGCAGAAAAGACTGTCTTCTTCGCGCTGGAAAATCGGATGCTCTTTGACATGGACCACGATGTAAAGGTCACCTTGGCCGCCCCCGCGAACGCCCGCCTCGCCGTTGCGGCTCGAGCGCAACCGTGATCCATGGGAAATGCCGGCCGGGACTTTGATCTTGATCCGGCTGGTTTTTTCCACCCGCCCTTCGCCGCCGCAGCGGTCGCAGGGGTGATCGATCACTTCGCCCAACCCACGACAGCTCGGGCAGGTTTGCGAAACTTGGAAAAAACCGCGCGAGCTGACGACCTGGCCGCGCCCGCGACAGGTCGGGCAGGTAACAGCGCGCGAACCGGGCGCGGCACCGCTCCCCTCGCATTTGTCGCAAAGATCGAGCTTGCGCACTTCGATTTCTTTTTCTACCCCGAAAGCCGCTTCCTCGAGAGTGATCTGCATATCATAACGCAGATCGCTCCCGCGCTGGCTCCCTTCGGCCTGCATTCCGCCGCCGCCGAAGAAAGTCTCGAAAATCCCGCCGCCGCCCCCGCCGCCGAAAACTTCGCGGAAAATATCGAATGGATCGTGGAACCCACCACCCGCGCCGCCTCCGCCCTGAGCAAACGCAGCGTGGCCGAAACGATCGTAGGCGAGGCGTTTCTCGGGGTCCGAGAGGACATCGTAGGCTTCGCCAAGCTCTTTAAATTTCTCCTCCGCACGCGGGTCGTCGGGATTTTTATCGGGATGATACTGGACCGCGAGCTTTCGATACGCACGCTTGATCTCCTCGGCGGAAGCGGTGCGAGAGACGCTTAGAATTTCATAATAATCGCGCTTGGAAGTCATCGGGCGTTCTAAACTCGTGCTCCTGCTCGTATTCGTGCTTCTGCTGGAAGGTCAAGCGGATCGACAACGAACACGATCAGGAGCACGAGCAACGGTCAGGCCTGCGATCCGCTGGAGACCACCACGGTGGAGGGCCGCAGCAGGCGGTCCTTCAATTTATAACCACGCCGCATCTGCCTAACGACGTGGCCTTCCTCGACGGCGTCGCTTGCTTCATGAGCGATTGCTTCGTGCAGGTTGGGATCGAATTTCCGGCCCTCGGCCTCGATGGGCTCGACGCCGTTCTCCAGCAGAAAATCGTTCAGTTGTTTCAGGACCATGCTCATCCCGGAGTAAATCGGCGAATCTTCCCCTTCGCCTTTGGCGGCAGTGAGGCCAAGCTCGAAATTGTCCACGATCGCGAGCAACCGCTCGAGGAGAGAGCGATTGGCATACTTAATCGCTTCCTCTTTTTCGCGCGCGGCCCGCTTCTTAAAATTGTCGAAATCGGCCTGACTACGGAGAGCGAGATCGCGAAAGCGATCGAGGTCGGCCTGCAGAGTGGCCGTTCCATCGTCACCCTCGCCGTCGCCTGCCGGGCCGGCCCCTGCGGCGATCGAGCTCGGGTCGTTTGGCTGAATTTCCTCGTTCTGGGGCGATTCGGGATGGTCTGGTCGTGAAATCTTCATGTCTTGCGCACTACGATCAAAGTAATGTCGTCATGTTGTGGATGGCCTGCGGCAAAGGCGCGGACGTCGGCGGTGATGCGGTTGATCACTTCCTGCGCGCCCTGGCTGGCGCTGGCGCGAAGGGATCGCCTCATCCGTTCCGGGCCAAATTCGTCTCCGTTTTCATCGAGCGCTTCGGTTACGCCGTCGGTGTAAAGCACGAGGCAATCATCGCGCTCGAGGGGCACGGAGAGATCGCCGGTTATCCTATCGAAGACGTCGCCACTGTCAATTCCCAGGGCCATTCCGGGCGGCTTCAGAACCTCGACTTGGCCGCTCGCCGCGCGATAAAGCAAGGGCGCGTCGTGGCCCCCGCGGGAGAGCGTCACGTGGTCGTTTTTGTGATCGAGAATGAGGTAGGCCATGCTGATAAACATGTCCTCCTTGATATCGGGATAAAGCTGCCGGTTGACCTTCCGCAAGACTTCTCCCGGAGATTTGGCCTGGCGCGCTTCGGCCCGCAGAACGCTCCGACAAATCGCCATGATGAGTGAGGCCGGCACGCCCTTTCCCGAAACGTCGGCAATCACGACTCCGAGCCGTTCGTCGTCCACCTTGATGTAATCGTAGTAATCGCCGCTCACCTGGCGCGCGGGAAAATTCACCCCTGCGATGTCGAATCCGTCGATCGGCGGCGGCTTCGAGGGCAGAAGAATACGCTGAATGTCACGCGCGATCTGGAGGTCGTGATCGAGCCGCTTCTTTTCGTTCGCCTCCGAGTAGATGATGGCGTTGTAAAGCGCGAAGGCCGATTGCTCCGAAATCGATTTGAAAACAACGAAATCGCTCGGGGTGAAAGCCGCGCTCGTTGGCCCGTTGGCCAAGGCGAGCACGCCGAGATTCTGTCGGCCATAAAGCAGCGGCGTGATCATGACCGAAGCAGCGCCGTGCGGCGTATTGCGCAGTTTGGAAAGCTCGGGCGCGTCGGCCAGATCGGCCAGCAGAAGCGCCTCTCCGCTTTTCCAAACCCGCCCAACCAGCCCCTCGTTTGGCTCGATCGGATGGGCCCGAAGAAAACTGTCGAGGGCGAGCGGGGCGATCGCGGCCTGTTGCAGAATGTGCTCGGGAACGTCGACCAGTGGCGGGCAACCCCGGGAAAGAAAGGCCGGCATCAGGCGCATCCCGGCGCGATCCGCGAGATAAAGCGCGCCGCCATGGGCATCGAGAATGCGGACCGAGCTCTCGACGATCAGCCGGTGGAGATCGTGCGGCCGAATGACATCGCGAAAGGCTTCCCCCAGTCCGTGCAAAAAATCGAAGAGCAGGTTTTCCTCGACCTGGATAGCTTCATTCGAGCGCTCGAGGGCCCGGATGCGCCAGCGCATCCGCTGGTAAGTGAGGAGCCAGCCGAGAAGCGCGACGACAAGCAGCCCAAAGAGGAGAAATTGCATGGAGGCGAAGCCGAGTTACTTCGCTGGGCTCTCGTGCCGAAGATCCTGCTTGAGATATTCGAGGACGTCCTTGAAGCGCGTGATGTTTTCCGCGCGCGCCTCACAGAGCGCTTCGTGAGCCTCAAGCATCGTGGTGGCTTGTTCCCGTTTCCTGCTTTCGGCTTCGTCCCCTTCCGTTTTCTCCAAAACTTCACAGCGCGGCGCGGTCGCGCCATCCGCCTGGATATCGAAAATTTGGTCCAACCCGAGTCCGGAGAGCAGCTCCCGGCTGCGAGCCCCGGCATGGACGACCCGCAGATGTCCCTGCCCGAGTTCCTTCAGGCGCAACGCCATGCCCGCCATCGTTCCCATAAAGGTCGAGTCCATCATGGCGCATTCTCCCAGATCGAAGACGAACTCGCGGTAGCCCCTGTTCACCATCTCGCGGCCAAACTCTTTCAGACTGCCGCTCTCGAGGAAGCTGCCCCGTCCTGCCACCCGAACCCAGACGACCGGGCCGTTGACGCCTACTTGAATCGAGGACTGCACGACTAACTAAAGATAAAATTTCGTCCGATACTGTCAATCAACCGACGGAGTCCGGCACCTAAGTTTCTACGTTCCAAAGGAAAGGAATGGACGGCTGCGTTTCGCTTTGCTTTGGGAAGGTTGAAGCCAACTGTCGCGCCACCGCGCCATTCACTCCCAGAGATAAGATCGCCTCATGGCAACGATTCGGTTGCCTACGAGCAGACTGGCGCGCCAGGCGATGACCCGCCCGTCATCGAAAAAATCATCGCCCACGATGGCAAATTCCGTGTGATGGCTTCCGCGTCCCTCTGGGTAATGCACCTCGCGGGCCTGCACCATGGCGTGGAGTTTTTCCTGACGATACTCCAGGCGCACCCGAACGTCGGCCTGGCGACGGGCGCGCCAGAAAAAGTCAAAGTACGTGCCGAAGCGCTGGTGTTGATCGAGCGCGGTGACGGCACCGAACATCCGATAATTGCGCTCGAACGCAACGGCCGCGTTGGTTTGTCCGCTGAAATGAGGCGGCGCCGGATCGAGGAAATACTCTTTCACTTTGCGGAACTCGAAGGCGGGATCGAGGGCGATCGTCAGGGGCTTGGGATTCTCAACCTGGTACGGCATGGGCGGCCCCGTGGCGCAGCTTGCGAGCGCAAAGCAAAAGAAGGCGAGCCACATTCTCACAACGCGAGGATGAAACGGGATGAGCGCGAAGGTGTCAATCCGCCTCCCACAGCGCGCTTTCTCCTGCTCCTGCTCATGATCGTGCTCGTGCTCGATTCCGGTCGATTATGAGCACGAGCAGGAGTGTGCAGAGCTATCGCGGTGCGCTTACTTTTCCCGCGTGATCAGGGTGCAATACCACCGCGGGGTTTTCCTGCCTAACGAAAACATCTGGCTCGACCCCTTCGACCCGAAACCGTTCGCCTTTGTCTCGCACGCCCACAGCGACCACATCGCCCCGCACGAGGAGATCGTTGTGAGCGAGCGGACCGCCCGCCTGATGCAGGCCCGGCTTCCGGGCAAACGCCGCGAGCTGGTTCTCCCCTTTGGCCAGCCAACCAACCTGCGGGGGATGCGTGTCACCTTGCTCCCGGCCGGCCACATTTTTGGTTCGGCCCAGTTTGTTCTCGAGAACAAGGAGGGGACTCTGCTTTACACCGGCGATTTCAAGCTCCGTCCGGGCCGCTCCGCCGAACCCGCGCAATGGCAGCAGGCCCAGACTCTCGTGATGGAGACAACCTTTGGCCGACCGCGCTATCGTTTTCCGCCGACTGAACTGGTCGTCCAGCAGATTGTCGCCTTCTGCCGCGAGGCGCTGGAAGAAGGGGCGACGCCGGTCCTGCTCGGATATTCGTTAGGCAAAGCCCAGGAAATTCTTTGCTCCCTGGCCGAGGCCGACCTCCGGCCCATGCTGCACGGATCGGTCTACCGAATGACCCGGATCTATGAGCAGTTCGGGCAATCGTTCTGCGACTACGAGCGCTATAACCCAAACGCGGTCGCGGGCAAGGTATTGATCTGCCCGCCGAGCGTGAATCGTTCCCGGATGATCCAGCGCCTGACGAACAAACGAGTGGCCATGATCAGCGGCTGGGCGGTCGAACCGAATGCGATTTATCGCTATCAAGTGGATGCGGCCTTCCCCCTATCCGATCACGCCGATTACACCGATCTTGTGCGTTACGTCGAACTAGTCCAGCCTGAGCGGGTCCTGACTCTGCACGGTTTCGCGGCCGACTTTGCCCGCGACTTGCGCGAGCGCGGCTTCGAAGCCTGGCCTCTGACCGAGCAACACCAGCTCGAGCTCACGCTCGGCGCTACCGTGCCTCCGGATAGCCCGCATGTTCTGCGTCCGGGCGACCGTGTTCCACCGCCGAAAAATTCCCTAACGACGAGCCATCACTTCAGACTCGACGCTTCCGAGTTCCGCGTCTTCGCCGAGTTGGGCGAACGAATCGCCGCCAGCGCAGCCAAGCTGGAGAAAACTCGCCTCCTCGCCGATTACCTGCGCTCCCTCCCGCCCGAGCAGCTTCGCATCGCCGCCATTTTCCTCACCGGAAAACCATTCGCGCAAAGCGATCAACGCACCCTGCAAACCGGCTGGGCGATCATCTTTCGCGCGCTCCTTGCTGCGAGTGGCCGAAGCGAGGCGGAACTGCATCGGATTGCCGCCAGCTACGGCGACGCGAGCAAGACGGCGTTCGAGATTCTGGAAGGTCGCACCAATCCCGAGCCGTTTTCGTTAGGCGAAGCCCTGGCTCTTTTGGAAGCGCTCCACCAGACCCGCGGCCCGGCCGGCAAAACCGAGTTGCTCCAGGGCCGTCTCGCCCGGCTCACTCCCTTGGAAGCCCAATACGTGGTCAAGATCCTGACCGGCGATCTCCGCATCGGCCTGCGCGAAGGTCTGGTCGAGGAAGCAATCGCACGCGCCTTCGAGCTGCCGCTCGAGGAACTGAAGGAAGCCCACATGTTGTTAGGCGACATCGGCCAGGCCGCCCTCCTCGCCTCGCGGCATGAGCTCGAGCGGGCCGAGCTTTCTCTCTTCCGCCCCGTCAAAGTAATGCTCGCCAGTCCGGAGCCGACCGCAGAAGCAATCTGGGCCCGCTTCGAATCTCAAGCGCCCGAGGATTCGATGGTTTTTGTCGAAGACAAATTTGACGGCATCCGGGCGCAACTGCACCGCGGGCCCGAGCGAGTCGAGCTTTTCTCGCGCGATCTTCGCCGGATCACCGACCAGTTTAGCGAGCTGGCGGAAGGCGCCCGGGATTTTCCCGCCGATCTGATTCTCGATGGCGAGATCATGGCTTTCGAGCACGGTCGAAAACTGACCTTCTTCGATTTACAGAAGCGGCTCGGACGAAAAAGTGTGGGTGCGGATTTGTTCGCCGCGCCATCGGCCGATGTGCCGGTCGTTTTTGTTGCCTTCGATCTGCTCTGGCTTGCCGGGCGTTCCCTGCTCCGGACGCCTTTGCGGGAGCGCCGCGAACTGCTCGCCGGCCTAAGGATGCCGCAGCAATTTCAGCCCGCCGAATTTTCGCAGGCGAGATCGGCGCAGGAAATCGAGCAGGCCTATCAGACGGCGCGGCGCCGCTTCAATGAAGGATTGATGGTGAAGGACCCGGCCAGCCTTTACCGACCTGGCCGGCGCGGCCTTTCCTGGTTCAAATTGAAAAAGGAACTGGCGACGCTGGACGTCGTGGTCGTCGCGGCCGAACTGGGCCATGGCAAACGCAATCATGTCCTGAGCGATTACACCTTCGCCGTGCGGGATGAGGAAAGCGGCCAGCTGCTTCCGATTGGAAAAGCCTATAGCGGCCTGACCGACCTCGAGATCGCAGAATTGACCGAGCATTTCCGCCGGACTGCCATCGCCGATCGGGGACGCTATCTCGAAGTGCAACCGGATGTCGTGCTCGAGGTGGCGTTTAATTCCATTCAGCCGAGCAACCGGCACGCGAGCGGGCTGGCGCTGCGTTTTCCGCGAATCAAGGCAATCCGGCGGGACAAAACCGTCGATGCGATCGACACCCTCGCTTACGCCCGCCAGCTGGCCGAGGATAATCGTTAGGCGCGGCTGTCCGCAACGTGTGGGGAAATCCTCTCAAGGCCGACCACCCGGTGGCGTCGTCATGGCGCCGCCAGGTTTCCCTCTATGCTCGAGCCGATCGGGATTAGCGCCTCGGCGAGGAGTTGGCGAAGGAGATTCGGTGGCCGATGCGGTGGCGGATTCGTTAGGCGTGGGCAAAAGCTTTGGCTTCCAAGTGGCTGAGGGAGAAGGAGTTTCCGTGGCTGAAGGACTCGGCGTGGGACTTGGGCTGGGCCTGGGTGTCGGAGTCAAGTCCGGTTGCTGGCTGCGTCCGCGTTTCTCGAGCATCCGCTTTTCCCGTTCGGCTTGCCGGGCGGCGCGCTTCTGCTCGCGTTGTTCGCGTTTTTCCTTTTGCGTCTCCGCGCGACCGCGGCGGCCAGGCGGAGTGGGAGTCGCCGACGGGACCACCGCCGGCATCGGGCTGGCTGCCGGCGTCGACCCCAAACGCGCCACGACCGGCTCGTTAGGCGAAGGGGTAACGGAGCTACGCCGCGGCAAGTTGGGCGGCGGAGTCGCTTCCCCTCTCATTTTCGCACGCGCTTTCTGCGCGGTTTGTTCGTCCGCGATCCCAGACCAACCGCGTTCCGGGGTTACCTGGTCGACCCGGCGCGCGACGCGACTCGGGCGCGCGTTTTTCTCCGGCTGATTGAAATCAACCGCTGGAAGAGTGACCACCTCGCCGCGGATCGCGGGCTGATCGTTGTTCAAGTCGCGGCTCCGTTCGAGGCGGAAGCGTTCGATTGGTTGACGGCTCCGGGCGCGCAATTCGTCGTAGCTCGGGCCGTGATTGATCACGATCGAGTTCTGGTAGGTGATATTGGTGACGTTGGTCGTCTGGTTAATAATCGTGACGTTCTGTTGCGGCGGCACGATTTGGCGCGGGGAAAGTTGCGCGCCGAATTCGTTAGCCGAAACAAAGTTGTACTGTTGGGGGCCGATGTCGTAGTAGTTGTCGGCCCAGTTCTGAATACCGCTCAGGCGATCGAAGTCGGCCTCGGGCGGCAGCGGTGCCCAGCCAACATAATTGTCTCCGCGGCGCCAGGAGACCCAGGCGGGGGCCCATTGCCGGCCCGGGACCCAAACCCAGCCAATCCCGCGCAGTCGAATCCAACGGCCGTAGTGATAGGTGGCCCAGCCGAATTTTTCTTCGGAAATCCAGGTCCAACCCGCATCGGTGTAAACCCAATGACCGACGGTATAAGGGCGCCAATCGCGATTCTGGAGCGCGACCCGCGGCTGAAAGACATAACCGTAATTGCTCGTCTCGAGCCAGTCACCGTAGGGATCGAGTCGGCGATAAAAGATCGTGTAGGTCGCCGGCTCAGTCTGAGCCACTCCTGGCTGGGACGGCGGCGTGGCGGGCGCGGCGGTGGCGGGAACGACCGGCAGCGGCGAGCGTCCCCGTTTGGCGAGGGCTTTCTCGCGCGCCTTCAGAGCGGCCTCTCTCTGGGTTAGTTCCTGCTCCTTTTGCGCCTGGCGCTCGGCCGCGAGACGCTCCTGGACGCGGCGTTCCACTTCAGCGTTGCGTTCTGCTTCGTTTTGCGGTTTCTGGCAGGCCGCGGCGAAGAGAACGACTGCGAGGAGTGGGAGAGGCAGAAGATGCTTTTTCATCATCATGATCAGACCCAATCGCTCCTTCGTTATTCGAGCCAAAAAAGGCTGCCGGCCGGTTTGCCCTGCTTCAGCGAGGGTCGGGCGAAGGCGAGGGCGTTGCCGACTCGTTAGGCACCGATTCGATCGTCGCGGTGACGGTGCGTTCGCGTCGAGCCCGCTCCCATTGTCCATAGCCTGCGAGAAGGACGAAAATCACCAGGACCGCGAGCATGAATTTCAAGCCGCTCAAAGGCGCGCGACTGATGGCGGAATTAGGAGCGGGCGGCGTGGGCAAATCCATCGCGCTAATTTTTGTCAACTCGGAGGATTTTCCAACTGCAATGAGGCGATCGCGTCGATCACGCGCTGGGCGAGTCGCGGATAAACTTCGCGGTTGCTGCCCGCGACGTCCGCCGCGGTGAAACGCAGCGGCTCACCGACGACGATTGTGATCCGGGCAAAACGCAGCCTTCCGCCTCCCCGTGGGAGCGCTTCGTGCGCGCCGAAAATCCGCATCGGCACGACCGGGGCGAGCGTTTTCGCGATGACCAATCCGATTCCTGGCTCGACCGGCTGGAGATTGCCATCGAGGGTGCGCGAGCCTTCGGGGAAAACGAGCACGCCTTCCTTCGCGCGTAGGACGCGAATCACCGCCCGTAACGCGCTGCGATCGCTTCCTTCCTGGTCGACCGGGATGACGTTGAGCTTCGGCAGAATCCAGCCCAGGAGCGGCTGGTCGAAAAGCGTCCGGCGGGCGAGAAAAAAAATGGCCCGCCGGCAGCAGATTCCGGCCAGGGGCGGATCGAGGTAGCTTTGATGATTCATTGCCAGGATCACCGGACCCTCCTGAATCATCCGCTCCGAATGCAGAGAACGGAAACGAAAGCACAATTTCCCGAACAGCCGCGTGAGGTGGTAAACCGTGAAATACCAAAAGTTCACGCGCCAATGCTCAGGCCTTTGAGTTTGAGCCGGCCGATAATTTCTCCCACCACGCCATCAATCGTCAGGCCGGAACTGTCGATGACATGCGCGTCCTCGGCGATGATGAGAGGCGAAGCAGGGCGGGAAGAATCCGCCTGGTCGCGGGCGCAGATGGCGTCGCGTTGCCCCTGCGCTTCACGGCGACGAGCGCGAATTTCCGGCGAAGCGTCGATATAAAATTTGTAGGGAGTTTGGGGAAAGACGACCGAACCGATGTCGCGACCTTCCATAACCAGATCGTGGGTTTGGGCATAACGACGAAGATGGCCGACCAAAATTTCGCGGACCCGCGGAACGCTGCTGACTAACGAGACGTTCTGGTTGACCCGATCCTCGCGGAGGAACGGCCCGGGATCGATTTGTTCAATGAGCAGGACCGACTCGTGATCGCGCAAGGTAGCTTGAAACGCGGTCTGCTCGGCGAGGTGGGCGATTGCCTCGGCATCGCCAGGAGAAATTCCTTTCTCGAGGACCAGCCAGGTGACGCCGCGATACATCGCGCCGGAGTTGATATAGGCGAAACCGAGCCGGCGGGCCAACTCGCGCGCGACACTGCTTTTTCCGGAGGCCGCCGGGCCGTCGATTGCGATCACGATGTGCCCAGCCGATGATTGCATCGCGGCTGTCACGAGAAGGAGCTAGACTTCCTCCGCGCGCGCCGCCGGAGTAAGGGTCGTGATGACGGGCGTGGAGGTGCGAAAGCCCTTCGGGTTGGCGAACTCGGTCAACATTTTCTCGAAGCCCGGGTAGGAGGTTGTCACACAATCCACCTCCTGAATGATCGTTTCGCCCTCGGCGAAGAGGCCGGCGATGGCGAAGGCCATGGCGATACGGTGATCGCCGAAACTCGAGAGACGGGCACCGTGGAGCGGGGCCCGGCCATGAATCTCAAGGCCATCGGTAAGCTCGACCACCTGGGCGCCCATCAAACGAAGGTTGTGCGCGATGGCCGCAATCCGGTCCGTTTCCTTTACTCGCAGCTCCTCGGCGTGGCGAATAAGCGTGGGTCCCCGGGCGAGCGCGCCGGCCACAGCCAGGATCGGCAGCTCATCGATCAATTGCGGCACTTCCTTTCCCTGGATGACGGTGCCTTTGAGATTTGCTCCCATGACTTCGACGATCCCGCGCGGTTCGACCTGCTCGACGTCTTCGATCGCTTCGCGCACCTGGGCGCCCATTCGAACCAGGACGCCCAGAATGCCGGTGCGGGTTTCATTCAAGCCAACATTCCTCACCAGGACGTGCCCGCCCGGCTGAGCCGCGGCGGCCACGAGCCAAAAGGCAGCCGAGGAAATATCGCCGGGAATACTAAAGTCGCGCGATTCGGGCACATAGTCGCCGAAGATGCTCACTCCCGCCTCCTCCCTCTGGGTGCGGACGAGAAAATAATTCAGCATCAGCTCGGTGTGATTGCGGGTCAGGACCGGCTCTTGCACGGTGGTTTTGCCCTTGGCGAAGAGACCGGCAAAGAGGAGTGCGCCCTTCAACTGCGCGCTCGCCACCGGACAGGTGTATCGAAGGCCGCGAAGCGGTGCCCCTTCGATCCGGAGCGGCGCGGTTTGATTTTCGCCTTCGCCTTCGATTTTCGCGCCCATCAGGCGGAGCGGCTCGATGATCCGGGCCATCGGCCGCTTCGAGAGCGAGCCGTCGCCGACCAGCCGGCTCTTGAAATTTTGCCCGGCAAGGATACCGGCGAGCAGACGCATGGTGGTGCCGGAGTTGCCGCAGTTGATCGGTTCGTTAGGTGGGCTCAGGCGGCGCTTGTTCCCGTGAACGATCAGCACCTCCTGCTCAGGTTGTTCGATCCTGATCCCCAGCGCCCGCATTGCCTCGACCGTGTTGCGGCAGTCGAGGCTCGGGGAAAACCCGCGCAGAACACACGGGCCGTTGGCGAGGGAGGCGATGAGGACGGCGCGATGGGAGATGCTCTTATCGCCCAGGACGGTGATCTCGCTCTCGATTCGCGGGGCGCGTTTTACTCGCAGTTCGTCCATGAGATTCAAGGCGCCGGCGACCGGTCGGGTGGTCAGGCGAGGAGAAGAATCCCAAGTTGGGCGGAAATGTCCAGCGTGGAGAAAGCGAGATAAGGAAGCGCCCTCGAGCGGCGGTTTGTCACCAGCGACAGCTCACTCATCCCGAACGGTTTTGGTGGTCACAGACCGCCGCTACAGGATGAGAAATCTACTCGTTAGGGGACGAGAAAGATTTTGTTTGTGTAAGGATCGCGCACCTCGGTGCCGGGCGGAAAACCGCGGACATCGACGTAACCCTGGTCCGGCGCATAGGGACTGGTGACAAAGCCCGGCTTGTTCGGCACCGGAATGCCATAAGGGATATCGCCTTTGGTCTGGCTGACGGCGGTGGCGGTCGCCGGCGATGGCGAAGGTTGCACCGCGTAATCGGGCGGCGGAGTCGGAGTCGGGGTGGGGGGTTGGAAGGGTTGTTGCACCGGCGGATACTGGGTCTCATCCCCTCGATAAGCACTGGTCTGACGACGCGGCGGCGGCTCCGGCTCGGAACAGGCCGCGACAAAAAAAGCCGTGAAGAGTGCGAGCGAGATCGAGGTTTTCATAGGCTGGCGTCGGTGTTGGAGTATTTGGCGATCTTGTAAATCATTCGACTGCTGGTGACAAAGGATAAATCGCGCCGCCAGCCCTTGCCAGATGGTTTCGGGACAAAAATACAAATTCCAGTGCGACCCTTTCCGAATCAAAAAAAGAAATGGAGCAACGTGAAGAGACGATTCTGGTGGTCGACGACGATCGCACAACCCGACAATTGCTTTGCGGCGGCCTAACGAGGTTTGGGTACCACTGCCAGGAAGCCCGCGGTGGGCCGGAGGCGCTCGAGATGGTGCGCCAGAACCTTCCCGCTCTGCTCCTGCTCGACTTTCACATGCCGGAATTGGATGGCGCGGAGGTGCTCTCCCAGCTGCGGACGGATCCGGACCCGGCCATCGCGCAATTGCCTGCGATCATGCTCACGGGTGACGCCGGCGAGGACAGCGAAGTGCGTTGTCTGGAAGCGGGAGCGAATGATTTTGTGACCAAGCCGATCAATCTCCAGGTTTTGCGGGCGCGGATCGAGACCCAGCTTCGTCTCCAGTCGCTCCGGTCGCAGTTGCAGCAGCAAAACGCCGAACTGGAAGCGTGGCGGGAAAATCTGGAGCGCGATCTGGCGGCCGCCCGGCTCACCCAGCAATCGCTCATTCCCCAAAAGCCGCCCTTTCTCCCGGGCTGGGAAGTTGCATCGGTTTACCGGCCGGTCATTCAGGTGGGAGGCGATCTTTATGGGTGGCTGCGGATGAACGATGGACGCATCCTTTTTTGGATGGTAGACGCAACCGGGCACGGGGCCGCGGCTGCCCTGCTCACGACGCTGGCCAAATTGCTTTTTCACCACGGCGCGGCCGAACAGACGAGCCCTGCCAAAATCATGGAGACGGTGAATGAAGAATTTCGGGTCATCTTCGGAGGTCGCTCTTTCATGACCGCGATGGGCGTCGCCCTCGAGCCGGGAAGCGGAAAAGCGAGCGTGGTCGGCGCCGGACACCCGCCACTGATCGTCCTCCGGGGTGAGGCCGCTGCGGAGCTCATCAAATCGGCCGCGCCGCCGCTTGGTCTGCCGGAGCCGCCGCGGTTTGAGGAGAGGAAGATCGAGCTGCAAGCGGGTGATGGATTTTTTCTCCACACGGACGGCCTCTATGTTCCCTCGAAGAAGGAGGCAGAGCGCTGGACGCCGGAACGGATTCGAGGGCTGTTCGATCGCGCGGAGGGAAGCGCGCAGGATCAACTGGAACGGCTTCTCCGCCGACTCTTGCCTAACGAATCAGGACCGCGAGCGGACGATCTGGCCGCGCTCCTCGTGCGGCGGGCGTGCGAGAAAAAAGTTTCCGAGCCAAAAAATTAATATTGCTCTCGCGCGGACCAGCGCTTAATCAGCCTCTATGCCCAAAACCAAAGCCAAAAAAACGCCTTCAAAACGCAAACCGAACGCCGCCTTTATGCGCCCGGTTCAACCGGACAGCAAGCTCGCCAACATTGTTGGTTCCAGGCCGCTACCACGCTCGGAGTTGACCAAGAAACTCTGGGATTACATCAAGAAGAACGGCCTTCAAGACAAGAAGAAGAGGACCCAGATTAACGCTGACGAGAATCTGCGTCCGGTCTTCAACGGCAAGAGCCAGGTGAGCATGTTCGAGATGACCAAACTCGTCTCGCAACATCTCGACTAGGAGACCGCTTCGGCCTAACGACTCCAGCCTGGTCCCAAACCGGGAGAAGGAGCGATATTATTTTCTCGCCCGCGAGCAGTCTTACGCTGTTCGCGGGCGAGCGCCCCTGATGAACCGCCGGTGGGGAAGACGCCGGCGCGGCGCCGGCGTCTTTTTTTGTTGGGTGCGGTGCCCTGGCCGTCAGCTTCTTCACAAACGACGCCTGTGAGAACCTGCCTTGCGTTAGCGAACCCTCTCAGCCAGATTTCGAAGTGAAGATTTCTCGTATCGCACTTCTCGCCAGCGCGCTTTGGCTGTTCGCCCTTTCGCCGGCTCGGGCCGATCTCAACTGGCTAACGAATTTCCAGAAGGCGCAGGAGGAAGCCAGGGCGAGCAATAAGCTGCTGCTGATCAATTTCACCGGTTCGGACTGGTGTCCGTGGTGTATCCGCTTGGAGCGGGAAGTTTTTTCCAAGCCGGAGTTTGCGATCTACGCCAGGGAAAATCTCGTGCTTTTGATGGCCGATTTTCCCCGAGCCAAAGCCCTTACCCGCGAAGTGCGCCAGCAGAATTCGCAATTGGCGGAGCGCTTTCGGATCCAGGGTTTTCCGACAATCGTGGTCCTGAACGGCGAGGGAAAGGCGGTAGGGGAACTCTTCTACGTGCCTGGCGGACCAGCCGCCTTTATCGCGGAATTGAAGAAGCTGCCGAAGGGTTGAGGCTTGCCTAACGAAAGGCCGCGCCTAACGAATCTGCTCAGCGGCGGCGGTCAATTTTTCTTCCCCCGGGGACAAGGTTTTCTCGAGTGCGTCGGCCAGCTCGCGGCGCGTGAACGGCTTGGGCAGCGCCCCGCGAAATCCGTAGGAGAGAAATTCCGAGAGGGCCGCTTCATCCGAGTAGCCGCTGCAAATGATCGCGTTGACCTCAGGGTCGATATGGCGCAGCCGCTCGATCGTTTCTAACCCGCCGAGACCGCCGCGGACGGTGGCATCGAGGATGACGGCGCGAAAATGCTCGCCTTTTCGCGCGGCCCGTTCGAAAATGCGAATTGCTTCCTGTCCGTCGGTCGCCGCAGTCACCTCATAACCCATGGTGCCAAGCAGCTCCGCCGTCAGCTCGCGAATGGCCGACTCGTCGTCCATCACCAGGATGCGTCGTTCGCGGAAAGCAGGCTCATCGTTATGGCGCGCTGGGTCATTTCCGAGCGTGCTGGTGGTCGCGGGCAGATAAAAGGCGAAGGTCGCGCCCGCCGGCGAATTTTTCTCCAGATGCAAGAAACCTCCGTGCTTGCGAATGATGGAATAGCTGATGGAAAGGCCCAGACCACTCGAGGCGGTCTTAGTGGTAAAGTAGGGATCAAAAATCTTTCCCGCCAGATCCGGCGGCACGCCCGGGCCGTGGTCAGCGATCGCCACCTTGATGTAGCGGCCGGCGGGAAGAGGAAGTCCGCTGGATTCATCGAGCTGGATATTTTCGGCGTAAACATCGACGCAGCCGCCGTTGGGCATCGTCTCCCGCGCGTTCAACATCAGGGCATTGATCACCTGCTCGATTTGCCCGACGTCGATTTCCGCTTTGCCCAGATGATCCTCGATCTCGAGGGCGGCGCGGAGTTTTGACCCGTAAAGAGAAAACTCGGCCGCGTCCTCCAATAACTCGGCGACGGAGGCGACTTTCTTCAGCGGTGCGCCTCCTTTCGAGAAGGTGAGGAGCTGATTGGAAAGGCGGGCAGCGTGCTGGGCGGCCTGGCCGGCTTTGCCCAGATAAGCAAGCAGGTTGCCGCTCCGGCTGGGGGCTTCGAGCTGGGCGAGGCCGATGTTGCCCGAGATGACGGTGAGAATGTTGTTCAGGTCGTGCGCGATCCCGCCGGCGAGTGTGCCTAACGACTCAAGTTTCGTTGTTGTCAGGCGTTCGTCTTCGACTCGTTTCCGCTCCGTGATATCGCGAAAGAAAACGGAGATGCCGTCGCCGCTTGGATAGGAGTGGACTTCAAACCAGCGTTGCTCGTCGCTCGTGAGGGCTTCGAACTCAATCGCCGTCTGCTCCTGCATCACTTTGCGATAGTTCCGCTCGAAGATGGTTCCGGCGAGCCCGGGGAATTTGTTCCAAAGGTTTTGCCCGAGGAGCGCCTCGCGCCGGGTGCCCATCATCCGTTCCGCTTCGGTGTTGAGATAGGTGAAGTTCCAACTCGAATCGACGGCGAAAAATCCGTCGCTCGTTTTTTCCAGGATGTCGCTCATCCGGCGGGCTGATTCCTGGAGCGCGACCCGGCTTTGAATGCGGTCCTGCAATTCGCGAATGTGACGCTCGGCCACGGAAAGCCGGACGTTCAGGCGGCGGACGTCAAGTGGTTTGGTCAGGTAATCGCTGGCCCCGGCGGCGAGGGCCTGTTCGAGGTCCTCGGCATCCGCCCGCGCCGTGACGAGCAGGATGTACATTTCGTCGCCATTGACCCGGCTGCGCAGATCGCGACAGAGCTCGATTCCGCTTTTCCCGGGAAGCATCCAATCGAGGATGAGAAACGGGTAATTCTCGCGCTCGATCTCGATTTCTGCTTCCTCCGCGCTCGCCCGGGCGACGACCTCGTGGCCACGCCGCTCAATCAGCCGGGCCAGGCTTTGCCGGCTCTCCGGGTGGTCTTCGATGAGCAAAATCTTCATGTGATCGAGAGAAGCTCTTCCATCTTCGGCACCGTTGAGCAGGAAAGCTGCTCCTCCGGTCCAACCGGAAGCGCTTCCCCATCCTTAAGGGAGCAGGATGATTGCCATGAGGTTCGCAAAAGTTGCCGCTCTTTCGTCTCCAACGAGGCAAACGGTCGCCCGCTTGCGTTGAATGGGGCCTCTGCTAGGTACTGCGAAACTCGTCTTTGTGAACTTTTTATCCTTCATCCTGATCCGGAAGTTTATCGTGGCCGGGCCATTTTTCCTTTTCTTCGCCGGCTGCCTCGCCGGCCAAACTCCTTCAAGGCCAGCGGCATCCGCTCCGATGGCTGTCCCGACCGCGACCGCGCCGGCCGTTTCGCCCTCTCTTGCGGCCATCACCTACAGCGCGGTGCATGTTGAGGGGCCCTTTATCGCGATGACCTTCGATGACGGTCCAAGCGCCAAGCTCACTCCCGAGCTGCTCGACATCCTCGCCGCCCGCCAGATTCACGCGACTTTTTTCGTCATCGGGAAAAATGCCAGCGCGCACCCAGAGATTCTTCAGCGAGCGGTGCGCGAAGGGCACGAGATCGGCAACCACACCTGGTCTCACCCAGCTTTCCGGAAAATGTCCGACGAGAGTGTTCGGGCAGAATTGCAAAAGACCGATGAGGCAATCCGGAGCGCGCTGGGTGGCGGGCCCGTTTTGATGCGGCCCCCTTATGGCTCGATCACGGCGCGGCAAAAGCGCTGGATCAATGAGCGGTTCGGTTACCGGATTATTCTCTGGGACGTCGATCCGCTCGATTGGAAACGCCCCGGCCCAACCGTGGTGGCGAACCGAATCGTGAAAGAGGCGCGACCGGGCTCGATCATTCTCTCGCACGAAATTCATCCCGCGACGATCAAGGCCATGCCCGAGACTCTGGATGGGTTGCACGCCAAGGGGTTCCAATTCGTCACCGTCTCGGAATTGATCGCGATGGGCAGCCCGATGCCGGCGAAGCCGCCGGGCTCGGAAGGACCAGCTCCCGTCGCCTCTCCCGGGGAACCGACCGCGACGACCGCGGCGGGCCCCAAACCAAATCAGCACCGGACGACACCCTAACGAGCGGCATGGTGGCCGATCTCTACCTCCAGTTGCGGGCCCGAACGGAGGCGGCCCTCGGCGCCCTGCTCAAACTGGCGGCCGAGATCCAGCGCGAGCCGGCAATGCTTGACACCATCCAGAGCATGCTCCGGGACCTGCGCGAGCCGCTTCTCCTCGTCGTCGTGGGCGAAGTCAAAGCCGGGAAATCGACGCTTCTCAACGCGCTCTTCGGGCAGGAGTTTTGCCGGGTTGATGTGCTCCCGGCGACCGACCGCATCTACATCTTCAAACACGGTCCGAGCGAGCAGTCGATCGAGGTCTCCTCGCAGGTCACCGAGCGCTACCTGCCAATCAAATTCCTCGAAGACTTCAACATTGTCGATACTCCGGGAACGAACACGATGGTGGCCGAGCACCAGATGATCACGGAAAATTTCATCCCGCGCGCCGATCTGGTGCTCTTTGTTTTCTCGGTCGTGAATCCGTGGAGCGCCTCCGGTTGGGAACTGCTTCGCTTCGTCAACCAGCGCTGGCTGAAAAACGTCGTCTTCGTGCTCCAGCAGGCCGATCTGCGCGAGTCGGGCGAGATCGAGGCGATCAAGCATCATCTGAGCGAAACGGCGATCGAGAAGCTCGGCGTGGCGCCGCCGATCTTCGCCGTTTCGGGCAGAAAAGCCTTCCTCGCCCGCACCTCTGGCGTGGACAAGGAACGGCTTTGGCAGGAAAGCCATTTTGCTCCCTTTGAACAGCACATCAGCAAGATGGTGGACGAATCGCGGCACGGACTGCCCAAGCTGATGAACGTCTCCCAGACCGCGAGCGTGATCCTTTCCGACAACGGACGGCGAGTGCGCAACATCATCGAAACCATTGGGCGCGATGAGGAGCAGTTGCGTCGATTGGAGGGTATCTTGAGCGAGCGAAAAGAACAGACCGTGCGACAGGTCGGTGGTTTCCTTCGCGGGATCGAGCAGGCCTGCCGGCGCTGCGAGGAGGAAGGCCAGCACATGCTCGAGCGAAATCTCTCTTTCTGGCGCACCTTTCGCCTCGTTTTCGGCAAATCGGAGTGGCAGGAGAAATTCCAGGCCGATCTCGAGAACAAAATGCGCGAGCTGATTCAGCCGCAGGTCGAAAACGCGCTCCAGCTTCTCGAGACCGACCTGCGCACCCTCTGGCCGCAGCTACAGGACACGGTGGAAAGTCAGTTTAAAAGCGAGGCCCGCCGGGGCATGGCTCAGACCATTCCCGATTTTGCGCGGCAACGACGGGAGCTGCTTCAGGGGATCGAGCTGACCCTGGTCGAGCGCATCGCCGGCCGCGGAATGGAGGCGCAGCTCGAACGGATGTTTCACGAGACGGCGACCTGGCTGCGCGTCCCGGCCGGAGTCGCAGCCGCGGGCGGCATTGTGACTCTCATTGCGGCGCTGAGCAGCGCGGCGGTGGCGGATGTCACCGGGCTTTTGGCCATTTCTGCCGGGGTCGTCGGCGGCTTTATCGCCTTGGGCCGCCGTCGAAAAATTCTCACGGAATACCATCGCCAGATGGAAACGAAGCGGGAGGAGCTGGTGTCGGCGATCGAAGAGCAACTGCGCCATGCGATCGACCTTTTCTACGCCGAAATCGCCTCCGTTTTCGAACCGCTGCGAGCCTTCTGCGCGTCAGAGCGGAAACGGTATGATCCGCTGATGCAACGGGTGCGCGAGATCGAGAAAACTCTGGCGCACCTGACCGCCGAGATTGGTCGGAGTCGTTAGGGCGAGTTGAATGAAACTGGAGCCGTAGTCGGTCCGAGCAAAGGCCAGAGCCTGCCCTGGGCTGTCGACCAAGATCGGGAAGAAAGTGCGATTCATGGCCCTGCACCCGATTCTTCCACTCC
>Ga0081539_10001103_pt1 | contig 49011 bp, 38 predicted proteins | sample TabmetS4T2R2_FD_71023 | JGI IMG/M metagenome (GOLD analysis project Ga0081539, IMG submission 71023) | Tabebuia heterophylla rhizosphere microbial communities from the University of Puerto Rico - S4T2R2 | ecosystem: Host-associated > Plants > Roots > Rhizosphere ... | reverse complement strand
CGCGCGACGGGCGCAGAGATCGTGCACCCGATCACCGACGAGCAGTGGGGCGTTCGACGGTTCTTCGTCCGCGACCCGGACGGCAACGTGGTCAACGTCGTCAACCACCGCTGAGGTGAGCGGCCCGAAAGGGCGATAGGCCCGGCCAGTTGGTCGCCGTAGGATTCTGCCGGAGTCCGAAGTCTTATGTTCCCGCTCGATCGCGCCCCTGGGTTACGAATCTTCTTACGGGGTCGAGGCGATCCTGAAAGGAGCGGCGGCATGTCATCTCATACGGCAAGCGTCTCCCCTGGCCGCCATCGCCCACGGTGGTGGGTCGCCGTTCTCGGCGCTGTCAGCGTCGTGGTGGGAGTGTCCGCCCCGGCCGACGCTACCGCCGTCGAACAGGCTCCGTACTCCGGAACCGCTGAGTGGATGGACGACAGCTGCGGCTATCGGACCGATGTCACGGCGACGTTCAGCGGGCGGATCAGCATCCGGGCCGGGACCGGCCCGGACAGCTCCTATTACTTCGTCACCGACAACTACACCTTCCGCGAGGTGCACACCGACCCGGCCACCGGCCGCTGGTTCGTGATCCGGGGCGACGGCCAGTTCAAGAATGTCCAGGCCGAGCAGGTGGGGGACAACCTCTTCGAGGTCACCAACAAGAACGCGGGCCAGCTCTTCGTCGTCGAGGACTCGACCGGCACGGTCCGGTTCCGGTTCGCCGGCGTGGTGACCTTCCGGGTCCTCGATACCGGCGGCATCCCGGACGGTCAGTTCGTCGACTTCCTGGGCGCGACCGTGGCGGGTCACGATCCGCAGGTGTCGGTGTGTTCGGCCGCTGGATCGCTCATCGGCACCGGCTCGGCGAGCCGGCTCACGGCGCTCCCGCTCGGCGCCACCACGGCGCCGCTGGGCTACTACGAGTACCTGCCACCCGGGTACGGACTGGGCGCCAAGAAACCGCTGCTGGTCTTCCTGCACGGCTACGGCGGCTACGGCGACGGCAGCCCGGCCCAGCTGCCCAACGTGATCAACGACGCAGGCATCCCGTACTACATCGCGAACAACGGCTGGGCCGTCGACCGTCCCTTCGTGGTGCTCGCGCCGCAGCACAACGACATCGGCAGTGCGGCCTATCCGTATCCGTGTGACGTCCCGTTCGGCGGGTCCTGCGTGATGCGGTTGCAGCACGACTACGGCAACCCCCTGCCGGCCGGCTCACCGTGCTGGGCACCGTCGGAGGTTCGGTCCTTCCTGGACTACGCGTTGGCGCACTACGACGTCGACCCGGCCCGGGTCTACCTGACCGGGCTCAGCTGCGGGGGCTACGGCGTGTGGGAGTCTCTGGCGCAGTTCGGCGCCGGCCGGATCGCGGCCGCCGTGCCGATCGCCGGCGAGGGACGGCCGGCGCTCGAGTCGGCGGGGTGTACGTTGGCGTCCGCGCCGATCTGGGCGTTCCACGGCGACGCCGACGACGTGGTCGACCCGGCCGGCAGCATCGACACCGTCACCACCCTGCGAACCTGCCCCGTGCCACCCGCCCGGGACCTGCGCCTCACCGTCTACCCCGGCGTCGACCACAACTCGTGGGACCACGCCTACAGCGGCAGCCAAGGCCAGGACATCTACGGCTGGATGCTCGGCTTCACCACCGGCTGATCTACGGTGCCGGGTATGCGCATGCTGCACCTCGGGCTGCGAGTCACCGACCTGGAACGCTCGCTCGCCTTCTACACCGCGCTCGGGTACGCCGAGCTCGGACGTGTCCCGGAGACGGCGTTCGGCAGCCTGACCATGCTGAAGCTGCCCGGCGATCCGTTCGTCAGCCTCGAGTTGGTGCACGACCCGGCGCGACCGGTGGTGGACGTCGGCGCCGTCAACCACCTCGTCGTCCAGGTCGACGATCTCGATGCCACGATCGCCGGTCTCGCGGCCCGGGGCGTCCCGGCCGAGCCGCCGACGGAGCCGGGACCCGGGATGCGGACGTCCTGGCTGACCGATCCCGACGGCTACCGGATCGAGCTCGTGCAGTGGCCACCCGGCCATCCGGCCGGTATGACGGCGGCGGATTTCGCCACGACCACGGACCTCTCGGAGTAGGTCACCTCGCGGGGCCGTGGCCGGCACCGGCCGCCGCCGCGTCGGGTATGAGTACCGGCTGGTCGCGGAGCAGGGCGGTCATCGTCTCCTCGTCGAGGGGCCTGGCGAAGTAGTAGCCCTGGCCCCGTTCGCAGCCCAGCTCGCGGAGGCGTTCGAGCTGCTCGAGGTGCTCGATGCCTTCGGCGACGGTGTCCAGCCCGAAGGTGCCGGCCAGGTTGACGATCGCCTGGGCGAGCGCGGCGGCATCCCGGCTCTGCGCGATGTCGTCCACGAACGCCTTGTCGATCTTGAGGGAGTCGACCGGAAGGCTGCGCAGATAGGCGAGCGAGGAGTAGCCGGTGCCGAAGTCGTCGATCGCCAGCCGTACGCCGAGCCGGTCGAGTTCGGTCAGGGTGATCGCGGTGGTGTCGACGTTGGCGATCAGCAGGCTCTCGGTCAGCTCCAGGGTGAGGTGGCGGGCGTCCAGCCCGGTATTGGTCAGGATGCCCGCCACGTCGGCAGCCAGTCGAGGTTGGCTGAGCTGGATCGCGGAGAGGTTGACGCTGACCGCCAGCCGCTCGCAGCCCGGAATGCTGAGTTGCCAACGGCGGGTCTGCTCGGTGGCACGGGATAGCACCCAGGCGCCGATCGCGACGAGCAGGCCGGTCTCCTCGGCCAGCGAGATGAAGCTGCCCGGCGCCAACATGCCGCGGGTGGGATGCTGCCAGCGCACGAGGGCCTCCGTGCCGGTGACCCGGCCACTCCGCAGATCCACGATCGGCTGGTAGTGCAGCCGGAACTGGTCGTCCTCCAGCGCCTCGCGCAGGTCCGCCTCCAGGTCGGCCCGCTCGATCACCGCGGCCCGCATGCTGGGGTCGAAGATCCGGTAACTGTCGCCCCCGCCCGCCTTGGCCTGGTACATGGCCACGTCGGCGTCGCGGACCAGATCGCCGGGCTGCGCGCTGGGTCCCGCGATGGCGATCCCGATGCTCGCCCGCACCTGGACGTCGCGGTTGGCCAGGCGAACCGGACTGGCGAGAACTGCGAGCAGACGCTGGGTGCTCGCCACAACGTCGGCCTCACGTTCGACGTCCTCCAGCAGGACCACGAACTCGTCCCCGCCGAACCTGGCCACGGTGTCACAGGGACGCACGGCGCCCGGCAGCCGCTCGGCGACCAGGGTCAGCAACCGGTCACCGGTCTCGTGCCCGAGCGTGTCGTTCACGTTCTTGAACCCGTCCAGGTCGAGCAGGAGAACGGCCAGCCGTCCTCCCCGGTTGTCCAGGCGGGCGAGAGCGTGCTCGAGCCGGTCCTGGAGCAGCGCCCGGTTGGCCAATCCGGTGAGTGGATCATGCAGGGCCTGGTGGCGCAGTTGCTCTGCGAGGCGTTTGCGCTCGGTGATGTCGGCGGCCACGCTGATCATCCCGATCGACTCACCGTTGGGGGAGCGCAGCGCGGCGGCCGAAAGCTCCACGTCGATGGACGTGCCGTCGCTGCGAAGCTGGCGCAGCTCCCGATGGATCATGGCGGGGCCGGAGCGACCGTCGGGCGCGAACTCCGGCCAGCCGGCCTCGAGGGCCGCCGGATGCGGCTTGCCGACCACCTCGTCGGCCTGCCAGCCGTAGATGCGTTGGGCCGCCGGATTCCACAGCTGGACGTGACCGGCGCGGTCGAGTTCGACGATGGCGACGGGGGAGGCGTCGATGATCGCGCTCAGCCGGCCGAGGAGCCGCGCCCGTTCGGCCTGGGTGGCGGCCTGGGCGGCAAGGCCGCGCATACGCAGCAGGGTGAGCCCGAACAGCACCGTCGAGGCCAGCGCGATCACCTGCTCGTCGATCACCTGTCCCCTCGTCGCCTGGAGGAACAGGACGGCCGGGGCGACCAGGGCGGCGAGAGCGACCGCGGTGAGCCGGGCCCGCGACAGCCGGCTCGCCACCGGCGGGCTCGGTTTCGACAGCGCCCGCATCGACGGGTGCAGAGCGGCCGCCCCGAACCCGAGATATGACAGCAGCCAGCCCGCGTCGAGCAGCTGCCCGGTCTGGTACGTGCCGTGCAGCTGCGACAGCGAGTACAGGCCGTCGGCGGTCAGCAGCCCGAGCAGGCTGGCCAGCAACAGCCAGTAGGCCGTCGGGCGCGCGCCACGGCTGATCGCCAGCCGTGCCGCGACCGCCGCCACGAGCAGATCCATGAGCGGGTAGGCGAGCGACACGACTCGTACCGCCGGCGGCAGGTCGTCCAACCGTACGTACGGCGCCAGGATGTACACCCAGGCCAGCAGCCCGGCCCCGGTGGTGATGATCAGTGCGTCGAGCAACCCGTCGCGGTCCCGGCCGGGACTCCGGTGGCGCAGCAGCAACAGCAGCCCCACGACCATCAGCGGATAGTGGCCCAGGTACATCCCGTCCGCCGGCGCCGGGAAGCTGTCATCATCCAGCACGTGGTGATAGGTGTAGAAGGTGACGTCGGCGGCGAAGTACACCAGCTGCGAGGCGGCGAACAACAGCCACGGCAGCCGCACCGCCGGTCGGTGCCACCGCAGGCCCACCACGATGGCCGCCACCGCCGAAGCGCTGAGCAGCTCGTAGCAGGCGACCCTGGTCATCAGGGGCGCCGACGGTACGACCGCCGGCAGTACCCACGCAGCGATGCTGATCAGCAGACCGATCGCGAGGTAGTGCCGCCAGACGTTCATCCGCATGACCGCAGTATCGGACGATGACCCACCATCACGGGCTGAGACGGTCAATTTGGGCACCCTCCGCCCGCCGGATCAGGACCACGCCGGCCCGTCCGGAAAGGCGTACCGGGTCAGCGACTCCGGGCGCATCCGCGCCGAGAAGCCGGGCGCGGACGGCGCCCGGTACGCGCCGCGCCTGATGACGACGGGGTCGGCGAAGTGCTCGTGCAGGTGATCCACGTACTCGATGACCCGGTCCCGCAGGCTGCCGGAGACGGCGACGTAGTCGAACATCGCCAGGTGCTGGACCAGTTCGCAGAGGCCGACCCCGCCGGCGTGCGGGCAGACCGGCTTGCCGAACTTGGCGGCGAGCAGCAGGACGGCCAGGTTCTCGTTGACCCCGGCGACTCGGCAGGCGTCGATCTGCACCACGTCGACGGCGTCGGCCTGCAGCAGCTGCTTGAAGATGATCCGGTTCTGCACGTGTTCGCCGGTGGCGACCCGGATGCCGGCCGGCGCCAGGGCGCGGCGGATGGCGGCGTGCCCGAGGATGTCGTCCGGACTGGTCGGCTCTTCGATCCACCACGGCGCGTACGGGGCCAGCTCGGTCATCCAGTCGACGGCCTCGCCGACGTCCCAGCGCTGGTTGGCGTCCACGGCGATCCGTACGCCGTCGCCCACGGTCTCCCGGGCGAGCCGCAGCCGCCGCAGGTCGTCGGCGCGGTCCGCGCCGACCTTCAGCTTGATCTGCCGGTAGCCGTCGGCGACCGCCTCGCGGGCGAGCCGCACCAGTTTCTCGTCGGAGTAGCCGAGCCAGCCGGGCGAGGTGGTGTACGCGGGGTACCCGTCCCGCTCGAGGTCGGCGATGCGCTGCTCGCGCCCATCCCGGGCGGCGTGCAGCAGGTCGAGCGCCTCGGCCGGGGTGAGGGCGTCGCTGAGGTACCGCCAGTCGACCAGGTCGACGATCTGTTCCGGGGACAGGTCGGTGAGCAGCCGCCAGACCGGTTTCCCGGCGGTCCGGGCGGCCAGGTCCCAGGCAGCGTTGATCACCGCGGCGGCGGCGAGGTGCATCACGCCCTTCTCCGGGCCGAGCCAGCGCAGCTGCGAGTCGTGGGTGACTCGCCGGGCGAGGTCGCCGAGGTCGGTGGCGTCGGCGCCGACGACCATCGGGACGAGCGTCTCGATCGCCGCGCGCGCCACCTCGTTGCCGCGGCCGATGGTGAAGGTGAAGCCGTGCCCCTCGGCGCCGGTGTCGGTGCGCAGAACGACGTAAGCGGCCGAGTAGTCCGGGTCGGGGTTCATCGCGTCCGAGCCGTCCAGCTGCTGCGAGGTCGGGAAGCGGACGTCGTGGGTCTCCACCGCGGTGATCTTCATGGGCTCCGTGCCGGATTTTGGCCGGCCCGATGCCGGCCTCAACAACACGTCCCGGGTGCCGATGAGTAAGTCGTCGACAAACGGGAGGTGCTATGCGGTCCAGGACATCCTCGCAGAGCTTCCGCCGCGGTGCGCGGGTCGCGCTGCCGCTGCTCGCGGCCGTGGCGCTGCTCGGCCCGCTCGCTGCTTGCGGCGGTTCGGGGGGCGCGGCGTCGCCGGCGCCGACTCCCGTGGCCACCTACGCGGGAACGGTGATCAGTGCTGCCTCGCTCACGCCGGGCAAGCGCGTCCCCGCGCCCGCGGGGAAGGCCGTCCTGACGCTGACCGGCAAGATCACGGCCACCAACAAGGGTGGCGCGCTCGTGCTGGATCAACCCACGATCGAGAAGATGGGCGTTGAGCAGGTGCGCCTGTACGAGCCGTGGACCAAGCAGACGATGGACTTTCGCGGCGTCTGGCTGGAGGACCTGCTCGCTGTGGCGGGCGTCCGGCCGGAGGCCACCACGCTGCACCTGGTGGCGCTCGACGACTACTCCGCCGACTTCGCCATGGCCGACGTCAAGGCCGGCGGTATCATGCTCGCGACCCGGGCCGGCGACGGCTCGGCGATCCCGGTCAGCCAGGGCGGCCCGACGCGGATCGTCTTCATGGACGGCGTGGCCGCGGGTGCGGACCCCAACGAATGGGTGTGGAGTCTCAAGTCCATCGACCTGCGATGACCGCAGAGCTGTCCCGGGCCGACGATCCGCCGGAGGTCCGGCGCCGGCACCGGGTGGTGCAGGTCCTGCTCGTCGTCACGATGGCCGCCGTGCTCGTGGTGGTGCTCGGCATCGTCGTGCAGAACTCGATCGTGCTCGGCCGGATGAGCGGGGAGATCTCGACGGCCCAGCGGCGCACGACCAACATGCACCACCTGCAACGCGAGACGCTGCGCATGTTGCAGCAACTCACCGACTGGACACCGGGCACCAGCGCCGACGCGGTGGAGGTGCGCCGCGGCCTGCTGGGCCGGCTGGTGATCGTGGTGCGCGAGCTGTTCCCGCCGGACTCGGCGCAGGCCCGGAAACTGCTGGAGGTCGAGGAGACGCTCGACCGCTTTCCGTGGGCCGAGCTGGAACGGCCGGGGCCGGCTCAGGCGACCTACCGCAGCCAGGCGAAGGCGATGGTCTCGGAGATCGAGATCCACGTCAAGAACCTCTACGACGAGCAGGAGCAGCGCTTCTACGGCGCTACCCTGGACTCGTTGCGCGCCAAGCGGGAGAGCCAGAACGCCCTGTTCGTGCTGGTGCTGCTGGTCGTGTTGCTGGCCATCTGCTCGCTCGTGCTGCTGCGCCGGCGCACCCGTAGCCGGCTGATTCGCGCGTACGGCGCACTGCTCGCCGAGGTGAACGAACGTCGCGCGCTGCAGGATCAGCTCAGCCACCAGGCCTTCCACGACGCCCTGACCGGTTTGCCGAACCGGACGTTGTTCGTCAAGCGGGTCGCCGAGCTGGTCTCCACCGCCGGCCGGGCCGACGGCGTGGCGTCGGTCGTGCTGATCGATCTGGACGGTTTCAAGAACGTCAACGACACTCTCGGCCACAGCGCCGGGGACGAACTGCTGCAGCGCGCCGCGGAACGGCTGCGGGGATGCGCGCGGGCCGAGGACGTGGTGGCCCGGCTCGGCGGCGACGAGTTCGCGATCGCGGTGCATGCCACGTCGGAACGGGACGTGCTCGAGATCAGCCGGCGCATCATCGCGGCGCTGCAGGTACCGGTGATGGTCGCCGGGCAGGAGATCGTCATCAGCGCGAGCATCGGCGTCGCCAACCTCAGCGACCAGAGCGGCGCCGACGAGCTGTTGTCCGACGCCGACATCGCGATGTACGCGGCGAAGAAGGCCGGCAAGGCGCGGTACGAGTTGTTCCGGCACAGCATGCGCGATCAGATGCGCCAGCGGGTACGGGTGGAGCAGCAGCTCGCCCGGGCGGTGGAGATGTCCGAGATCGAGGTGTTCTACCAGCCGATCGTCGATCTGGGCACGGATCGGGTGCTCGCCGTGGAGGCGCTGGCTCGGTGGCGGCATCCGGAGGAGGGCCTGCTCCTGCCCGGGCTGTTCATCCCGATCGCCGAGGAGTCGGGGCTGATCCGGGAGATCGGCCGGGACGTGCTGCGGCAGGCGTGCCGGACGGTGCAGGGCTGGCGCGAGACGATGGCCGGCCGGGAGGACCTGAGCGTCACGGTCAACGTTTCGGTACGCCAGTTGCTGACCGGCACCTTCGAAGAGCACGTGCGTGAGGCGCTACGGGAGAGCGGCTTGCCGGCATCCCGGCTGACCGTGGAGATCACCGAGAGCATGCTGCTCGAGGAGAGCGACGCGGTCGCCGCCGAACTGGCCCGGCTCAAGAATGCCGGGGTGTGCCTGGCGATGGACGACTTCGGCGCCGGCTACTCGTCCATCGCCACGCTGCTGCGCCTTCCGGTGGACGTTCTGAAGATCGATAAGTCGTTCGTCGATCTGGACCACCGCAACCAGGGCACGCTGGTCCGCGCTGTCGCCGAGCTGGGTCACTCGCTCGGCATGACCGTGGTGGCCGAGGGCGTGGAGACGCCGGACCAGCTGGCCCACCTGCGGGCGGCGAACTGCGACGCGGCGCAGGGCCATCTACTGTCCCACCCGCTGCCCTCCGCCGAGGCCGGCGACTTCCTGGCCGCGGGCCGCGCCCGCGGGCCGGCGGCGGTCAGCCTGCGCTGAACACCGCGCGCCCCACCCGCGTGACCTCAGCACCTCACAGGTAGACGAGGGCTTCGCGGACGGTGAGGCGGGCGGCGCGGGTGGCCGCGGCTTCGGTGGCGAGGACGGCACCGAGGACGACCAGAGCGATCCAGATGGCCACGGCGGGCAGGGAGACGCGGTAGGGCAGCGGTGCCGACATGAACAGATTGCCGAGGCCGGTGCCGAGGATCGCGGTGAGCACGAGCGCCGGGACGGCCGCCACCAGGCAGCTGGTGAGGGCCAGGAAGACGCCTTCGGCGACCACGATGCGGCGCACCGCCCGGGGAGGTGCCCCGATGGCGTGCAGGACGCCGAACTCGCGGGTCCGGTCGAGGATGTTGGCGCTCATCGTGGTGGCCAGGCCGATGATGCCGAGCACCCCCATCGGGATGGCGAGGGCGAGCAGGATCAGCAGGACGGGGCCGAGGTGGCCCTCGGAGATGGCTTCGCTGCGGCTGACCGAGGCCGCGGACCTGACCTCGACACCGGCCGCGGTGAGCGTCGTGGCGACGGCGGCGGCGACCGCCTGGCGGGTCTGCTCGTCGTGGCTGTCGGTGACGATGCGCAGCTGGTTGGCCCGTGGTGAACCGCCCATCGCGGTGGCGAAGCCCTCGGCCGTGACGTAGGTGCCGCCGCTGCCGCCCTCCCGTTCCTCGACGATGCCCACGACGCGCCAGGTGGTGGCCTTGCCCGCCACCCACAGTTGGACGGTGTCACCGGCGTGGATTCCGGGCACGCTGAGGTCCCGGGTCACCTGGTTGAGCACGACCGCCCCGGTCTCGCCCGGGGTGAGCCAGCGCCCTTCCAGCAGGGCGGGGCGCACGAGCATCGTCGAGCCGGCCGGGACCGCGGTCACCGCGATGCTGCCGTGTCCCTGGTCCGGGTACGTGCGGGTGACGGGTATCCGCCCCGGCCCGGCGACGCCGGCCTGGGCGCGGTTCCAACCTTCCACCCGCTCGACGTGCGGCAGGCCCCGTACCTTGGAGATGGTCTGGTCCGCCGGGGTCGAGCCGGCCAGTTGCACGTCGACGTCCCAGCTGGTCCGCGTCTTCTGCTCGTCCTCGATCGCCTTCGTCCCGCTGTTCAGCGACATTCCGGCGACGAACACCATGCCGGCGCTGGCGAGCAGGCCCACGGAGAGCGCGAACCGGGCCGGGCGCCGGACGGTGTTGCGCAGTGCGAGCAGCAGGCCGCGATCGAGGCCACGGATGCGGCTCAGGCGGACCAGACCGCCGCCGGCCGCACCCGGCGCGGAGCCGCCGTGGTGGTCGATCGCCGACCGTACGGTGGTGCGGCTGGTCTTGATCAGCGGGATGAGGGCCATCGCCGGCGGCAGGCCGAGGCCCACGGCGACGATCAGCAGGTAGGTCCACCAGGGAGCGGCGAGGCTGGCGGCCTGGATGCCGAGGAACCCGAGGAAGGCGGTGAGACCGGCGCGGCCGAGCAGGACGGCCGGCGCCATCGCGAGCAGGGTGGCGGCCGCGGCCACCAGCAGCGTCATCGTCAGGTACAGGCCGCCGATGCGCGCCGATCGCGCGCCGATCGCCTTCATGATGCCGATCTGCGGTATCTGCCGGGTGAAGAGGCCGTTGAGCATGTTCGCGACGAGGATCGTGGACAGCAGGACGGAGGCCGCGGCGCCGGCCAGCAGCGAGAGCAGCAACGCGTCGGCCTGCCATTGGTGCGGGTGAGCGTACGGGGTGGGCACCTGGATCTCGCGGATCGCCAGGCCCTGGTCGCGTTGCAGCCAGCGGCCGATATCGCCGGCGGCGGCGACGATCGCGTCCCGGTCCCGGCTCGGCGTCGTCTGGCCGGGGTCGGCGATCTGCATCTTCAGCTGGTCCAGGGGCGCCGCGTTCCCTGGCGTGGCCAGCGCCGCCGTGGACAGGTAGGCGGCTCCGGTCTGCTGCTGCGGCGAGGGTGCCAGGCTGGGGTCGTACACGGTGCCGGCCACCCGCAGCCGCACCGGTTCGCCGCTGGGTGCCGTGATGGTCACGGTGTCGCCCACCGCCACGTCCAGCAGGGTGAGCGAGTCGCGCCGGATCAGGATCTCCCCGGGGGCCGGCGGCCAGCTGCCCTGCTCCACCTCGAACGTCGCCATCCGCATCGGGTCGTCCGGCGCGGCCACGAACACCTGCAGCGGGACGTCCCGCGGGCCGCCGTCGACCTCGATCTCGGTCGTGAACTGCGTGCGCCCGGTCGCTTCGAGGACGCCCGGCCGGTCGCCGGCCTGGGCGGCGAGCGCCGCCATCCGGCCGGCGTCGACGGGCTGGTCGAGCAGGATCGTCGCCGAGGCGGGCCCGGTTCCCGCGTACGCGTTGGCGGTCTCCCGGCCGATGGCGGCCCAGGCGCACAGGATCCCCCCGAACACCGTCAGGCTCAGTGCGATCGCGACCACCATCAGGACGAACCGCGACCAGGACGCCCGCAGGTCCCGGAACAACTTGACTCGCAACATGCTGCTCACGACGTCAGCCCCGCCGAGACGATGCTGTCACCGGCGCCTGGTCCTCCGGACGGCGCGGAGAACCCGGGCCCCTGCGGGGCCGTTTCATCGCTCACGATCCGCCCGTCCACTAGGGTGATCTCTCGCCCCACAATGGACCTGATGTCGCGTTCGTGGGTGACCACCACGATGGTCCGGCCTTCCGCGTTCAGGTCCGCGAACAGGCTCAGCACGGCGGTGGCGGTGGTGGAGTCGAGATTGCCGGTCGGCTCGTCCGCCAGCAGGATCGGTGGATCGTTGGCCAGCGCCCGGGCGATCGCGGCGCGCTGCTGCTGGCCGCCCGACAACGTGGCGGGCAGTTTGTCGGCCTGGTCGCCGATGTCGACCCGGTCCAGGAGCTGCTGGGCTCGATCGCGGCGCTCGCCCGGAGGGACCTTCTTGACGAAGTCCATCGGCAGCATCACGTTCTCGATGACCGTCAGGGTGGGCAGCAGCTGGAAGAACTGGAACACCAGCCCGACGTTGCGGCCGCGCCAGGTCGCCAGCCCGGACTCCGACAGCGAACCCAGATCGGCACCCGCCGCGTGGATCGTTCCGGAGGTGGGCCGGTCGATGCCGGCGAGCAGATTCAGCAGGGTCGTCTTGCCGCTTCCGGACCGCCCCACGATCGCGACGAACTCGCCGGACGCGATGCCGAGGCTGAGGTGATCGATCGCGACGACCTCGCCGGCGCCGAGCCGGTACGCCTTGACGACGTCGCTGACCTGTATTGCCTGTCCCACGGTTGTCGTACCTCCGCTACCGGGTCGGACGGAATGAGGAACTGGTGTGATTCAGGGCGTACCGGAACCGGCGCGCCGCTCGCGTTGCCTGCGCCGCCCGTACCGGGTCGGCCCCCACGGCTTGTACACGGCCAGTGCCGTGGCGGCCAGCAACAGCGGCAGTGCCAGCGCGGGGTGACCGATGGCGTCGGTCCGCATCCGGGCGAGCTCCTGGGCGGGCAGTGCCGAGCTCGCCACCGCGTCGGAGACGCTGCTCATCTTCTGCATGTACTCGAGGAGGACGACAACCGACCCCAGGTTGATCAGGAGCTTGGTCATCACCCAGTAATGCCGGAACAAGCCCCACCCGGTGCCGAGGGCCAGCACGAGTCCGGTGACGAGCGAGGTGAGGCTCAGCGGGACGACGACGGACCAGCCGATCGGCGCCATCAGGAGATAGGTGACCCGCACCGTCGGGGAATCCTGGCCGGTCAGCCCGACGAGGACGAGGGCGAGGAAGGCGCCGGCCGCGCCGAGCCAGCCGACCGAGGCCGCGATGTGCGCGACGAGGGTGAACCTCCGCAGGGCCGGCGCCAAGGTCATTGTCGAGCCTCGGCCCACCGTAGCGGGCCATCCCCGGCGACGCCGGCAGGGGGCAGGCCGGCCCGCTCGCCGAAGTGGCGGAGAGGGTTGTGGCTCCCGGCGCCGCCGAGAAGCATCATGACCACGACCAGCAGGGCGACGATGGCCACCACGAGGCCCAGCACCTTGGCCCACCGAGGCATGCCGCGCGGCGGCTCCTGTTCGTACCGGGGCGGGTCGTCCATGTAGGTATCCTCCTGGCTTCGGGCCGTCGGGGCGGCGATCCATCGCTGCCACGCTACGAGAGCCGGGGGCGGGGCGAAACATCCGCAAGGGGACGTTCGGCGTCCTCAAATAGTGGAGACGGATCATCCCCGAGGGCGACTTCCCGCCGACGCCGCGGCGATACGCTCCCCGTGTCATGTCATCGACGGCCACAGCACACCGTTTCCTCGCGGCCCGGCCGACGCCGGGAGCGGCCGTCGACGTCGCCATCGCGGCCCTGGCGTTCGCGGGCACGCTCGCGCTGATCCGCCACGGCGGCGTCGCCCCCACCTCTGCCGGATCGGCCGGGCTCGATCCCATCGGTGTCGTCCTGGCAGCGTGCTCGGCATTGCCGCTGGTCGCCTGGCGGCGTTCGCCGTTCGGCGTGTTCGCGGTGACCACGGCCGCCGCCGTCCTGATGGCCGCCCTCGGCTATCCGCTCGACCTGATACCGGGCCCGACGGCCGCCCTGTACCTGCTCGCCGCCAGCCGCGACCGGGACGCGCCCTGGACGGGGCGCGGCACCGCGGCGGTCGTGGCGCTGTTCCTGGCGTACCTGGTGGCAACCGCCGCCGCATCCGGCACCTTTCCCGCGATCGCGTTCCTGCACACCGGGCTGTCCTGGGCGCTGGCCTGGTTCGCCGGCGACCGCACCCGCCTGCGCCGGGAACAGGTCGTCGACCTCCGGCAGCGCGCCGTCCGCGCGGAACGGGAGGCCGACCGCGAACGCCTCCTCGCCATCGCCGAGGAGCGGGCCCGGATCGCCCGTGATCTGCACGACTCCGCCGGCCACGCGATCAGCGTCATCGCCGTCCGCGCCGGCGCGGCCCGGCTGCGGCACCACCAGGACCCGGACCGCTCGCTGGCGGCGCTGCAGGCGGTCGAGGAACTGGCCCGGCAGACGGTGACAGAGATCGACCAGATCGTCGGCACCCTGCGCGACGGCGGCCCGGCCGACGACGACGTCCAGGCCCCGGCCGGGCTGGCTTCGCTGGACACCCTGATCGCGTACCACGCCTCGGCGGGACGGGAGATCACGGTCGACGCATCGGGCGTCCCGCGAACCCTCGGCGGCGCCGCCGACCAGGCCGCCTACCGGATCCTTCAAGAGGCGCTCACCAACGCCGCCCGGCACGGCACCGGCGCTACCCGGCTCGAGCTGGCGTTCGGCGACGCGGCGGTCGAGCTCACCGTCACCAATCCCGTGAGCACCGGCGCCGCCGCGCGCCGCGGCGGCGGGCACGGGCTGATCGGCATGCGGGAACGCGCGAGCCTGCTCGGCGGCAGTCTCGACGCGGGTCGCGTCGACGGCACGTTCCGGGTCCGCGCCCGGATTCCCTACGGCGGGCACCGCCCGTGACCCGGGTACTCATCGCCGACGACGACCACCTGATGCGCGCCGGGCTGGTCGAGCTGCTCACCGCCGACCCGACGATCGAGATCACCGGCCAGGCGTCGACCGGACGGGAGGCCGTCGAGCGGGCGCGCCAGACGGGGCCGGACGTCGTGCTGATGGATGTCCGGATGCCCGACCTCGACGGGATCGCGGCGACCCGCCAGATCTCCGCGGCGGCCCCGGGATCGAGGGTCCTGATCCTGACCACCTTCGAGCAGGACGATTACATCTTCGGCGCCCTCCGCGCCGGTGCCTCCGGCTTCCTGCTCAAGCGCACCCGACCGGAGGAGCTGATCGCCGCGGTGCACGCGGTCGCCGCGGGCGACTCGCTGCTCTCGCCGTCGGTCACCCGGCGCGTCATCGACCGCATGGCCCAGCAGCCCACTCCCGAACTCGCCGATCAGGCGAAGCTCGGCGAGCTCACGCCGCGGGAGCGGGAGGTCCTGGAACTCGTCGCCCGGGGACTGTCGAACCGCGAGATCGCGGCCGCGTTCGTCGTCGAGGAGTCGACGATCAGAACCCACGTGAAACGGATCCTGATGAAGCTCGGCCTCCGCGACCGGGTCCAGGCCGTGATCTTCGCCTACGAGTCCGGAATGAACCGGCCCCGCACCGCCCGGTGACACCCGGCCGGCGCTCCTGCGCCCCGCGCGTCAGTGCTGGCCGGCCATGAGGGCGAAGGCGAGCATGCCGGTGGCGGTGAAATCGATCGACGGCTCGGTGTTGGCGGAGACGCGCATGTCGTCGGCGTAATGCGCGTCATCGCGATCGAACACGGCGAAGGCGTCGCTGCCGCAGGCGACTGGCCCTGCCTCGGTGAGCAGCTCATGCACCCGTTCGGCCCGGTTGGGACCGTTGACCACGGCCCCCGTCACGGTCACACCGGAGACGGCGGTCTTGGTCAAGGTCGCGATCTGATCGTGCGGGCAGCGGGGGTAGGTGCTGCCTGCCCCGACGACCAGCGAGGTGCCCCACCCGTTGACGCCCAGCACGACGCCGCGCTGGCCGGTGGCGAACGCGGAGTAGCGGTCGTCCGCGGCGATGTGCTCGTACAGCTCCGCCGTTGCGACGTAGCCCAACTCACGCGCGGCGTAATCGAATCCGCCGTTACCGGCCGCGGCCCGCATCGGATTGCCCGCGGCCGCCTTCTGCCCGGCCGCCAACCTGCGGCGCAGATCTCGCAGGAGGGCGGCGGTGCCGATCCCGGCGTCCGGCACCGGACCGGTGGCGAACAGCCGCACCAGTTCGGCGTCGGCCAGGGCGCTGAGGTCGTACACGCTCAGCACGGCGTCGCCGCCGCGACCGGTGTTCACCCGTCCCCACCGCGCGGCGGCCTGCGCCCAGGTGCCTGCCCGGGAGTCGCCGAGAAGCCGGCCGGCGAGGGCCAGTTCGGTGGCGCCGGCGGCGAGGTCGTCGGTCCAGGTGTCCTCCGGGTAGAAGGCGCGCGGTTCGGCGGTGACCAGTTCCCCCACGTCTTCGGTCCGGGCGAGGTCGAAGACCTGGGCGGCGGCGTCCAGGTGCGACCGGGCCCGCGCCGGCTCGGTGGCGGCCTCCACCTGGGCCGCGAGCGCGAACGCGGCGGCGACCCGGCCCGCCAGGTTGGGGCTCATCGGTTCGCCCGGCTCGGCGGCCCGGAACACCGGGCGGTACCGCTGGTAGTAACGCTCGTCGCCGGGCTCGACGTCGAGCCGGTCGTCGGCCTCGGGCAGCCGCCAGGCGTCGTGGTCGCCGAGGAAACCGCTGTCGCCGGAGTCCCGGCCGCTGCCGATGCCGACCTGGATGTACAGGGTGCCGCTGTCGCCGTCCCACATCTTGTCCAGCCAGTCGATGCCGTGCCGGGTCTCCGCGGCGATCTCGTCGCGGACCAGACCGTCGCGCTGCACGACGAGCATCGCGGTGAGCGCGTAAGCGGTGGTGTGGGTGAACTTGAGGAAGTCACCGGCGTCGAACCAGCCGCCCTCGACGTCCACCGGCCCGTCGACCGGGGAGAGATCCGCGGTGAGCCGGCCGGATCGATCGAATTCCGGTGTGTCGTAAACGGTCGCCGCACGGTCGCTCAGGTGGGCGGGCTGGCGCTGCCACAGGCCCGGAACCTGAGCGGCGCCGTCGCGGTGCACCTGGAAGTACTGGAGCGAGTCGCGGGCCAGCGGCCCGAACAACTGGCCGGCGGAGTCGATGTGGAACGGGGGAGACTCCGCCGTGACGGCACCCTCGACCCGCAACCGGTACGTGCCGTGCTCGGTGAGCCCGCTCAGGTCGATCGGCCGCACCTCCGGATACCGGGCGTTCCAGGCTCCCCGCGCGGCGCCGATCGGCGGGGCGAGGACCTGGTCGCCGTGGGCGTCGAGCACCGCCGCCCGGGCGTCCGCCGCGTCGCGCGGGGCGAGCAGCACGGCGATCTTCCTTTCCCCGGTGGCGTAGCCCACCTGGTCGACACGGATCACCGCCCGCGGCCCGGCCGGGCGGGTGCAGGCGCCGGCGAGCAGCACGGCCCCCGCCACCACGGGCGCGAGAAGACGCCGGCGGAAGGTGATCACGACGCAGAAGTGTCGCCGCGGGGTGGCGTGTCGCAACGGACCGACTGTGCGGGCGGCCGAGCCGCCGCCCGTCACGGCCGGCCGGAGGTGGACGTCTGCCACCCTGACCAGGGCGAGCCCACCTAGGCCTCCGGCTCAAGCCGCGGTGTCGCGTGGTGTGAAACTCACGGTGAGGCTCATGTCCAAGGCCGCCGCCAACCGCTCCAACACCGGTAGCGTCGGAACGGTACCGCCGGCCTCGAACCGGGCGACAGCGGACTGCGTCATCCCGGACGCCTTCGCCAGCTGAGCCTGACTCCAACCCCGGCGCTCACGAAGGTCCCGAATCGCCCGACCAAGCTCGAACGCCAGCCGCGCCGCGTCATACGCCTCCGCGGCTCCCGGCTCAGCCATCCGCCGTTCCCGCATCGCAGCCCAATCACCACGCTCGCTCATGATTTAGCTCTCCTCGTCCACGACAGGTTAGTGTCGTCTGCGCCGATGACGAGACGCCCTTACCGGGGCGACGAGCTTGCCCGCCGGTTTGAACAGTTCGAGACTGATTCGGAACGGCGGGCCGAGGCGGAGTCTCTGCCGTGGGCCAGGCGGAAGCGGAAGCCGAGGTGGTCGCAGCCGTGGCTCGCGCTCGCAAACGACGGCTACTCGTGGGCGGTCATCGGCCGACTGCTCGGCAGCGGTACAGCGATGGGATCGGCCGTGTCCCGCCGAGCTCCCGCCGGCAGCGAGGCAAGGCCGAGATCGTCGAGGAGGGTGACCGGTAAGAGCCATGAAGATCCGGATGAGCTCCGCGGCGTGGGACGCGGCTCTGGTCATCGCCACCGTGGTCGGCGCAGTGGTGGCCGCTTGGTGGCTCGTCAACCGGTTCTGACCGGTGCGCCGCTCGATGATCACCTCGGGGTCGGCACGGTTCGCGAGGGGTCATGGTGGGTGGGTCGGTGGGACACCCGGTGATCGGCGGTGTAGAGCGCCTCGGTGACCAACCGGCGCACGTGCGCGTCGGCGAGCGCGTACACCTGCCTGCGGCCGTCACGGCGGACCCGGACCAGGCCCGCGAGGCGCAGTTTGCCCAGGTGTTGCGACACCGCCGGGCGGGCGGCGCCGACCGCTTCGGTCAGGGCGGTGACGTCGCGTTCGCCGTCGAGGAGCTGAGCCGCCAGGCGTAGCCGGGTGCCGTCGGCGAGCATCGCGAGCAGGAGGGTGGCCGCCTCGATCACGGTGTCGTGCGTCGGCGGCGCCTGCACATCCCTGGCAACTGCCATGTTGTCGCGTGCGTGCATGAGCACATATTATGGCGTCGGCCCGCGATCCACCAGCAACGAGGAAGCGCCGATGTCCGAGCACCAGCATCACCCCGACTCCGACCACGAGCACGACGAGGACCACGACCACCAGCACGACCGCGACCACCAGCACGACCAGGCCCACCAGCACGATCACGATCAGGACCACGGTCACGACCACGACGATCACGACCACGGTGGCGGCTGGCGGCACCGCATCGGGCATCTGATCACGCCGCATTCGCACGACACCGCGGACAAGGTCGACTCCGCCCTGGAAGCGTCGCGCGAGGGCATGCGCGCGCTGTGGATCTCGCTGGTCGGGCTGGGTGCCACCGCTGTCCTGCAGGCGCTGATCGTGGTGTTCTCCGGGTCGGTGGCGCTGCTCGGCGACACCCTGCACAACCTCGCCGACGCGCTGACGGCGGTGCCGCTGGGTATCGCCTTCTGGCTCGGCCGCCGCGCGGCCACCCGCGCCTACACGTACGGCTTCGGCCGCGCCGAGGACCTCGCCGGCATCGTCATCGTGCTGGTCATCGCCGCCTCGGCGGTGGCCTCGGCATGGCTCGCGATCGATCGGCTCCTGCATCCGCAGCTGATGACCCACCTGCCGTGGGTGTTCGCCGCCGGATTGATCGGCTTCGCCGGCAACGAGGTCGTCGCCCGCTACCGGATCTCGGTCGGCCGGCGCATCGGCTCCGCGGCCCTGGTCGCCGACGGCCTGCACGCCCGCACCGACGGCTTCACCTCGCTCGCCGTGGTGCTCGCCGTCATCGGCGCCTGGCTCGGCTGGTCCTGGGCCGACCCGGTGGTCGGCCTGGCCATCACCGCCGCGATCGCGTTCGTGCTCAAGGACGCCGCCCGCGAGGTCTACCACCGGCTGATGGACCGGGTCGATCCCGAACTGGTCGACCAGGCCGAGCGGGAGCTGCGCGCGGTCCCGGGCGTCCACGAGGTGTCCGGGCTGCGGCTGCGCTGGATCGGGCACCGCCTGCACGCCGAGGCCGCGATCGTGGTGGACGCCCAGCTCAGCCTGCTCGCCGCACACGAGATCGCCGCCGACGCCGAGCACCAGCTCACCCACCGCGTTCCCCGGCTCACGGGCGCCACCGTCCACGTCGATCCGGACAGCCACCCCGGCGACGACCACCACAGCGAGCTGTCCCACGAGCGACGCGACCGGCTCACCGCGGCCGGCTAAGCCGCGCGGAGCCCGCCGAGCATGAGCGGCCACGCCCGGTCGAGCTCGCGCTGCCAGTAGACCCAGTTGTGCGTACCGGGGCTGTACAGGTCGATCGTCGCATCGATCTGGAGCTCCCGCAGGCGCCGGGCGAACGCGTCGTTCTCGGCCCGCAGCGACTCCTCGGTCCCGTCCGGGCGGGTGCCGGCGGCGTCCAGCGGGCCGGGCCGCCCGTCGCCCGCCGACACGAACAACTTGACGCCCCGCAGCGCGGGCGCGAGATCGTACGGGTTGTGCGCCCGCCACAGGTCGGCGTCGTCCCCGGGATCGCCCCACAGGTCCCGCGGGTTCGCGCCGCGGGAGCGGACCAGTCCGGCGTACGTCCGGGACTCGCCCTCGGACAGTCGGGTGTGGACGATGCCGCTGAAGGACGCGGCGACCGTGAACATGCCGGGATGCCGGGCCGCGTAGTCCAGCGCGCCCAGCCCGCCCATCGACACGCCCGCGATCACCCGCGGGGTGCCGGCACGGTACCGGTCGCTGAGGATCTGTCCCAGCTCCGCGATGTGGAAGGTCTCCCAGGCCGGGCCGGCACGCCAGTCGGAGTAGAACCCGACCGGCCCACCGTCCGGCATCACGACGATGGCGCCGACGTCCTCGACGCGGCGTTCGATGTCGGTCGATCGTGACCAGCTGAGATAGGTGTCGCAGCAGCCGTGCAGCAGGTAGAGGACGGGCCAGCGCCGGGCCGGCTCGGCGGTGAAACCGGAGGGCAGCAGCAGCCGTACGCTGACCCGAGCGCCGACCGCCGGCGAATCCACCGTGATGTCCCACATGCGGGGCGAGATCTGTGTCGTCGCGACGACGTGAGCGGGCGGTCGCGGCGACGAGGACGCCTCCGTACCCGGCGAGGCGCGGGTCCCGCACCCGGCCAGCAGCAACGACAGCAACGCCAGCGCAACGGCTCGCAGCATCCTCGCATGCTCTCACGAGGTGTCCCAGGAGCCCGCGCTCCCCGATCCGGTCCCGCGGAGCCGGTTCTCGGCCTCGCTGATCGCCCAGGCGGCGTTGACCAGCCCGATGTGGCTGAACGCCTGCGGGAAGTTGCCCACCAGCTCGCCGGTGCCGGGATCGACCTCCTCGGCGAGCAGGCCGACGTCGTTGACGTGTCGGGCGGCACGCTCGAACACGTCGCGCGCCCGTTCCACCCGGCCCGCCATCGCCAGCGCCTGCGCCAGCCAGAACGTGCACAACAGGAACGTGCCCTCCGGCCCGGCCAGGCCGTCGACGCCCTCCTCGGTGCGGTACCGATACACCAGCCCCCGTTCGTCGGTCAGCTTGTCGGCGATCGCCTCGATCGTGGCCAGCATGCGGGGATCGGTGGCGGGCAGGAACCCGACGATCGGCATCATCAGGTTCGAAGCGTCCAGCGCCGTCGACCCGAAGTACTGGGTGAACGCCCCGGCGGACTCGCTCCAGCCCGCGCGCAGGACGGCTCGCCGGATCTCCTCCTGCGCCCGGCGCCACCCGGCCACCCGGCCGGTGGCCGACAGCCGGTCCGCCAGGCTCACGGCGCGGTCCAGCGCGACCCAGCACATGACCTTCGAGTACAGGAAATGCCGCGGCTCGCCGCGCACTTCCCAGATGCCCTGGTCGGTCTCCCGCCACCGCGCCGCGGCGCTGTCGGCGAGCGCGACCAGGAAGGCGCGCATGTCGTCGTCCATCGCGCCGATCTTGTCGGACAGCCGGTGCGCGGCGTTCAGCAGCTCTCCGTACACGTCGACCTGCTGCTGCCGCCAGGCGTCGTTGCCCACCCGGACCGGCCGGCTGTCCCGCCATCCCCGCAGGTGGGGCAGGACGCGTTCGGTCAGGTCGTGCTCGCCTCCGACGCCGAACATGATCTGCAACGGGGTGGCGGGGCCCACCGCCGCGGCCGCGGCCGTGGTCATGAACGCGAAGAAGTCACCGGCCTCGTCCGGGCACGCCGCCACCCACAACGCCTCCATGGTGAAGCTGGCGTCGCGCACCCACGAATAGCGGTAGTCCCAGTTGCGCTCGCCACCCACCCGCTCCGGCAGCGAGGTGGTAGCCGCCGCCACCATCGCGCCGCTGGGTTGGAAGGTCAGCCCCCGCAACACCCGACCGCTGTGGTGGACCAGGTCGCGCCACGGTCCTCCGTAGTGTTGGTGGAGGACGGACCAGGACTGCCACGCGGCGACGGTGCCGGCCAGCCGGTCGGCGATCTCGTCCTGGCGCCACACCCGGGCCGGCTGTTCCTCCAGCGTGGACCGGTGCAGTGCGAAGGCGAGCCGGTCACCCGCCGACATCGGTACGCGGGCGGTCGCCGTGGATCCCCGCAGGGCAAGCCGGACCGGGCTGGACAGCACGAGCCACTCCGCGCCCCCGCGAGCCGTCACGCCGCCTTCGACGTGCGAGAGCAAGGGGCGCAGCAGCCCGTACTCGGGTCGCGGGGCGTACGAGACCTCGACGTCACACTCGCCGTCGACACAGACGACCGACCGGATCAGCAAGTGCGGTGCCCCTCTGCCGAGCTCGTGGCCGCGGTTGTCGGCACCGGTCGCCAGGGCGTCGGTCACCACGACCGTGCCGGCGGAGGTCCGGAAGGTGGTTTCCAGCACGAGGGTGCCGTCGACGTACCCGCGGGTCGCGGCGTACTTCCCGGCCGGGCGGACCGACCAGTGCCCGGCCGCCTCGTCCAGCAGCCGGCCGAAGATCGACGGACTGTCGAAACGCGGAAAGCACAGCCAGTCCACCGAGCCGGCGACCGTGACGAGCGCTGCGGAATGACAGTCGGAGAGCAGCGCGTGCCCGCCGATCGGAACGTCGCTCATGTCCGGATCGGTGTCCGGGATCCCCGCAGCTGGCGGCGGGTCGTCACGCCGAGCTTGCCGAAGATCTTGCGAAGGTGCCATTCGACGGTCCGCGGGCTGATGTACAGAGCCGCGGCGATCTCGACGTTGGTGAGACCCTCGGCCGCCAGCTGGGCGATGTGGGCCTCCTGGGCGGTGAGTTGCTCGTACGTCTCGACCGTGCGCTTGCGTACCGTCTCCCCGGTGGCGAGCAGCTCGCGGCGCGCACGCTCGGCGAACGCGTCCACCCGCGACGCGGTGAGCGTCTCGTAGGCGGCTCGCAGCTGGGTCCGTGCGTGCACGCGGCGGCCCTCACGACGCAGCCATTCGCCGTACCGCAGCTGCGCGCGAGCGAGCCCGATGCGGATCCTGGTGCGGCCGAGTCTCTCGATCGCCTCCCGGTGCAGTTCCTCAGCGGTGCCACCGCGGGTAACGAGGGCGCGGCACGCCGCGTGGACCGCGAGGGCGTACTCGGTACCGCTGGCGCGCGTCATGTCGCCGAGCTGCTCGAGCGCCGCCTCCGCCACCCCGGCCCGGCCGCTGTGCATGGCGGCCTCGACGACCTCGGGCAGCGCCAGCTTGGTGGGACCGAGTTCCAGCGGGTCCACGGTCGCCTGCTGTGCCGCGCGCAATGCCTCGTCGTAACGAGCGATGCCGTTGTAAAGCAACGCGCCCGCCCAGTGCATCATGGTCACGCCGACGCCCTGGCCCCGGGCGACGCAGTCGTGCAGGCCCTCCCGGATCAACGACTCGGCCTGCTCCTCGTGGCCCCGCAGGGCGGCCAGGCACACTTCCCCGTACGGAGTCAGCGTGTTCTCTCCGCCGGTCACCTCCGCGATCCATCGACTCTCCCGGACCAGCGAGGCCGCCTCCACCAGATCGCCGCCGCACAGATCGAAGATGATCCGGCTGTTGATCGCCAGCGGGATGACGCTCAGGGCACCCGCCGCACGCACCGTCTCCAGGTGCCGGCGGCTGAGCAGATCCCAGTGGACGTCGTCCCACAGATCGACGGCGACGACGGCGGCGAGCCACTCGGCCCGCAGGGCCTCGTCCATGGTGAGGTCGTCGGTGCCGATCATGGACACCGCGCGGCGCAACAGCGGTGCCGCGCGGGCGTACCCGTCGGTGTACAACACCGCCATCCCCTCGAGCAGCAGGTCTGCCTTGCTCCCCGCGTCCGGTGCCGGCGCGCCGCGGATGGCCTGCGCCACCTGGCGGATGCCGGCGCCGCCGGCCAGGCGCCCCGCGAACAGCGCCGCGGAGAGCGCGTCCAGGTACGTCGCCCGGGCGAGGCGGCCGTCGAGCGGCTCGAGACGGCGAGCGGCGGCGAGAAGGAGCGGTAGCGCCTCGCTGCCGTGGCTCGCGTCGTACGAGATCTGGGCGTGCAGCAGGTCCATCCGGGCCTGTCCGGCCTCCTCGAGCGGTCCGGCCCGGGCGACCGCGAGCAGGGCCGACGCCTCCTCGAAGGCGCCGGCGGTCGCCTTGGCCCGGGCGGCGTCGAGCGCACGATGTGCCCGCCGGGCGGGCTCCGGGGTCAGCGTCACCGAGGTCTCGAGAAACGCGGCCGCCGCCGCCAGGCCGCCGCGGGACAGCGCCCGGTCGGCCGAACGTTCGAGTTCCGCCGCGACCGCTTCCTCGGGCCCGACCGCGGCGTGGGCGCGATGCCAGGCCCCGCGGTCGGGATCCGTCGCCGAGTCGGTGGCGTCGGCGAGTGCCCGGTGGATGTCCCGCCGTTCCGCCGGGGTGGCCGAGCGGTAGACGGCCGATCGCAGGAGCGGATGCCGGAACCGGACCCGGTCGCCGAGCTCGATCAAGCCCGCCGCCTCGGCCGGCTTCGCGGCAGCCCGGCCGATCCCGAGCCGCTGGGCGGCGCGCCACAGCAGAAGAACGTCGCCGACCGGCTCGGCGGCCGCGGCCAGCAACAGGTGCCGGGACTGCGCCGGAAGGGGCGCGACTTGACGCAGGAATTCCTGCTCGAGGCGGGGGATCAGCGGCCCGGCGCCACCGAAGGCCAACTCGGCCGCCGGCATCCCCCGCGGCAGCTCGAGCAGAGCCAGCGGGTTGCCGTGGCTCTCGGCCAGGACGCGGTCGCGGACCCGGGGATCGAGGGGACCGGGGACGGCCGACTCCAGAAGTGCGGCCGCGTCGCCGCTGCCCAGTCCGCGCAGCACGAGCTCCGGAAGGTCGGCCAGTCTGGGCTCCGCATCCGACACCCGCAGGGCGAACACCATGGCCACCGGTTCGGCCGCGAGTCGACGTGCGACGAACTCCAGTGCCTGCGCCGACGCCAGGTCCAGCCACTGGGCGTCGTCGACGACGCAGATCAGTGGCCGCTCCTCCGCGACCTCGCTCAACAGGGTCAGAACGGCCAAGCCCACGAGAAAGCGATCCGGAGCGGCGCCCGGGTGCAGGCCGAAGGTGATACCGAGGGCCTCCTGCTGCGGGGCCGGTAGCTTGCCCGCCCGGTCCAGGTAGGGACCGCACAGCTGGTGCAGGCCGGAGAACGGCAACTCCATCTCCGACTCGACGCCCGCGGCGCGAGCGACGGTGCAGCCCGCCACCCGGTCGAGGAGGAACTCGAGCAGCGCGGTCTTGCCGATCCCCGGCTCGCCGCGCAGCACCACGACCTGACTCCGGCCGGCTTTGGCGGCGGCCACGAGACCGCTCAACATGTCGCATTCGGCCCGCCGTCCCACCAGTGCGGGCCACAGCTGGTTACTCGCCATATCGTCACCGCCTCGACCGGGCCGGACGACGGCGCCGCCGGCCCTCGCCGGCGCCGGGCTCAGCGCCCACCATCGTTCCACCGGCCATCGACCGCGGGCAACCGTCTGCGGGCGGTCGGGACGGTGGTGGATCTGCGGTCCCATCCGTGGAAGAACGAGTGGTCGCCCGCCACCCAGGCGTCGCGAAGCCCCGGAAGGCTCAGGTCCCAGTCCGGGCGGATCTCGGCCGTCGCCGCGCGCAGGTCCCGCCAGAGGTCGTACACCGACGGGCGTCCCCAGAACCAGTAGCCGTTGTAGACGGTGTGCACGACCAGCCCCGGCTTCAGCACGAGGGTGTGCGGGATCATCGGGTCGTGCTCGGGGTCCGTGTACTCCTGGATGTCGAGGTCCTTCTGGACGATCCGCTCGGGGTCGGCGAGGAACGTCCACTGGGCGCCGACCGACAACCGGAATTCCTGCAGCTCGTGGTGCTCGTCGGTGGAGATGGTGACGATCTGGGTGTAGGCGACCGCGACTTTCGGCTGGAGCAGTGTCGCCATCTCCAGGTGTTGCTGATGCTCCTTCGGGCAGTAGTGCCCGCGCGCGAGCGTGAGGATCAGCGGGTCGCTGCCCTGCAGCTCGCTGAGCGTCCGGACGGTGCCGGTGTGGTCGGGTAGCGCGTAGTCGGGAAAGACGCCGCCGGGGACTATGTCGGAACGCATGACTGGACTGCCTCTCGGGGTGTGAACTGGTCTTCCGGCCGACCATCGCGCCCCGGCCGGGGGCTCGAACCAGGGGGACCCCCTGGCTCTGCCCCCCGACCGGGCAGGAACCAGGGGTTCTCCCTGGGGCGAAGGAGCCGCCGGCCGCGCCAAGGTGGTCGAGCCGGCAGGTGCGTCTTTCCGATAGCGCGAGGAGGCGCCATGATCACCACTACCGACAGCTCGACGCCCGCGGGACGGGCGACCCTGCTCGGGCAGACCGTTGTCGTGATCGGCGGCAGTTCCGGGATCGGGCTCGAGACGGCGCGACTGGCTCGCGCCGAGGGCGCCGACGTCGTCCTCACCGGCCGCGACCCGGACCGCCTTCGGCAGGCCTCGGTGGACGTCGGCGCCCGCGAGCACGCCGCGTTCGACGCCACCGACAGCGATCGTCTCGACGCGTTCTTCCAGTCCTTGCCGGCGCCCGTCGACCACGTCATGGTCACCGCCGGCAGCCCGTACTACGCGCCGCTGGCCGAGATGGACATCGCTGACGCATGCCACCACGTCGCCGAGCACATCCGCTTGACGCTCGAAGTCGCCCGGCACGCCGTCAAGTCGGTGCGTCCCGGCGGGGCGCTGCTGTACATGAGCGGCACCGGGGGCCGCCGGCCGGCCGTCGGGATCAGCATCACGGCGCTGCTCACCGCCGGGATGCAGGCGCTCACCGCCAACCTCGCACTCGAGCTCGCACCGGTCCGCGTCAACCTCATCGCCCCCGGGTTCGTGGACACGCCCCTCTCGGCTTCCCTGCTCGGCGACGCCCTGGAGGAGCGCCGCGAACAGCTTCGTACGACCCTGCCGATCCGCCGGGTGGTCGGCCCGCGGGACGTCGCCGCGCTGGCCGTGCACGTCATGGACAACACGGCACTCACCGGCGCCACGTTCGACATCGACGGTGGTCAGCAGCTCGGCTGAGCCACCCCGCATTCTCACCACCATCGCCAGGGAGGCCGTCATGTCAGCACAATGGCTGGCGTCCGCGGGGCTGCACCGGGCCTCCATCAAGCTGCCGGTCGAGGGCGACCTGCCTTCGTTCGGTGGCGCGACGGGATGGCTCAACGCGGCGCCGCTGACGGACGCCGACGTGCGGGGGAAGGTGGTGCTGGTCAGCTTCTGGACCTACACCTGCATCAACTGGCTACGCCAGCTTCCCCATCTGCGGGCGTGGGCCGCGGAATACTCCGGCCAAGGGCTGGTGGTGGTCGGCGTACACACGCCCGAGTTCGAATTCGAGAGGAACGTCGACAACATCACGCGGGCCGTGCGGGACCGGAGGATCGAGTACCCCGTCGCGATCGACAGCGACTATGCGCTGTGGAGTGCGTTCGACAACCATTACTGGCCGGCCCTGTATTTCGCGGACGCCGCCGGCTTGATACGGCATCACTACTTCGGCGAAGGCCAGTACGGGCAGTCGGAAACAGTGATCCGGCAGTTGCTGGCCGAGGCGGGCACCGCCGTCGCCGGCCCGCACCCGGTCGCGGTCGACGCCCGCGGTGTGGAGGCGCCCGCCGACTGGGCCACCCTCCGCTCCCCGGAGAACTACACCGGTTACGAACGCACCGAGGACTTCGCGTCCCCCAGCGGCGCGGTACCGGACCGGCGTCACCTCTACACCGTCCCGGCGGAGCTGGGGCTGAATTCCTGGGCCCTGTCGGGTGACTGGACGATGGGGGAGCAGGCCGTCACGATGAACGCCGCCGGCGGGCAGATCGCCTACCGCTTCCATTCCCGCGATCTCCACCTGGTCGCCGGGCCCGCGGTACCGGGCACAACGGTGCGGTTCCGCGTGCACCTCGACGGACTGCCGCCGGGCCCGGCGCACGGCGTCGATGTCGACGATCAAGGCGACGGAACGGTCGCCGAGCAGCGGTTGTACCAGCTCATCCGCCAGCCCTCCCGGATCACCGACCGGACGTTCGTGATCACCTTCCTCGATCCCGGGGTCCAGGCGTACGCCTTCACCTTCGGTTAGATCAGGGTGGGTGCCTCGACATCGTCATAGACACAAGCTCCCCGCCGTCCTGAACGAATAGCGAAATCGACATGGGTTCCCGGTGCGCTCGCGGCGGGCTACGCTCGGGTCGAGGGATGGTGCGGCCCTGACGGACCGGGCAGGGCGCCCATGATCCCGGACGTGCGGCTGGGTCCGTGGTGAGCGGCCGCCGTCGCGGGTGGCGATGACGTGCTCCGGTCTCATCGGGCCGCTGATTTCATCAGCCGGGAGGCCCTGTGTGCGTCCATGCCCGAAAGGGCGACCTGAAATCCGCGGGCGCCGGCCGATGACGGCACATCCCGTGCCGCCGGGCCGCGCGACGTCGCTGACGGACCGGGTCGCCGAGCGCGACGCGCTCGACCGGCTGATCGAGGCCGTCCAGGCCGGTGAGAGCCGGGTGCTCGTGGTGTGCGGCGACCCGGGCGTGGGCAAGACGGCGCTCCTGGAGTACCTGGCCGGGCGCGCGTCGGGTGCCGGGTGCCGGGTGGTGCGCGCGGCCGGCGTGCAGTCCGAGATGGAGCTTGCGTTCGCGGGGCTGCATCAGCTGTGCGCGCCGCTGCTTGCTCGCGCGCGGCGGCTGCCGGTGCCGCAGCACGAAGCCTTACGGACCGCGTTCGGGGTCGCCGCGGGCCCGCCGCCGGACCGGTTCCTGGTGGGTCTCGCCGTGCTGAGCCTCCTGTCCGAAGTGGCCGGAGAGCGCCCGCTGATCTGCGTGATCGACGATGCACAGTGGCTCGACCGGGCGTCCGCGCAGGCTCTGGGGGTCACCGCCCGGCGGCTGGCCGCCGACCCTGTCGGGCTGGTGTTCGGAGCCCGCGACCCGGGCGCGGATCTGGCCCGGTTGCCGGAGCTGGAGGTTGCCGGGTTGCGGGACGACGACGCCCGGGCGCTGCTGGAGTCGGCGCTGCCCGGGCCACTGGACGCGCGGGTCCGCGACCTGATCGTGGCCGAGACCCGCGGCAACCCGCTCGCGCTGCTGGAGCTACCGCACGGGCTGACCCCCGCGGAACTGGCCGGCGGATTCGGCCTGCCCGGCGGCGCGCCGCTGACCGGCCGGATCGAGGACAGCTTCGCCCGCCGGCTGGGTGCCCTGCCGGGCGAGACCCAGCGCCTGCTGCAGCTCGCGGCGGCCGATCCGTCCGGCGACCGGTTGCTGGTGTGGCGGGCGGCGGAGCGGCTGGGAATCCCGGTCCAGGCGGCGGATCCGGCGGTGGCGGCGGGACTGGTCGAGTTCGGCTCCCGGGTCCGGTTCCGGCATCCGCTGGCCCGGTCGGCAGCCTACCGGTCGGCGCCGTTCCCCGAGAGACAGCAGCTGCACGCGGCGCTGGCGCGGGTGACCGACCCGCAGGTCGATCCGGACCGGCGGGCCTGGCACCGGGCCGCCGCCACGGCGGGGCCGGACGAGGAGGTCGCCGCCGAGCTGGAGCACTCGGCCGGCCGGGCGCAGGCCCGCGGTGGTCTGGCGGCGGCCGCGGCGTTCCTGGAGCGCGCGGTGCGGTTGACCACCGATCCGGCGCGACAGGCCGAACGAGCGCTGGCGGCGGCGCAGGCGAGCCTGCAGGCCGGCGCGTTCGACAGGGCCCTGGAGCTGCTCGCGACCGCGGAGGCCGGCGCACTGGGTGAGTTCGCCAGCGCCCGGGTCGACCTGCTGCGCGGGCAGATCGCCTTCGCCTCGGGCCTGGGCAGCGACGCACCTCCGCTGCTGCTCAAGGCCGCCAAGCGGCTCGAGCCGCTCGACCTCGACCTCGCGCGCGAGACCTACCTGAGCGCGTGGATGGCGGCCCTGTTCGCCGGGCGGCTGGCGGGCGCGGGCGATCTGCTCGAGGTCTGCCGTGCCGCCCGGGCCCTTCCGCCGCCCGCGCGACCGCGGACGGTCGACTTCGTGCTGGACGGCCTGGCGCTGATCGTGACGGACGGGCCGGCCGCCGCGGCGCCGGCGTTGCGGCGGGCGGTGGATGCCTTCGCCGGCGCGGACATCACCGCGGAGGAGGCCTTCCGCTGGGGCTGGCTGGCCCAGGCGGCGGCCAGCGCGTTGTGGGACGACGACGCCTGGCGCGCGCTGCTCGGCCGCCAGGTTCGGATCGCCCGTGCCGCCGGGGCGCTCGACGAGCTGCCGGTCATGCTCGGCGCCCTCGGAACCGCCGTGGTGTGGAGCGGTGACTTCGCCGCCGCCTCGGCTCTGATCGTCGAGGCCGATGCCATCTGCGAGGTGACGGGGAGTCGTGCCGCCCCGTTCACCGCGATGATGCTCGCGTCGCTGCGGGGCAGCCAGGCGGAGGCCGCCCCGCTGATCGAGGCCACCATCGCCGCGGCCGAGGCCGCCGGGCAGGGAATCGCGGTGGCGTACGCGCAGTGGGTGGCCGCCATCCTGCACAACGGCCTGGGCCACTACGACGCGGCGCTGGCGGCGGCCCGCCAGGCCAGCGAGGACGTCTACGCGCTGCACATCTCGATGTGGGCACTGCCCGAGCTGGTCGAGGCCGCCGTGCGCAGCGGGGACACCCGCCTCGCCACCGGCGCCGCCGAGCGCCTGGCGGAATTCACCCGGGCCGGTGGGACCGACTTCGGCCTGGGCATCCACGCGCGCTGCCTGGCGCTGGTCAGCGAATCGCGGGCCGCCGAGGACCGGTACCGCGAGGCGATCGACCGGCTCGGCCGCACCCGGCTGCGCCCCGAGCTCGCGCGCGCTCACCTGCTCTACGGCGAATGGCTGCGCCGCCAGAACCGCCGGGCGGACGCCCGGGCCCAGCTGCACACCGCGCACGGCATGCTGGCCGCCATGGGAGCCGTCGCGTTCGCCGATCGGGCCCGGCGCGAGCTGGTGGCTTCCGGCGAGACAGCTCGCCGGCGCGGCGTCGAGACCGTCAGCGAGCTCACCGCGCAGGAGGCGCACATCGCCCGGCTGGCGATCGAGGGACAGACCAACCCGGAGATCGGTGCCCAGCTGTACCTCAGCCCGCGCACGGTGGAGTGGCATCTGCGCAAGATCTTCACCAAGCTCGGCGTCGGCTCCCGCCGGGATCTCGGTCCGGCGCTGCGCAAATCCGAACCCCACCCAGGAGGCATACATGAGCACCACGGAAATCCGCCCTGACGACACGCGCGGCCGCAGCGTGGACTTGAGGCTCGAGGCTGTCGTGATCCCGGTGTCGGACGTCGACCGGGCGAAGGCGTTCTACGAGAGCCTCGGTTGGCGGCTCGACGCCGACTTCGCCTTCGACAACGGCTTCCGGGTCGTCCAGTTCACCCCGCCCGGCTCGCCCTGCTCGGTCCAGTTCGGCGCACACATCACGTCCGCCACGCCGGGCTCGGCGCAGGGCCTCTACCTGATCGTCTCCGACATCGAGACGGCGCGGGACGAGCTCGCTGGCCGGGGTGTCAAGGTCAGCGAGGCCTTCCATGCCGAGGCACCGGGCGCCCAGTTCCAGCCGGACGGCACGCCCGGTCGCGTCGCCGGCCCGGCGGCGGATCGGGGCAGCTACAGCTCCTTCGCCACGTTCGGCGACCCCGACGGCAACGGCTGGCTCCTTCAGGAGGTCACGACACGGCTGCCCGGCCGCATCGACCCCGCGGAGACGTCGTACTCGTCGGCGCACGACCTGGAGCAGGCGTTGGTACGCGCCGCGACCGCCCACGGCGAGCACGAGAAGCGCACGGGGGAGCCGGACGAGAACTGGCCGGCCTGGTACGCCCGGTACATGACGGCCGAGCGGGCCGGCGAGGAGCTGCCGTCGTAAGATCACCGGGGCAGGACCCAGATCGGGTTGGTGTAGAACCAGAGGTCGCCCCAGGGGTCGGCGTCGCCCACCACGTCCAGCGCCGGGCCGTACGGGTCGATCGCGGCGCCCATCAGGCCGGGCTGCGCGCGGTTCCCGTCGGTGCCCCGGAGCCGCAGGTAGAAGGGCTGGTCGAAGCGGCCCAGCGGGAACGTCACGGAGAGCCGCCGAGCGCCCGCGGTGACTTCGTACGACTTGACGACCCGGGTGTCCGGCGCGGTGAACCGGTCCTGATCGGCCGCCGGGCCGGTGACCGTGCCCACGATCACGTCCACCCGCTTGAGCACCGGGACGAACTGGCGCCAGTTCGGCACGTCCTGCAGCCCGATCCGCAGGGTCAGCTCCGTGGCGACGCCGTGCCGGACGCGCAGCACGCCGCCGAGCGGAACACCCGAGGAGGCGCGGTGGTCGCCCGCCGCCCGTACACGGGCGTCCAGGCTTCTGATCAGCCGGCCGTGGTCCACCCACACCCGGCCCTCACGCAGGCCGTCCATCACCGCCCGGTACGAGAAGGTCCGGGCGCCCACCATGGTCCGGCCGTAGAACCCGGGCCAGAAGTCGCCCGCCTCGGTGTTCACCTCGCCGGTGTAGACGGGGTCGGGGTATCTGCCGTCGAGCTCGAAGTCGCCGCCCGGACCGCGGTCCGACTGGTCCAGATAGTTGACGTGGCTGTCCGAGTTGACGGTGATCCACCAGGCGCGGCCCTCGGCCAGCAGGCTGTCCCACAGGCCGCCGACGGTCGCGGTCATCCAGTCGAAGCCGCCCCAGGTGCGATAGCTCTCCAGCGGGTATCCGGGGAACGATGCGGCCGACGGGTTGTTGTCGTAGGAGCCGCGGGCGCCGCCACGGCCGTCCGGTGCCGGGATCCCGGCCGCCTGATGCCCCGGCGCACCCTCCATGCCGACCGCCACCGTCGGGTCGGCGTCCCGCCAGCTGCGGATCTCGTGCGGCGAGTCGATGCCGCGCCGGGCCGGGTGGTTCGCCAGGAACAGCGCGCCCTCCACCTTGCGGGCGCGGACCTGCTCGCCGAGGAACTTGATTCCGGCGACGGCAGTCGCCTCGTTCTGCGCCTCGGTGTCGGTCGCCGGCAGCTGCGAGCCGTCGTACGCCTGCTCGAACTGCTGGAGCACCTCGACCTCGTGGCGGCCCGGGTGCACGAAGACGGTGGCGTGCTCGGCCGCCGGGATGTTCCACTCCAGACCCTGGAAGGTGAGCAGGTCCTTGAGCTCGGACCGGGTCCGCACGATGTCCGGATTGACCTTCTCGACGCCGATCCTGGCGTGCGCGTCGCTGCCGTGGTCGGTGATCACCAGCCAGTCCAGGCCGTAGGCGTGGCCGTGCCTCGCCTGATCGATCACCCGGTACTGGGCGTCCGAGCTGTACTGCGTGTGGATGTGGTGATCCCCGGCCAGCCAGCGGAAGCCGTCCTCCTCGTCCGCGGCGGACACGCCGGCCGGCGTGGCCAGCACGGACGCGGCGGCGCCCGCGCCGAGCAGGCCGGTGCTGCGCAGGAAATTGCGCCGGGAGACGTCGGACGACGACAGCTCGCTGTCCGGAATGCTCAGATCAAGGGCCGGGGGTACGTCCGCACTGGCGTCCGCGTGATCTTCGGAGTGGTCGTGGTGGCCGTGACCCATGGTGGAGTGCTCCTGGTCGTCGGAGTCCGGGCTACGGCGTCAACCTTCCCGTGATGCCCCAACAACACATGGCAACCAGTTGGCGTGCCGGCGAAACGTGACCGTCGCCGGGCCTCGATCACTTCCTGGTGAGCGGGGACAGCTTCACCCGGCCGGCGAGTTCGGTGATGGCGTCCCGGCGGCCGGTGCCCAGGCCGTGCCGGGTGACGTTGAGGGCACCGGCGGCGGCGCCGATCCGCACCGCCTCCCGCTGGTCGCCGCCGCGGGCCAGGACCGCGGCGACGCCCGCGGTCATCGAGTCGCCGGCGCCCCGATGATCGACCACCTGCAGCGCGGGCAGCTCGACCAGCAGCGGTTCGTCGTCGACGAGCGCGACGGCGGGCTCGTCCGCCCGGCTGATCAGCACGGAGCCGGCCCCCTGCTTGCGCAACTCGCGGGCCGCCGTCACGAGCGCCTCGACACTGTCGTCGGCGGCCCGGCCGGCGTCGATGAGCTCCTCGTGGCTGACCTTGAGGAAGGCGACGCCGCCCTCGAGGACCGCGCTGAGATGATCTCCGGCCAGGTCGGCCACCACCCGGGCGCCGTGCGCGCCCAGGTCGGCGGCGAGGCGGCGATACACCTCCGGAGCGACGATTCCGGGGCCGGCCGCCCCACTGAGAATGCTCACCTCGGCGCGCAGCCCCTCGGCCAGCGCCGTGTCGTACAGCTCGTCCAGGTCGTGCCGGCCCAACGGCTCCCCGGGATCCTCGGCGACCTCCTTGCGGGATCCGTCCCGCCGGTCGTGCACGTACCAGCCGCTGCCGGTGTTCCGGCCGACCGTGCGTACCGTCAGTTGCTCCGTTTCCAGCAGCATGGCGATGACGTCACCGATCTCGCCACCCACCGCCGCGCACAGCGTCACCGGTACGCCCAGCGCCGCGCACATCCGCGCCTGCCAGATGCCCTGGCCACCGGGGTGCACGTGCAGTTCCGGGCCGGCGGCCTGTTGCTCGATCGTGACGGTGAGCTGCGGGACCGGCGCGAACACCATCACGGTGCCGGCCGGTTCGTCGGTACCCATGGCGACGTACTACTCCTGGCACGGGTCGGCAAGGTGAAGGGCCGGTGAAATCCCGGTGGCCGGCATGACGTCGTCAGCCGACGTGGATGCCGGGGCGGCGGTCCTGGTCCGGTTCGACCTTGCGGATGATCTCGCGGGTGACCGGCGCGGTGTCACCGCGGCCCAGCAGGATGTACCGGATCAAATGCACGATCGGGCTGCCCTCGGCCCACTCGAAGTAGCAGTGCGGCCGGAGCCCGGTGGCGTCGCGCAGGGCGAACAGGATCGCCGCGATCGCGTTCGGTGCGGCCGGGCTTTCGGCACGCAGGATCCGGTGTCCGTCCACTTCGATGCCGTGGACCTTCAGCACGTTGCTGAACTCCGACGGATCGACGACGTCGATCTCCAGGAAGAGCACGTCGGCGGAGCCCGGGACGGGGTTCATGCCGCGCTGGGCGCGTTCCTTGGCGGCGTACTCGGCGGCGTCGCCGGCCTGGCGGCGATTCGCGATGATGTTCAGCGCGCCGTCGTACGCGATGGAGTCCGTGACGAACCGGCGGGCCGGCTCGTCGAACTCGATGTGGTCGGCGCGCAGTTCGGTGGTGCGCGACAGTCGCGAGACCAGCGACAGGAGGACGATCCCGGCGATGAACATGCCGGAGATGGCGATGCCGTCGGGCTTCTCCCGGATGTTCTCGACCAGCGCGTACAGCAGCACGAGGGTGAGCACCGCGTAGCCAACGGTGGCTCCGCGCTGGTGGTGGCGCAGCGCGGAGATGGTGACGGCGACCGCGCCGGAGACCATCATGGCCAGGATCCCGGTGGCGTACGCGCCGGCCTGGGCGTTGACGTCGGCGTGGAAGGCGATGGTGATGACGATGCTGATCGCGGTGTAGACCAGGACCACCGGCCGTACCGCCCGGGCCCAGTCGGGCGCCATGCCGTAGCCGGGCAGGTACCGGGGCACGATGTTGATCAGCCCGGCCATCGCCGACGCGCCGGCGAACCACAGGATGAGAATGGTGGAGATGTCGTACGCGGTGCCGAACGCCTCGCCGAGCCGCTCGTGCGCGAGGTAGGCCAGGGCCCGGCCGTTCGCCTCACCGCCCGGCGCGAACTCCTCCGGCGGAATGAGCACGGTGGTGACGAAGCTGGTCGCGATCAGGTACACGCTCATGATCAGCGCGGCCGCGGTGAGAAGCTTGCGGGTGTTGCGGATTCGCGACCGCAGCCGCTTCTCGGGGGTCTCTCCGTGGGCGGCGACCAGCGGCATCATGCTCACCCCGGTCTCGAAGCCGGACAGCCCCAGCACCAGCAACGGGAACGCCAGGATCGCCGGACCGATCACGCCGCCGACGCCGCCGCGGCCTTCGGTCAGCGCCGCCGTCCAGGCGGACAACGCTCCCGGCGTGGCGAAGACGTCCAGGACGCCGACCACGACGATGATCGCGTTGAGGCTCAGGAACACGGCGACCAGGGGGATGGCCACGCCGACGGCCTCGCTGAAACCGAGCAGGAACACCCCGCCGAGGATCAACAGCAGCACGACGGTGAGCGCGACGGCCTGGCCGTCCAGGAAGCCCGGCGCGTACGGGTTCTCCAGGGCGTGCACGGTCGCGTCGGCCGCCGACAGGGTGATCGTGATGATCCACGAGGTGGCCACGAAACCGAGCAGGGCGAGGACGAACAGCTTGCCCTGCCAGAACGGCAGCAGGTCCTCCAGCATCGCGACCGAGCCCTGCCCGTGCGGGCTCTCCTTCGCGATCCGCCGGTACATCGGCAGCATGCCGAACAGCGTCAGCGCCACGATCAGCAGCGTGGCCAGCGGCGACAGCGCCCCGGCGGCGATCGCGGCGATGCCGGGCAGGTACGCCAGGGTGGAGAAATAGTCCACCCCGGTCAGGCACATGACCTTCCACCAGGCGTGCGGCCGGGCATGGCCCTCGCCGGCCTCCGGGCCGGTCGGTTGCTGCACCCGGTGCTGCAAGAGCCAGCGGCGTAGCCCTTCGGCGGGAAGCTGCCGGCGCGCCGGAGTGTCGACGCGGGCCGGAACGGCCAGCTCAGGTGCGCTACTCATCAGGCCCTCCTCCGCCGTGCCCGCCCATCGATGACTCCGTCACGATATCCATGGTCCAACACAGGTGGGTGGCGGCGCAGGTCGAGCGGCCAGGATGGCGTGATGAACACCGTCGCGGACTCGCGGCGGGCGGGGCAGTCGTAGGCTTCGCGGAGTGGCGAGCAACGCCGGCACCCACCGCGGGCCGGTTTCACGTCCGCTCCGGCGGTGGCGCGGCGCGCTGGTCGGCGCCGCCGGCCTGGTCGCCGTGACCCTCGTCCTGCTGCCCGTGCGCGGCGACCTGTCGCTCGCCGCGGTGACGCTGCTGTACCTGGTGCCGGTGCTGGCCGCCGCGATCACCGGCGGGGCGTGGCCGGCGCTGGCCGGCGCGGTCGTCGCCGACGTGCTGGTCAACTTCCTGTTCGTGCCGCCGTACCACACGCTGCGCGTGGAGGCCCTCACCAACGTGCTCGTGCTGCTCGTGTACCTGCTGGTGGCGGCGACCGTCGCGGTCGCCGTGGACGTGGCCGCCCAGCAGCGGACCACCGCGGCCCGGCGCGGTGTCGAGGCCACCCTGCTCGCCAGAGCCAGCACCGCGCCCGTGGCGGCGGGCTCGCTGCCGGACCTGTTGACCCAGGTACGAGCGGCGTACGGGATGGCCACCGTCGCGCTGCTCGACGGCGATCGGGTGGTCGAGCGGGTCGGACCGGAGCCGGACCACCCGGCCGCGCTGGTCGTGGACGCCGCGCCCGGTTTGCGCATGGCGGCGTGGGGACCGCCGCTGTCCGTCGAGGACCGCGCGACCCTGGCCCGGGTGGCCGCCGCGGCAGCCCGCCTCCGCGAGAACCAACGCCTCGCCGACGAGGCCGCGCAGGCGCGCCAACTGGCCGAGATCGACCGGTTACGGGCGGCCCTGCTCGACGCCGTCGGCCACGACCTGCGCACCCCGCTCGCCGGCATCAAGGCCGCGGTGTCCAGCCTGCGCCAACCCGACATCGACTGGGCACCCGCCGACCGCTCCGAACTGCTCGCGACCGTGGAGGACGGCACCGACCGGCTGGTCGCCCTCGTGGAGAATCTGCTGTCGCTCAGCCGCCTGCGGGCCGGGGTGCTGTCCGCCGAGGCCCGGCCCGTGGCGCTGGACGCGGTCGTGGCCGAGGCCGTTCTGCACGGTCCCGACCACGGCGTCGAAATCGACGTGCCGGACGATCTGCCGCTCGCCCTCGCCGATCCGGGCCTGCTCGAGCGGGTCGTGGCGAACCTGCTGGCCAACGCGGTCACCGCGAGCCCGCCCGACCGGAGGGTGCGCCTGGAAGGCCGGACCGCCGGTGATCGGCTGGAGTTGCGGGTGGTCGATAACGGCCCGGGACTGCCGGTCGCCGACCGGGACCGGGCGTTCGCGCCGTTCCAGCGCCTGCACGACCACGGCGGCGGACTCGGCCTGGGCCTGGCGATCGCCCGCGGGTTCACCGAGGCCATGGGCGGCAGACTGATCCCGTCGGACACGCCGGGCGGCGGACTGACGATGACCGTCGACCTCCCGACGGCGTCCTGACCGGCCGGGCAGGATGAACGTCATGGACACCGTTCTCATCGTCGACGACGATCAGAACCTGCTGCGCGCGCTCCGGATCAATCTCACCGCGCGCGGCTACCAGGTGCACACCGCGCCCGACGCGGCCACCGGCCTGGCCGTGGCCAGCCGCCACCCGCCCGACCTGGCCATCGTCGACCTCGGCCTGCCGGACCTGGACGGGATGAGGGTGATCGAGGGGCTGCGCGGCTGGACCGAGAAACCGATCATCGTGCTGTCCGCCCGGCACGCCGAAGCCGAGAAGGTCAACGCGCTCGACGCCGGCGCCGACGACTACGTCACCAAGCCGTTCGGCATGGACGAACTGCTCGCCCGGATGCGGGCCGCGCTGCGCCGCGCCCACCCGGCCCCCGCCGAGCCGGTCGTCACCACCCCGGCGTTCACCATCGACCTGTCCGCCAAGCGGGTCACCGGACCGGCCGGCGAGATCAGGCTCACCCCGACCGAATGGCACCTGCTGGAGCTCCTCGTCCGCCATCCGGACAAGCTGATCACCCAACGCCAGCTCCTCACCGAGGTGTGGGGCCCGCAGTACCGCAACGAGACCAACTACCTGCGGGTGCACCTGGCCAACCTGCGGCGCAAGCTCGAACCCGATCCGGCGCGTCCCCGGTACCTGATCACCGAGCCGGGCGTCGGGTACCGCTTCACGCCGTAGCCGCGAAGCCGTCGCGTCTCAGCCGGCGGCGTAAACCTGGGGGGCGGCCTCCTTGATCCGGGTCCGCACCCACTTGCCGCACATCTCGGCTTCCTCGTGGCACCGGGTGACGACGTCGATGAGCCCGGCGTCGCGTCTGGCCTTCGCCGCCTGCAGCAACACCACCCAGGCGAGTTCGGCGTGCTGCGCGGCGAGATACAGCTCCCGCAGGTCGGCCATCAGTAACAGCCCGGCTGCCTCGGTGCGTCCGACGAGCCCGGCGCTCTTGACCCGTGCGGCCTCCAGCAATCCCGGCGAGGCGTCGACGTCGTCCGGTGCGGGTTTGGCGCCGTACCGCTCGGCGAACGGTGCCAGCGCCCGCAGGTGCTCGGCGCACTGCCGGGCGAGCGTGTGGCCGAGGTGGAAGAGGTCCGACTCGGCGGCGTGGCGCTCGCCGGTGCGGCGCAGCCGTTTCGCCAGCTCGCCTTCGGCCTCGTGCACGTCCTCGACGGCCTTGTTCATCTTCATCGCTGCTCCACGGTTTCGCGGACGCCGGTTCCGCCGGCGGTGGGAGGCAGCCCACCGGCGGCCGGTTCCGAGGCGGTGGTGGTGGGCGCGGGAGCCGGAACGCCGCCGCCGTCGGCGATCCGCTCCACGCGGACGGCGGCCCCCTTGAACTGCGGTTGTTTGGACACCGGATCCCACACCGTCATGGTCAGCTCGTTCGCGGCGGTGGGCGTGCCATCCGGGCCGTCGCCGTCGCGGTCCCAGTATCCGAAGTGGAACGGCGCGAACACGACGCCCTCGCGGACACCGCTGAGCCGGGCCTTCGCCTCGAGGCGCCCGCGCCGGGACTCGACGCGGACCACGTCGCCCTCCGCCACGCCCAGGCGATCGGCATCCGCCGGGGACAGCTCGACCCAGGCCTCCGGTGCGGCATTCTGCAGCTGCGGGGCATGCGCGGTCTTGGTACGGGTGTGCCAGTGATACGCGGTGCGACCGGTAGTGAACAGCAGCGGGTAGTCGTCGTCGGGCGGCTCGTGCGCCGGCTTGTAGTGCGCCGCCTTCAACACGGCCCGGCCCGCGGCGCCCAGGGCCACGAAGTCCTTGCGCTCGAACGCCGCACCCGTGCTGAGGTCGTGGCCGTAGTCCTCGCATTCGTCCGGGTCGGTGTCGAAGACATGGTCGGTGTAGAGCCGCTCCGTGCCGTCCGGCGCGTCGGCGTTGCACGGCCACTGGATACCGCTGCCGCCGCGCAGCTTGTCGTAGGACAGTCCGCTGTAGTCACAGGGACGGCCGCGGGTGACGACGGTGAACGCGGTGAAGCACTCCTCCGGCGACTGCCACGGCACCAGCGGCTCCCCGTCGGCGTTGGACAACCCCAGGCGGCGGGCGTAGTCGAGGAAGACGTCCATGTCGGACCGGGCCTGCCCGGGCGGCTCGATCGCGCGTTCCGACAGGTGGACCGTCCGGTCGTGGTTGGTGAACGTGCCGGTCTTCTCCGCCCACATCGCGGCGGGCAGGACGACGTCAGCCAGCCGGCCGGTCTCGGTCAGGAACGCGTCGCTGACCACGACGAACAGCCGTTCCTGGGACAGGATCGACCGGATCCGGGCCAGCTCGGGCAGGGACACGGCCGGGTTGGTCCCGGTGATCCAGAGGAACCGGATCGCGCCCTCCTGGGCGTACCGGAAGATCTGCATGGCGTGCGTGGGTGGTCCCCAGCTCGGAATCTGCAGGGGATCGAGCTTCCAGACGCGGGCGAGGTCGGCTACGTGCGCCGGGTTCTGCCAGTTGCGGAATCCCACCATGTCGCCGTCGGCGCCGGTCTCCCGGGTGTTCTGCGCGGTGGGCTGCCCGTTCAGCTGGAAGACCGTGCACCCGGGTTTGCCGATCATGCCGCGGAGCAGGTTGACGTTGTTGATCTGGCACGCCGTCGCGGTGGCCTGGTGGGACTGGTAGACGCCCTGCAGGCAGGTGGAGACCAGCCGCCGCGCCGAGCCGATGATCTCGGCCGCGGCGCGGATGTCGGCGGCGGGTACCCCGCAGATCTCCGCGACCCGGTCGGCGTCGTAGCCGGCGACGGTCTGGGCGAGCTTGTCGAATCCGACGGTGTGCGCCTCGACGAACGACTTGTCCACGTGGTCGCCGGCGATCAACTCGTGCAGGATGCCGTTGAGCAGCGCGAGGTTGGTGCCGTTGCGCACCGGCAGATGTACGTCGGCGGCCTGGGCCACCTTCGTCCGGCGCGGGTCGACGACGATCAGCCGTGGCCGGTCCGGGCCGGCGAGCCGGTCCAGCAGCCGCGCCCACAGCACGGTGTGTGTCTCCGCCGGATTGTGGCCGACCATGAACAGCGTGTCGCAGGAGTCGAAGTCGGTGAGCGACCCCGGTGCGCCGTCGCTGCCGAAGGTCTCCTTCAGCGCGAAGGCGGCCGTCGCCGTGCACAGCCGCGTGTTGCCGTCCAGGTGCGGGGTGCCGATCCCGCCGCGAACCACCAGCCCGATCGTGTAGTAGTCCTCGAGGAACAGTTGGCCGCTGGTGTAGAAGCCCATGCCGAGCGGCCCGTGCTCGCCGATGACCTGCCGGGACCGCTCGACAACCAGGTCCATCGCCTCGTCCCAGGTGGCCGGCTCCAGCTTCCCGTTCCGGCGGACGAGCGGCTGCGTCAGGCGGTCCGGCGACGCGTTGGCCTGCCAGCCGAACAGGCCCTTCGGACCGAGCCGGCCGTGATTGACGCGGTCGGCGGTACGCCCGCGGACACCGACGATCCGGCCGTCCTTGACGGCGACGTCCATGCCACAGTCCATCGAGCACAGCACGCACGCGGACTGCACCCAGGCGACGTCGGCCTCGGCGACGCCGTCGGCGAGGTACTGGTCGGCGCGGGCCGGCCAGTCCGCGCCCGCGGCGTACGGTGTCCGGCTTCCCCAGATGTCGGTGATGCGATCGATCATTTCGGCTCCTACAACTGTTGCCTTACGCCCGGCTCGGTGACCACCTCTCCGGTCTGTTCGAGCAGGCTGCCGGTCACCGCCACCCTGCCCTTGCCGCGGCGGCCCAGCGGCAGCACCGTCCGGCCGAGGGCGTCCTCCAGGCCGGCCGCCCACGCGGCGTACATCGCCAGCACGAAGAGGATCAGCCCGATCACGCCGGCCGCCCGCTGCCAGCCCGCCGCCCCGCTCAGGTGATAGCCGGCGGTGCTGAAGAACCGCAGCGCCGCCACGGCGAAGACCGTGGCGGGCACCAGCTTGCTCAGCGCGGCGGTCGCGGCGTTCAGCGCCATCGCGCTGCCCGAGAAGATCAGAAACAGGCCCAGGGCCCGGCTGGTGGTGCCCGGTGGCGACGTGTTCGTCACCCATCCCACGACCAGCCAGGTCAGCGCCAGCGTCGCCATCGCGGTGGCCGCCGTGCCGTCGCGGGCCAGCAGACCGACGACCGCCGCCAGCGCCTGCGCCAGAAACGCGAAGCCGATCATGACCAGCGCCACCTGGCGGCCCTCGTCCGGGCGTACCCAACCCAGCTGCAGCCCGCTGAACGGCAGCGACGCGGCGGCCAGCCCGAAGAAGCCGATCGACGTCGGCGCGCCCACCGGCCGCAGCGAGATCACCAACCGCTCGCTCAGCGACCGCCACGCCGCGTCCTCGCCCGGCGTGCTCACGCCGGGGCGATCGACCAGCCGCTCCTCGATGCCCATCGCCTGCCTCCACGGTGTGATCAGCGCCCGGGGATACCCGCTGGGGCGTCGGTCACACCTCGCGGCCGGCCGCTACTTGCGCGGGCGCAGGCCTTGCATGCCGCCGTCGACCGCGAGGCTGGTGCCGGTGGTCGCGGACGCCAGCGGGCTCGCGAGGTAGGCGATGGCGGCGGCGATCTCGTCGGCCCGGACCAGCCGCCCGATGGGCTGGCGGGCGTTCAGGGCCGCCCGCTCGGCCGCCGGATCGGGCGCCTTGTCCAGCAGGCGGCCGATCCAGGGGGTGTCGGCGGTGCCGGGGTTGACGCAGTTCACCCGGATGCCGTCGGCGAGGTGATCGGCCGCCATGGCGAGGGTCAACGACAACACGGCTCCCTTGGTCGCCGAGTAGAGCGCGCGTTGCGGCAGGCCGGCTGTCGCGGCGACGGAGCAGGTGTTCACGATCGCGGCATGTCCGGACTCGCGCAGGTGCGGCAGGGCGGCGCGGGTGACGCGGACGATGCCCTGGACGTTGACGTCGAAGACTCGTGCCCACTCGGCGTCGTCGTTGTCCTCGACGGTGCCCTGGGCGCCGATGCCGGCGTTGTTGATCACGATGTCGAGGCCGCCCAGGGTCGCGGCGGCCTGGGCCACGGCGGCCCGGACCGAGCCGTCGTCCGTGACGTCGCAGCGGATCCCGAGCAGCGGCTCGTCCACGTCCGTCTGGAGATCCAGGGTGGCGACCGCGCAGCCGCGATCGGCGAGCAGGGTGGCGGTCGCCAGGCCGATGCCCGAGGCGCCGCCGGTGACGATCGCGTGGAGTCCGGTGAATTCGGCCATGGTCATGCCTTCCTGCTGGGGATTCGAGGATCCACGTGGATCTTCGGCCCGGGTCCGGCGCCGCGCGGGCGCCGTCCGGCCAGCACGTCCACGATCTCGTCCAGACCCACCGTGGCCGCCACCAGCGGCCGCGGGTCGACCGAGCCGTCCCCGTACGCCTCGATGGTCGCGGCCAGACCGGCCGAGGCGCCCAGGATGCCGACCGCGGTGACGTCCTTCAGCACGAGTTCGCGGGTGTCGACCGTGCTGGGCACGCCCGCCAGGCCGATGTAGACGACCCGCCGCCCGGGCTCGACCAGATCCACGGCGAGCGCCGGCAGTTCCTGCGCGTTGGAGGCGTCCACCACCCCGTCCCAGGGACCGCCCGGCAGCGACTCCCGGGTCCACACGCCACCGAAGCCCAGCCCGCGGGCGAACGGCAGCTGTTCCTCGCGGTGCCCCATGAGGTGCACCTCGGCGCCGCGGGCCCGCGCGGCCATCGCGACCAGCAGCCCGATCGTGCCCGTGCCCAGCACCAGCAGCCGTTCGCCCGGGGCGACCGCGGCGGCCTCGACGCTGCGCAGCGCGTTGCCGCCCGGCTCGACCAGCGCGCCGCGCGTCGGGTCGACCGAATCCGGCAGCGGGTACAGGTACGCCGCCGGGAACGCGAGTTGCTCGGCCAGCGCGCCGGGCAGGCCGTCGCGGATGCCCAGCTCGTGCCGCTGCGCGCAGACCTGGTGGCGGCCGCCGAGGCAGCGCCGGCACCGGCCGCACCCGATCATGGTGTCGCCGGTGACCCGCCGGCCCAGCCAGGACTCGTCCACGCCGGGTCCGGTCGCGGTGACCACGCCGCTCCATTCGTGCCCCGGGCGCAGCGGGTACGACGAGGCTCCGGTGTGCAGGTAGCTCATCTCGCCGGTGAACAGCTCGACGTCGGTGCCGCAGACGCCGACCCGGTCGACGTCGACGACCACCTGCCCGCCGGCGGCGACCGGGGCCGGCACCTCGAGCACCTCCGCCTTGCCGGGCCCGGTGAACACCAGGGCCCGCATCAGCGCGGGCCGAGGACTCGCTGGCGGGCCGTGCCGAGCCGGTCGATGCCGAGTTCCATCACGTCGCCGGGTCGCAGCCAGACCTGCGGATTCTGGCCCATGCCGACGCCGGGCGGGGTACCCGTGTCGATCAGGTCGCCGGGTTCCAGGACGAGGAACTGGCTGAGGTAGTGGACGATGACGTATGGATCGAAGATCATCGTCTTGGTGCTGCCGGTCTGCCGGCGTACGCCGTTGACGTCGAGCCACATGCCGAGGTTCCGGACGTCGGGGATCTCGTCGGGGGTGGCCAGCCACGGACCGGCGGGGTTGAAGGTCTCGGCCGACTTGCCCTTGCTCCACTGCCCGCCGCGTTCGATCTGGAACGCGCGTTCGCTGACGTCGTTGACCAGCACGTAGCCGGCGATCGCGGCCCGCGCCTGCTCGGGCGAGTCGAGGTAGCTGGTCCGGCCGCCGATGACGATGCCGAGTTCGACCTCCCAGTCGGTCTTGGTGGCGCCGCGCGGGATGCGCACGTCGTCGTTGGGCCCGATCAGGGTGTTCGGGCTCTTGGTGAACAGGATCGGCTCGCTCGGCACGGCCTGGCCGGTCTCGGCGGCGTGGTCGCTGTAGTTGAGGCCGATGCAGAGGATCTGGTGCGGGCGGGCGATGGGCGCGCCGATCCGCTGGTCGCCGAAGGGCCGGAGGTCGCCGGCGGCGATCCGTTCGGCGACCGGCTCGGCGAGCCGGGCGACGCCGTCCGAGCCGAAGAAGTTCTCGTCGAAGTCGGCGGTCAGGTCGGACACGTCGACGTAGTGGGTGTCGTCGACGCGGACGGCGGGCCGTTCGGCGCCGGGGGCGCCGATGCGCATGAGGTACACGGGATGCTCCGTTGTCAGAGGGCGGGGTCCGTCGGGTTCGCGACGATGGCCCGGATGGCCGGCAGGTCGTCGACGAGTTTCCGCAGCGGCGTGCGACAGGTCAGGCTGCTGATGCTGATCGCGCCGCTGGGCACGGTCGGCGACGTCAGGTAGGCGGGCACGGCCAGGCAGGTGACGCCGGGCTCGTTCTCCTCGTCGTCGATGCCGTAGCCGCGTTCGCGGGTGCGGACCAGGTCGGCGTGGAGTGCCTCCACGGTGGTGAGCGAGTGTGCGGTGGGTGCCTCGAGCGGCCGGTCGCCGGCCCAGTCGCGTACGTCCTGTTCACTGTGCAAGGCGTAGGCGAGCAACAGCTTGCCGACGGCGGTGCAGTGTGCCGGGTTCCGGCCGCCGACCACCGAGGTCAGGCGCACCCCACCGGAGGGCGGATCCAGCTTGGACCGGTAGACCACGGACCGGCCGTCCAGGGTGGCGTAGTGCACCGTCTCGCCGTACCGGTGGCAGAGCGCCCGCAGCACCGGAAGCACCCGGACGTGGTCGGGCCGGGCTTCGTGGTGCGCGAACGCCAGCCGGAGGAACTCGTCGCCGAGCACGTACCGGCCATAGCCGTCCTGGTGCGCGAAGCCGGCCCGCCGCAGGGCGGCGAGCGCTCGGTGCACCGTGGGCTTGGCACTGGCCACCGCCCGTGCCATCTCGTCCAGGCCGATCCCGTCGGGGCGTTTCGCCAGTTCGGCGAGGACCGCGAGAACCCGGTCGGAGCCCACCAGCCTGCTTTCCGTGTGCTCCACAGTTCCGGATAGTAGATTGAGGTTCCATCAAAATGAAAGTGCTTCCGGAAATCGGCGTCGACCTCTACGGTTGATGGAATGTTCGAGGTAGCAAGGCCAGCACGACGAAGCGCGCAGTGGTACGGCGGCGGCGACCGGAACAGCTACATCCACCGGGCCTGGATGCGCCGGGGGGCGCCCGCGGACGCGTTCGACGGCCGCCCGCAGATCGCGATCGCCAACACCGCCTCCGACCTGACCCCGTGCAACGCTCATCTCGACGAGGTGGGGCGCAGCGTCGCCGACGGCGTGTACCAGGCGGGCGGTGTCCCGTTGAACCTGCCGGTGGTGTCCCTGGGCGAGACGCAGGTGCGGCCGACCGCGATGTTGTGGCGCAACATGGCCGCGATGGCCATCGAGGAGATGTTGCGCGCCAACCCGATCGACGGTGTGGTGCTGCTCGGCGGCTGCGACAAGACCATCCCCTCGCTCCTGATGGCGGCGTCCTCGGTGGATCTGCCCGCGGTGGTCGTCCCCGGTGGCCCGATGCTCACCGGCACGTTCCGGGGCGTGCCGCTGGGCTGCGGGACCGACGTGTGGAAGCTGAGCGAGGAGGTGCGCGCCGGCACGCTGAGCGCCGCCGAGTTCCAGCGTTCCGAGTCCTCGATGATCCGCAGCCGGGGGCACTGCAACACGATGGGCACCGCCTCGACGATGGGCCTGCTCGCCGAGGTGCTCGGCATGACCCTGCCCGGCGTGGCCGGCACCCCCGCACCGGACAGCCGCCTGCTCGAGGCCGCGCACGCCACCGGCGTGCTCGCCGTGGAGATGGTGGCGAAGGAGCGCCGGCCCAGCACGGTGCTCACCCGCGCCTCCTTCCTCAACGCGATCGTCGCGCTCGCCGCACTGGGCGGCTCCACCAACGCGGTGGTGCATCTGCTCGCGATCGCCGGCCGGCTCGGCGTGCCGCTGTCCCTGGACGACTTCGACCGGGCCGGGTCGTCGGTGCCGCTGCTGGTCGACCTGCAGCCGGCGGGCCGGTTCCTGATGGACGACCTGTACCGGGCCGGCGGGCTGCACGCGGTGCTCGCCGAGATCCGCGACCTGCTCGACCCGGCCGCCACCACGGTGACCGGCCGGCCGCTGGTCGACCACCTCGGCGACGCCCGGGTGTACGACCGGGAGGTGATCCGGGCGCGGGAGGCGCCGTTGCAGCTCAACGCGGGGATCGCGGTGCTCTACGGCAACCTCGCTCCGGACGGTGCGGTGATCAAGCCGGCCGCCGCGTCGCCGGCGCTGCTGGAGCACCGCGGGCCGGCCGTGGTGTTCGACTCCGTCGAGGACCTGCACGCCCGGCTCGACGACCCCGGGCTCGAGGTCACCGCCGACTCGGTGCTCATCCTGCGCGGCTGCGGCCCCAAGGGCTATCCCGGCATGCCCGAGGTGTCGAACCTGCCGCTGCCGGCGAAGCTGCTGGCCCAGGGCGTGCGGGACATGGTGCGCATCTGCGACGGGCGGATGAGCGGCACGGCGTACGGCACGGTCGTGCTGCACGTCGCACCGGAGGCCGCCGCCGGCGGACCGCTGGCCAAGGTCCGCACGGGCGACACGATCATCTTGGACGTGGCCAACCGGCGCCTCGACGTCGACCTTCCCGCCGGTGAACTCGAGGCGCGGCAACCGGCGCCCGAGGCGGTCCGGGCGTACGCGGCGCCGCGGCGCGGCTGGGAGAAGCTCTACGTCGACACGGTCCTGCAGGCCAATACCGGCGCCGACCTCGACTTCCTCGTCGGTTCCAGCGGCGACCAGGTGTCCCGCGAATCCCACTGACCCACCCGTACCGGCCCTGGAGGACCTCGCATGAGCCTGTCCCGTACCGCCGTCGTCACCGGCGGCGCCAGCGGCCTCGGTGCCGCGGCCGCGACACGCCTGGCCGCGGACGGTGTCAAGGTGACCACGCTCGACGTCGCCGAGGGCGCCGACCTGCGCGTCGACGTCACCGACGCGGCCGCGGTCGGCGCCGCCGCGGACCGGATCGGCCCGGTCGACATCCTGATCAACTCCGCGGGCATCGTCGGCCCGAACGCGCCGCTGTGGGAAGTCCCGATCGACGGGTGGGAACGCACGTTCGCCGTCAACGTCCACGGCACGTTCCACACCTGCCGGGCGTTCGTTCCCGGGATGCGCGAGCGGGGCTGGGGCCGGATCGTCAACATCGCCAGCATGGCCGGCAAGGACGGCAACCCGAACATGTCCCCGTACTCGGCGTCCAAGGCCGCCGTCATCGCGCTGACCAAATCGCTGGGCAAGGAGCTGGCGACCAGCGGGGTACTCGCCAACGTCATCGCCCCGGCGGTGATCGAGACCCCGATGAACGCCGCCACCAGCCCCGAGATCCTCGCGCACATCACCGGCCTGATCCCGATGAAGCGACTCGGCCGTGCCGAGGAGGTGGCCGAGCTCATCGCCTGGCTCGCCTCGGACAAGGTCAGCTTCTCCACGGGCGCGGTCTACGACATCAGCGGCGGCCGGGCGACGTACTGAGCGGGGTCAGAGCTCGAGCAGCATCGCGGCGGTGCCCGGGATGGTGATGGTCACGTGCCCGCCGGCCAGCGTGGCGGTACCGACCGCGGTGTCGGCGTGGGTGGCGTCGAACTGCGAGAGCGTGCCCGTTCCGGTGGTGGCGAGGGCGGACAGGTTGACGTCGACGGTGTGCGGCGTGTTCGCCGCGGTGTTCGCCACCAGCAGGAACAGGCGGCCGGCGGCGTCCCTCGTCGTGATCGCGGTCAGGTCGCCCGAGCTGGACGTGCTCTGGAACGTCGGGCGGCAGCCGCCGAGCGCGCGGGTGCCCATCCGGACCGCGTAGAAGGCGAGCCGCCGCGTGCCCGCGCCGCTCACCAGACCCTCGAAGTTCTGGAAGCCGCCGGCGAAGCCGTCCCAGTCGTAGAACGTGAACAAATGGCTTCCGTCGATGTGATCGCTCCCCGGCCGGGCTCCCCGGATCATGTTCGCCAGCACGGTCTTGACCCCGGTGCCCGCCTTGTCGTACCCACCCCGGTAGGTCGCCCATTCGCTGAGCCACAGCTGCTTGCCGCTCTGCCCGGTGGAGTCCATCCAGCCGTGTACCTGCCGGGTGTAGCCGCTGATGTCGCTCGAGTAGTTGTGGATGTCGACCGTGTCGAACGCGTCGGGGATCTGCTGCATCGCGGCGAGCGGCCAGTCGCTGCCGCCGGTGGTGACCGGCGCGTACACGTGGTAGGCGCGGCCGGGCAGATACGTCGCGTAGACGTAGGCGATGGCGTCCCGGGTGGACCGGACCAGGGCGAAGTAGTCGGCCTGGCTGCCGCCGAAGCCCTGACCGTTGTTGTTCGGCTCGTTGTGGACCTCGAAGTCGTCGACCCGGTAGTCGTTGCGCACGTTCAGCCAGTACACGGTGGCGAACACGTG
>Ga0081539_10001102_pt1 | contig 49012 bp, 40 predicted proteins | sample TabmetS4T2R2_FD_71023 | JGI IMG/M metagenome (GOLD analysis project Ga0081539, IMG submission 71023) | Tabebuia heterophylla rhizosphere microbial communities from the University of Puerto Rico - S4T2R2 | ecosystem: Host-associated > Plants > Roots > Rhizosphere ... | reverse complement strand
TTCCGCCCTGGGTTACAAGGAAGGCCTGGCCGATTCCGAGGTCACTGCCTGTTTCCGGGAAGACAACGTCCAGGAGCGCCCGCTGGATGGGCCGTTGCGCACGGTCAGTTACACCTGGGACAAGGCAGGGAACCGGAGCGTGGTCACCGACACCGCTGGGGTGACCCAGAATTACATCACCAACGAGCTGAACCAGTATAAGAACATCAACGGCGTGCCGATGAGCAACGGGCCGGCCCATCAGATCGCGAGCTTTGACGGAGTGACTACGATTATATCGGGGACATGTATCCGGCCAGGGCAACGGCCGGGGCCAACACCTACACCCTGTACTACGACGCCCTTGGCCGGGTCGTACGACGGGAACGCTTTGACGTCAATACCTTCACGACCACGACCAACTATTACCTTTTTGATGGGGCACACTGGGTTCTGGAGTATAACCCCGATGGGACGGTGCAATCCAACGTGCTTTATGGGCTGGGCGTCGATGAGATTCTGGGGCGATTCAACGGTGGCGCGCCGGTGGGGAGCCAGTTGCAATGGCCTTACCCGGACCGGAACAACAACACGAGCGTCGTGACCGGGGAAGGCGGAGTGGTCTTGGAGTATTACCGCTACGATGCCTTCGGCCAGCCGACGGTGTATGACGGCAACGACAACCTCTTGACCGGGACCGCGATCGCGAACCGGTTTTTGTTTACCGGGCGGGAATGGAACCCGGAGTACAAGTTCTACGAGTATCGGGCGCGGGCCTACAGCCCAAGCCTGGGCCGCTTCATGAGCGAGGATCCCAAGGACTTCGAGGGCGGGGATTACAATCTCTATCGATATGTCGGCAATGATCCACTCGACCGGACAGACCCGATGGGGTTGACCGACGTGCCGACTACGCGTGAGGAGGACATAGCCGGCCGCGATGCGGCCGTGGGTGCACTCCTCTATGCTGCTCAAAGGTTCAAGGCTGGATTGGACAAAACACCTCAAGACTATGGCCAAGGAGTGAGAAGTACCGCGGCCGGGCTCCGGCCCAGTGGCAAGTTCTTCAAAGAGGAGTTAACGACGACCAAGGTATTCCAAGACGGTCGGCTCAAAACTGTTCAAGCCAAAACAGAGAAAATTGAAACTTCGAAAGAACATCCTGTGACCGGCCACGTTCACCATGACGTGAGCGGACAACCTCGTTCAAGTTCGGACGCGTCTACCTTCGACTTAGACGCGGCAAAAAGCTCCAAGGTTTATCGTGTAAACGAATCAAACCCAAACGTCATTTGGCGAGCGGTTCCCCAAGTTGAAGGAACGACCCCGGTCGACCGACCATTCGATAGGAAAACGATGGAACCGATTGATCCCGCAGCCTTGAAACAAAAGACCGGCCAATGACAGCACGAATCGCTTTTCTCACTTTTGCAGCGGTAGGCTATAGCCTTACGAGCGGAGCGGAGCCGACTCACAGTAAAGAGGGCTTGGTTACCGCAGAAATCTTGTTTTCTAATGATCCAGTGACGCTCGCCTACCGGCGAGCTATTGAGCGGACGCTTTACTCGACTCCGGGAGAGCTAGCACGTTTCATTCAGCTTCCCGGTCATACAGACCCTGAAACTGTCGTATCGCTCTACCAAGTTAAACAAAGCAACCGGAAATACATGGTTAGCTGTACCCAGGCTTCGTCCTCTCTCTGGGAGACCATCCCACGTCCTGGGGCGATCGCGACAAAGAGTGCCTCAACGATCCGAGTTTTGAGATGTGATGCGGAAGTTTCGCCAACGATGGCATCTGCAATACATGATATATGGCTGAGGATGTTAACCAACGTCACGCCAGAGTTGACCCATCCGGGCGTGGTTTACCTCGAGGGAACGATGGAGATCTTCACTGCAATGAATGGCAGCGGACGCGAGCTTCGCGGGGCACGGCCTCACGAATATGCGAAGAACGGAAGAGTGTCAGCTCTAATCGAGCTTGCGTTTCTGCTAAAGGCTTACTGTGATCCGCCACCCGAAGGACGGGATGTCGTGGCGCGGAAATTGATGGAAGCTGTGAAAGATTTTTCAAGTAGGTAAACCTTCGACACTTTGATCAGCCGGCGTCATCGCCAAAGTCGGCGATCACGCCTTGAAAGGCAGCAGAGATTCGAGCGCAGCGGCTGGATGGAAGCGGGCCCACCGGGGATAATTAATCGGGGTCAGTGTGTGGGTCAGTGTGCAAATCTTGACAACATCCCCTGAAACCGGCGTCATCGTGTCAGTCTGTGATTCTGCTATGTTTTGGAGTAGAGTTCTTGGGGTCGCGCGTAAAAAACATTTTGACATTCTGCACAGCAGCGAGATCACGGGAGCCCGACCCCAACGCCGATCCAGAGGTTGCGCCAGTCTCCATTTGCGATAATGGGTATCAAGAGGGCGAGCCGATGCCGGTTTACATGGAAACGGAGACGGAAGGGGCGATCATCTTTTATACCAGCCATCTGACCACCCAGGGCTGTCCACCTGATCCAACTCACGACTAGAACGGCAATCCCACCGGGGAAACATTGGTTTACGACCCGGCCAGTCTGCCGACGGTCAATGTGGGGACGGCGGTTTACTTTTCCGCCCTGGGTTACAAGGAAGGCCTGGCCGATTCCGAGGTCACTGCCTGTTTCCGGGAAGACAACGTCCAGGAGCGCCCGCTGGATGGGCCGTTGCGCACGGTCAGTTACACCTGGGACAACGCCGGTAACCGCACGATACGCGGCCCTGGGAGGAGCCTCGGTTAACCCTGAATGGAACGCTTCCCGGCCGATACGTGCGGTCGATGGTGCTGGCGCACGGGAATTTTTCTGGCGCGAAGCTGGACAAATGCCGCCGATTTTGCCAGTATTGTTTCTCACCCAAAAGAAAGCCGTCCCACAGCTCGCCCACTAATATTCGTAGGATGTCCATATTCTCATCAATCCGCCTCGCCATCTTGAACTGCACTGGTTTGCTTCTCGCTGCCTTCTCCTTTTGCGCGACCGCGCCAGCGCAGCAATTCACCGATGTCTCGGTCGCTGCCGGCTTGCACCGAGATCTTACCCGCTCCTGGGGTAACCCGCTCTGGGGCGATTTTAACAATGACGGACGGCTCGACTTGCTCGTTCCCAACCATGAAACTCCCAAAGGAGTGCAGGAGGGTGGCATCCTGCCCTACGTCTATATCAATAACGGCGACGGCACTTTTACCGACGTGATCGATAGCTCCGGGATCATGGATGTGGAGCCGGACACCGGCGCCTGGCAGGGAATCTCGATTGCCGATTACGACGGCGACGGCAATCTCGACATTTACATCGCCGAGCCACCTTTCGGCGGCGGGAACGCCCCGGAGTACGACTTACTCTGGAAAGGAAACGGCGATGCCACCTGGACCTATGCCAGCCAGGACGCCGGCATTCTTCTCGCCAAAGATTACGGTGAATGCTCTTTCTTCTTCGATTACGACAATGATGGCCAGCTTGATATCTTCGTGAAGAACATTCCGACCAGAGGCACCGGCACCGGGGCCAACGTCCTTTATCACAATAACGGGAACGGCACCTTTACGCCGATTGACGGCGCAGCCGGCCTGGCGGATGCGACTCACAGCGTTACCGAAGGCTCGATTGTCTCTTTTGCCGACTATGATAACGACGGCTTGATGGACGCGGTTTTCAGCGGGAACGGGACGGCGGAAGCGCTCTATCATCACAATAGCGATGGCACCTTTGTCGATGTCACGACCGCCGCCGGTCTTACCCCGGGCCTCAACTCGCAGGGACTCGCCTGGGGTGACTACGATAATGACGGCCTGCTCGACCTTTACATCTCACACGGCGATTCAAAGGGAATGGGCAATCAACATAACAAGCTTTATCGGAACAATGGCAACGGCACCTTTACCGATGTTACGGCCGAGAGCGGCACGGATGATGACACCGATACCTGGGCAGCGGTCTGGGGCGACTATGACAATGACGGCTTTCTCGACCTTTTCGTCGCCAGGCCTGGCACTGGCCAGATCGGCCCTGGCAATGCCAATATCCTCTATCATAACAATGGCGATGGCACTTTCACCGACGTTGCGGCCGAGGAAGGCGTAGCTTTGCAGGATGACCAGGTGACGTCTGCGCACAAACTGGCGGCCTGGGGAGATTATAATGATGATGGATTTCTCGATCTCTGCGTGAAGGACGGCATCGGGCCCAACCTGGTCACGGGTGATGCCTACAAGGGCCTGCACTATCTGCTCAAGAACAACGGCAACACCAATCACTATCTCAAGGTGAACTTGAAAGGTGTCACTTCCAACCTGAATGGGATTGGCGCCCGGGTGACCGTCACCTATGGCGACAAAATCGCTTTCCGCCAAAACAATGGCGGTGGCGGCGGCGAATGGGGGTCGCAAGGCGCCGGCCCGCTTCACTTTGGCATCGGCTCCGCTACCTCGGCGACGGTCGAGGTCCGTTGGCCCAGCGGCGTCATCGACACGCTTGCCAGCGTGGCAGCAAACGCCACGATCACGATCGTCGAGAACACGACGGGAGCGCCGGTCATCACCCAACAACCACGCAACGCCAGAGTCATGGTGGGCCGCAGGGCGAGCTTTCGTGTCACGGCGATCGGAGCCCCGCCGCTCAGTTACCAGTGGCGGAAGAATGGGGTCGATATTCCTGGAGCCACGCAGCCGACTTACAAGACTCCGCCCACCGTTCCGGAGGATTCCGGCGCCAGATTCACGGTCGTAGTAAGTAACTCATCCGGAACGGTCATCAGCAACCCGGCGAAACTTACCGTGATCTCGACCGCGGAGGCCGGTTCTTTGTCGAACTAGCCGCGCATCGAGTCTGCCCGGAGAGACCTACAAGCCAAAGCTACCCGGCAGGTTCATCCCGCCGGTTAATTTCGACATCTCCGAGCCAGCCATCTCTTTGCCCTTCGCGATCGCCTGCTGCACCCCGCTCAGGATCATGTCTTCCAGAATCTCGACGTCTTCCGGGTCGACTGCCTCTCTTGCGATCTTGATTGAAAGCACATCGCCCGCTCCATTGGCCACGACTGTGACCCGGCCGCCTCCGGCGCTAACCTCAACCGTTTTCTCCTCCAGCTCGGCCTGCGCCCTGGCCATTTGCTCCTGCATCTTTTGGGCTTGCTTCATCAACTTGTTCAGGTTCATAGATTCGTTAGGTTAGGTGGTTACTGATTTGATTTCGCCCTGAAAAATCTCGAGCGCTTCCTGGATTAAAGCATCCTGTTTGACCGACTCGCTCGATTGTTGAGGGGCCGTGGTTCGCGCCGGTTTCTCAATCGGTGCCAGCCCGTCGACCACTCTTAGCTTCAGCTTCCAGTCCGTGCCGCTTACTTCCCTTAAAAGGCCTTCGAGAAAGGTGCGGTTGGAAGATCGGGCAAGCGATTCCATAATGGTCTTCTGTTCCGGGGTAAAGCCGATCGAGATGTCGCCGTTTTCGGCGCCGAGAAAATGCGCCGCCTCGATCCAGTTGCGAATCAGCGGTCGCCGAACCGAGGCAAGCTGCACGACCTTCGGCCAAACCGCACTCATCTCACTCGGTGGAAGGGAAGCGGTCCCCTTTTCTGCGGGGCTCGTTTTTGTCGCAACCAGGGCAGCGGATTTTTCCGCGCTTCGCGCTGGTCTTCGCGGCGCCGCGCCGCCTCGCAAGGCGGCCAGGTTTTCGATCACCTCATCGAGTGTCACCTGACTGAGGGTCTGCACGGCTTTGATCACCGCCACCTCGAAGTGCAGCTTCTTGTTCGGCGCCCATTTCATCCGGCCTTCGGCGTCGGCGAACTGCTCGATCAACTCAAGGAGCCGGTCCGTTTCGATCAGGGTCGCTTCTCTGCCTAACGACGATTGAAGTTCCGGGGCTGTTTCCCCGGAAATCGCTTCTGGCTTTACTTTGAAGACGAGCAGATCGCGCAAGTGAGCGATCAGGTCGCTCATCAGTTTCATCATCTCCTTGCCCGCCGCTGCCTGTTCGTCGAGCAGGCCAAGCGCCTCCGAGGTTTCGCCGAGAAGAATCTTTTCCGTAAAGCGCGCCACCATCTGTTCGCTCGTCAGGCCAAAGACGTTGAGGACATCGTTCTCTTCGATTGTTTCCCCGCAAAAGGCGACCAGTTGATCGAGCATCGACTCCGCGTCGCGCAATCCGCCATCCGCAGCGCGCGCGATCGCATGCGCCGCCGCCGGCTCGAGCTTTATCTTTTCGTTTTTGGCGATGAATTGGAGGTGGTCCGCGATCAGGTTCGCCGGGATGCGGTGAAGATCGAAACGCTGACAGCGGCTTAAGATGGTCGCTAGAACCTTCTGCGGCTCGGTCGTGGCGAAGATGAATTTCACGTGCTCCGGCGGTTCTTCGAGGGTCTTGAGGAGGGCATTGAATGCCTGGGGGCTGAGCATGTGCACCTCGTCGATGATGTAGATCTTGTAGCGGCCTTTGGCCGGGGCGTAGCGGACGTTCTCGCGCAGCTCGCGCACCTGCTCGACTCCGTTGTTGCTCGCGCCGTCGATTTCCAGAACGTCGAGACTGTTCCCGGCCGCGATCTCAAGGCAGTTGCCGCATTTGCCGCAGGGCGTGGTGGTCGGCCCGTGAACGCAGTTCAGCGCCTTGGCCAAAATCCGTGCGGTCGAAGTTTTCCCGATCCCGCGCGGACCGACAAACAGGTAAGCGTGGGCGAGCCGGTTCTGCTCGACCGCGTTCTTGAGCGTGCGCACGACGTGTTCCTGCCCGACGATGTCGTCAAAGGTCTGCGGCCGATATTTTCGGGCAAAAACCTGATAGCTCACGCGGGCAATCTAAACACCGGTGCCCGGCCGGGAAAACAGAAAAACCGGATTCGAAACCGCGGATGACGCGGATTGCAGGGATGTCTGCAGGTGGAGGTTGTCGCCGACCAGGGACGCCGTTCCGGGCGAGGAAAACAGGTGAACAAATGAGAAGCGGCGGGGGTCAACGTCCCAAGCTACAACCCCAGGCAGATTGCGCGCAACAACCCGTAAACGTCGGTCGCTTTGATCGCGCCGGGGGATGGCGCGAGGCCTTCGGCGATGATCACAGGATAATCTTCGCTCCGTTCCGGGATGCGACCGTGGGAGCCTTTTACGAGCGTCGGATCTAGGGGGATGACGTCCAGCAAGGCGCGAAAGCCCAGCTTCTTCTTGAGAAGAAAAGCGGCGATGTGCGCTGCGGGGAATTTGATCTCCGGATCAATGAACAACTCCACTGGGTCGTAACCTATCTTGCGATGAATATCGACCGTGCGGGCGAAGTCAGGCGCGGCCGCGTCGTCCAGCCAGTAGTAATAGGTGAACCAGCTGCGGGCATCGGCGATCGCCACGAGGTCGCCGGCGCGCGAATGGTCGATGCCTAACGACTGCTGTTCGGTGCGATCCAGGACAGACTCGACTCCTTCCTGAGCGCGGATCTCATTCCGCACTTCTTCGAGCAAGGCCCGATCGTTGACATAGACGTGCGCCACCTGGTGATCGGCGAGGGCGAAGGCTTTGCTTGCGCCGCAATCGATCATCTCCAAGCCCAATTCGTCCTTAATCGCAATCCAGCCCCGTTCTCGGAAAACGCGGTTGAGCGAGACGGGATGATCGACCGGGGTAATGCCATATTCGGAGAGAATCACGACCTGCATCTCGCGTTCTTGGAAGAAAGCGATCAGTCCGCCTAACAAGTCGTCGAGTAACTGCAAGTCGGTTGAGATCCCCGGGTCGTTAGGCCCAAGCTTTTGCAGATTGTAATCGAGGTGCGGGAGATAGACGAGGCTGAGCGTCGGCCGATAGCGTTGCTCGATCCACTTCGCCGACTCGGCGATCCATTGTGATGATTTGATCCCGGCGCCCGGTCCCCAAAAGCTGGGAAAGGGAAATTCGCCCAGCTCTTTCTTGATCGCGAAGCGGATGTCGAAAGGCGCGGTGTAAACATCGAAGATCTTGCGCCCGTCGGCTGGATACATCGGCCGCGGGGTGATCGAGTAATCCGCGGTGGAATACATGTTATACCACCAGAAAAGCTTGGCGCAGGTAAAGCCGGTAACTTTTTCGCGCAGCTCTTCCCAGAGTTTCCGGCCGCGCACGAGATGATTCGATTGTTTCCAGAAATGGACTTCCGCCAGGTCGCGGTCATACCAGCCGTTCCCCACGATGCCATGTCCCGAGGGAGTCAGCCCGGTGAGATAGGTCGATTGCGCCGTGCAGGTCACCGCCGGAAACGCCGGGATGATCGTGCGCAGCTCTTTCCCGCGAGCAAAATCGCGCAACCGCGGCAGGCGCTCGATCAGCGGACGCGTCAGACCAACGACGTTGAGAACCGCGGTCCGCTTCATCCCGCGGCAACCAGGGCACGATCGCGTTCCCGGAGCTCAGCGACGGAACGGGCGACCAGGTCGCGCGACATCTCGTGCACTTCAAAGCCGCGGCCGATTCCCTTCAAGAGGGTGATCGTGAGATCGCCGCCGAGGTGCTCGCGAAATTCATCCAGACCGACCAGTAGTTTGTCGAAGTCGAGCATCTCCGGCACGAAAAGCGGAAATTGCAGCTCGTTCAGCAGCGATACAATTCGCTGCGCCTCGGTCGTCGCAAGATAGCCCGCTTCCCGGGAGTAAATCACGTCGAGCGCGATCCCGATCGCGACCGCTTCGCCGTGCCGGAGCCGGAAAGAGGAGAGCTGCTCGAGCTTGTGGGCGGCCCAGTGGCCGAAATCGAGCGGGCGGGCCGAGCCCTGTTCGAAGGGATCGCCGCTGGTGGCAATGTGCCGCACATGCAATTCGGCACAGCGCCGGACGAGTCGCCGGATGGCTCCCGGTTCGAAGCGGTTGAGCGCTTCGGTCATGCGCTCAATCTCGAAAAAGAAGTCGGCGTCGCGAATCAGGCCGACCTTTATCGCCTCGATGTAACCGGCGCGTTTTTCTGCCGGAGGAAGGCTTTCGAGAAAGCGGCTGTCGTTAATCACCGCGAAGGGCGGGGCAAAGGTGCCGATGAAATTCTTCTTTCCGAAAGCGTTGATCGCGTTTTTCACTCCCACCCCGCCATCGGCCTGGCTGAGCGTCGTAGTGGGGAGGCGAATGTGGCGCACGCCGCGATGCGCGGTCGCGGCCGCGAACCCGACCACGTCGAGAAGCGCTCCCCCGCCGATCGCTGTAACAAAAGAATGCCGGGAAAGTTTGTAGCGCTCGATCAGGGCGCAGATTTCGTTCACCGCCATGGGTTGATTCTTCAATGCTTCGCCCCCCGGGAAAACGACCGGCGCGCAAACCAGCGCGATGTTTGTCTCACCCAGATAGGTCGTGAGATCGTCAATCAACGCAGGGTTGGCCGTTACCACCGCTTCATCAAATACTCCCAGCAGGCGTTCGCGCCGGTCCCCACCCGCGTGCAAGACCTCCCGCAGCACGTTGTTCGCGCGGTCGAGAACGCCTTCGGTGAAATAGACCCGAAAACGATAGGGGACCTCGAACTGGCAGGAGATCACGCAGTCGCCCTTCATCCCATTCACGTTGCCGGAACGTAACGTTGAAAGAGCAGCGCCGCAGCGAAAAGAGCGGCAAAACCGATCCACCCCGCAGCCCCAACCGGCGCTACCGCGAGCAGGTCGACGAGCACGATTCCGGCAAGGAGCGCCGCCACGCCGCGTCCGGTGTTCCGTTTCGCAAGCGCGATGGACCAGCCGATCCAGCCGAGCAGCGGCAAGGCGCACAAGAGCGCGAACGTTGCCGAATGGAAATAGAATCCGACAAGCACCGGAGCAAACAGAAGCATGAGCCACCAACGTGAAGCCGTCCCGGGCCGGCTTTCACCGCGGGCGAGAAAGCTCAGACCAGCCACATAGAGGGCGAGACCAAAGGCAAACCCGATCGCGCTCGCCGTGATTCCGATCAAACCCGCGGCAGCGGCCATGAGATAGAGCAGAAAGCGACAAGTCGCCATGAGCGCCGGTGCCCAGACAATGCGCTTGTGCCAAGAGTCGTAGGCCGTAATCACAAGAAGGAGAAGAATTCCGAGAAGCAGAACGTCAGGCCCTACTGCCAGAGCAAGAAGCAAACCGGCAGCAAACAGGCCGAGAGCGGCCAGCCCAACAGCGCGCCGCGAGAGCTGGCCCGCGACGATTGGCCGGTCGCGCTTGTGTTGTCGGTCAAAGGCAATGTCGCAATAGTCATTGAGGAACATGCCGCCGGTGTAAAAGAGAGTGCCGGCCGCGCAGACGAGCAGGATGGTCGGCCAGGAATTCCAACCGCCGAGCCAGCAACCGGCGAGGCAGTTGGACCAGACGGTGGGCAGATTCGAGGCGCGGGCGAGGACGAGCCACGGGCGGAGGGTCGCGGCCAGGCTCATGCGAGATTGCGCTCGCGCAGTTGCGCCAGCGTCCATTCGTATTCGCGTACCAGTTGCTCCATCAGGCTGGCGCTGCGGAGCGGGTCGGGCAGGACCTGCCAGGTGTAGGTTTCCATCTCAAGGTGGGAACAGGCGTCGGGATGCACCGCCAGCCAATCGAGCACGCCGGTAACGTGATTGATCGTCGTGGCAAGCGGCGCATCCAATTCTGCATAGAGCGGGACGTGAAAATGAATCCGCCATTCCGCCGCGGCTTCCTCATTCTCCAGAGCGAGAGGCAAATCGCGGTAACGGCGCAGCGCGGCGTTGTCCTGACGGGCGATGACCTGGTGCAAATAGACATCCTCGGCGAAGACGCGCAGTCGTTTCCTGGAGTCGTTAGTCACGGCACAACGCAAGGCCGAGCTGAGATGGAGTTTGCTGATCCGGATGCCGGCGTTTTTCAGCGCTTCCAGGCTTTCGCCGGGATTTTCGTATTCGACCGCGAAGTGGCAGGCGTCATAGTTCACGCCAAGGTGTTCGTTAGGCAAGCTTCCAAAGAAGCGCAGCGTCTCTTCCGTGTTTTCGAAAAGCCCGAGCGGCTCCGGTTCCAGTCCGAGATGGAGGGTGTGCCCGGTCTTTTGGCAAAGCCTGGCAATGTGCTCGTCGCATCGCCGGAGATTGTCTCGCATGACTCTGAGTTGTTCCTCGCTGCGGATGAAATCCTTGAACGAACCCGGCACCGTGCTCACGCTTCCTTCCACGCCCTCAGGCAAAAGCATTGCGAGGATCTCAAAAAGACGATTCGTATACTCGAGTCGTTCGCGCGCCGTCCAATCGGGGAGATAAACCTGCTCTTTCACCCGGGTACCGTGGAATTTCCCAAAGGGAAAGCCGTTGATCGTAAAAAGATAGCAGTCGTGCACCTCGAGCCAGGCTCGAAAAGCTTCGCGGGTTCGGGGGACGCTCAATTCCCGTGAGGCCTGGTCGCTTAGCCGGAGACCAATCCCAAATGGTTCGTTAGGCGCGATCGCCGCACGGACCGCGAGGGTGAATTGCTCGAGAGCGTGAAACGTCTCGGGCCAGCTCTCGACTGGATGCACGTTCGTGGAGTAAGTCAGGTGATGACCCGCGCGCAATTTCATGCCGCGGCGTCGTTAGGCACGCCTGGACGTGCAGAAGCACGTCCCTCCGGAGGGGTATGCTTCCGCATGCCCAAGGCGGCGACAGAGCCTCGAATCGGAGCGCATCGAAAAACGGGCGCTGACTTCAGGACAACTCGAAGACCGGGCTTTGCCCGAGGAAGCGACAGGGGTTGCGGTAAATGAGGAAGTCGATTGCATCCTCGGTGTGGCCGCGTTTGCGCATCTCGATTGCGGTTTTCGGCACGGACAGCGGATCGCTCGGGCCCCAGTCGCAGGCGCAATTCATCCAGAGCCGTTCGCCCCCGTAGCGTTCGATCATGTCGATTGCGCGGGGCGGGGTGCATTTCGATTGCGGGTAAAGCGTAATCCCCGCCCAGAACCCCGCCTCCAAAACCAGCGGCGCGGTGTGTTCCTCGACGTGATCGATCAGCACCCGCCCAGGATCGAACTGCTGGTTCTTGAGCAGGCCGATGATGAGCCGCGTCCCTTTGAGCTTGTCCTCAAGGTGTGGGGTGTGAACGAGGATCAGTTGATTGAGCCGGCGCGCGAGATCGACGTGCTGCTCGAAGACGCTGATCTCGTTTCGGCTGTTCTTGTTCAATCCAATTTCGCCGATCCCAAGAACGTTAGGCCGGTCGATGAATTCCGGAATGATGGCGATAACTTCCTCCGCCAGTTTAGTGTCCTCCGCTTCCTTGGGGTTGATGCAAAGCCAGCAGAAATGCGGCAGCCCGAAGTTGGCCGCCCGCTTGGGCTCGTGCTCGGTCAGTTGTGCGAAATAGCTGCGAAAACCTTCCACCGAATTACGATCGAACCCCGCCCAGAACGCCGGCTCGCACACCGCCCGGCAACCGGCTGTGACCATCGCGACGTAGTCATCCGTCACGCGGCTAACCATGTGCGCGTGTGGCTCGATGTAACGCATCAGCCTTTGAACTGCGGCCACGCTCCCGTCGCGCCTTTGGTCGTCGCGGCTGGGAGCGGTTCCATCGTTGGGTCGCTCAGGGTAGTGAGCACTGCTCTCGCCTTCTCGGTCTTTGCTTCGCTCAAATGCCGGAGGGCTGCTCGAAAAGAACGAAGTCGGAAATCATCCTCACCCGGGCAACGTTCCACGCGATCGAGAAAGGCGGCCAGATCGATCAGCCTGGCGCGGGCATCGAGGAAATAGAGATTGAGTGCTTCTTCGCGCGTCATGATTCAAAGCCGGTCGGCGATCATTTGCCCCACTTGCATGAGCAGGTCGCATTCTTGCTCGGTGAAATCATAAGCCACCGGCTTGGCCACGCCGAGCGTGCCCTTCAGCGCGCTCTGTGTGTTTAACATCGGCGCCGCGATCGAGCCTTCCATTCTGGTGTCGCGCGCACCTGGCCGCACCACGCCGGAGTTGTCGGTTTGCAAATTGCACACCTGCACCGGCTCGCGCCGCTCGGCCGCGATCCCGGCCATCCCTTTTCCGATGGGAATGACTTTTATCTTGTCGAGCACGACCTCGGGAATCCCGCGTTGGGCCGCCAGTTGCAGCATGCCGGAATTCTGGTCGAGCAAATGCACCGTGCCGGTGACGCAGTTGAGATGCGCGAGAAGAAGATCGAGCACCTGCGGATAAGGCGTTTCTTCCTCCAGGGCCGCACCAATCTTTTCCAACAAAGCAGAATCCGAATCTCTCATCGGCTTACCTATCATGGCGCTGGGAGAGCCGCAAACCGGGCTGGTTGCCCGCCTACTCGACGCTAGCGTGGCGCGGACAAAATGGGGAACCGCGCTTCCGCCCGAATCGTCAGGCGACAAGCTCTCGATTTTCTTCCTCAGTGAAGGCGAACACATCCTTTTCCTCGAATCCGTCACGCTCGCCCTGCGCTACAGCGTTTACACCGATGATCTGATGCGAAAGTGTGCTTCCGATGCAGCGTCTGCTGCGCATAATCCAAACACCATGACCAGGATCCTGCTCGTTAGTCTGGCGTCCCTCCCCGCCGTTATCTTTGCCCGCGAACCACAGTCGCCGCCGCCGGCCAAGGTCCCGGTGCGGGCGCGCGCGCTCGGCATTCCGTTCGAGGGCCAGCCGGGAAAATGGAACGCCATCACTGATGTCCCCGGCGTGGAAGTGGGTTATACGACCCGAATCCGGGGCGAGGGAAAACTGGAACGCGGCAAAGGCCCGGTCCGTACCGGAGTGACGGCGATTATTCCGCGTGGTCACGAGTCACTCGATGATCCGGTTTATGCCGGGACCTTTAGCCTGAACGGCAACGGCGAGATGACCGGCACCGCCTGGGTCGAGGAGAGCGGCTTTCTCGAAGGGCCTGTGATCCTGACGAACACGCACAGCGTGGGCGTGGCCCGCGATGCGGTCATCGCCTGGCGGGTGAAACAAGGCGCAGCGGACAAGACCGGCTACTGGTGGAGCCTGCCGGTGGTCGCCGAAACCTGGGACGGCTGGCTCAACGACATCAACGGCTTCCACATCACTCCAGAGGATGTGGTCCACGCGCTCGATGTCGCCCAAAGCGGATCGATCGACGAAGGTAGCGTCGGCGGCGGGACGGGAATGATTTGCTATGAATTCAAAGGCGGCAATGGGACGGCCTCACGGGTCATCCCTGTAGCCGGGGGTGCCGACCCGGGCCGGACCTACACGGTCGGCGCATTTGTTCAAGCAAACTGCGGCCGCCGCTCCCAGCTCATGATCGCGGGCGTTCCGGTGGGAAAGGAGATTCCCGGCTCGATATATCCCAAAGAAAACGGCTCGATCATCATCGTGGTCGCGACCGACGCGCCGCTTCTGCCGAATCAGTTGAAACGCCTCGCCCGTCGCGCCAGCCTCGGCCTGGCCCGGACCGGCAGCGTCTCGGGGAATGGGTCGGGCGATCTTTTTCTCGCTTTCTCGACCGCCAACCCCGGCGCGAACGATCCGTCCAAGCCCACTCACAAGGTAGAGACCGTGCCTAACGACAGAATGGATCCGATCCTTGAGGCGACGGTCCAGGCAGTGGAAGAAGCGATCGTCAATGCCCTGGTCGATAATCGCGACATGACCGGACGCGACGGTCACAAGGTGCCAGCGTTGCCGCATGACAAGCTGCGCGCGCTTTTGCAAAAATATCATCGCCTCGCGCCCTAATCACCTGCCGGACGACGAGTTCCGGCGTGGTGCTGCCGCTTGTTGTGAGCGACCACGAGCAATTCTCCGTCGCGCGCCAGGTCCGGGCCGATGGGAATTCAACCTTCGCACAACCTTTTTCGCGGCTGTGCGATCGCGGCCTGGATCAATTCCTCTTCCTTCATCTTTCTGGCTTCACTTGCCTTTGCGCACGTTCTTCGCCAATCCTTCGGGATGGGTCGCGCATTTGAAGACTTTCCCGTTGGCCTCCGCCTGAGTTCGCGCAGCCAAATGGTTTCCGCCGAAGAGATGATTGAATTCGCTCGCCGATATGATCCCCAGCCATTCCACCTCGTCTCCGAGTCGAAAGAAAACCTGCTCGGCGGGCTGGCCGCGAGCGGATGGCTGACCGCGGCCGTGTCGATGCGGCTTTTCATCGAAATGATGGAGGTCGAGGGCGGGATCATCGGGCGGGCAATCGACGAACTGCGTTGGCCGGCGGCAGTTCATCCCGGCGACAGGCTACGAGTTGAGATCGAGATTCTGGAAGCGCGTCTCTCCGAATCGAAACCGGGTTATGGACTGATTCGCTATCGTTGCCTAACGATAAATCAGGACGAGAAAGTGGTGCAGAGCTTTGTTGCCCTGGCGATTTTGCCCTCTACCTCTGCTCTCTCCTCCTCGTAACAGAAGAAGAGGAAGAGCCCCGGGGGGTGGGCGGTGAGGGGTTCGAACCCCCGACCAACACGGTGTAAACGTGCCGCTCTACCACTGAGCTAACCGCCCGAAAATGCCGAACACAATATTCGTGATTCGGCAAATTCGCGATGCCAAAACCGCGTAAGGGTTTCGCGTACGCTTCTCCCTTCTGTCATCCCGAGCGCAGCGAGGGACCTCGCAAGCGCTTCACCGCTGTTTATGAAAACGAAGCCCTCAGACTGGCTTGGGAGGTCCCTCGCCGTCCTTCGGCGGCTCGGGACGACAGATTTGAGAAGCGATAGCCGCTCGCTCGTAAACGCTCGCCGCGGCGCGCGCGGGATGGACTCGGCTGCAAAACCTCAACCCCGCGCCTCCCGCAGCGGACGGGTCTACAGCGCCTACTCTTCTTCGCTCACGGTAAAGGTGACGTTATCGATCTTCGCCACTGCGAGCGCATCGAGCACGTCGATGGTGCGACTGTATTTGGCTTGAGTGTCACTGACGATCGTAATGACTGCCGGCGTTTTGGCGGCATCAGCATTTTGTTTCAGACGCATCAAGGTTCCTTTGAGCTGCGGCAGGTCTTTGCTCGTGGCCGAATCGAAAGGCTCATCGTTAAGCGCGATCTCGCCCGTATCGGAGATGGTGATGATCTGCTCGTCGACAAAGTCGGTCGGCGAGAAAGTCTCGGCTGTGCCCGGAAGCTGGGTGTTCAATTCGTTTTCGACTTTGACCGCGCCGGCCATGACCATGAAAAAAAGCATGATCACGAAAACGACGTCGATCATCGGTGCGATCTGGAAACCGAGGTTCCCTTCGCTGGGATTCAATTCCAGGCGCATGGGTTATTCCTTGTTCACGGCGGAGAAAGAAATGTCGGTGATCCCGGCCTCCGCGCAGGCGTTCATGGCCTGCGACACGTAGATCGCGGGAATGTCGCGATCGCCGCGAATGACCGCGCGGAAAGTAGGATTAGCGCCGGCGGTGACCTTCTTTTCGCCGGTAATGCGGGCGAGCTTGAGCGGTCCGACCATCTCAGCCGGGTTGCGATAAGTCTTGTCATCGAAGATAAAGAGGGGCTTCTTTTCCGCAGGTTTCCAGCGCACGTTGAGGATCGCTTCCGCGCGGGTGTTGTCCTTTTTCTGGGCGTCCTTTGCGAGCGGGAGCTGGATGGTCTTGTCCACTTTCAGGACCTGGGCCGAGGTAATGGTCATAAAAAAGACGAGGATGGTGAGGAGAACATCGATCATCGGAGCAACCTGGAACTCCGGTTCGCCCGATTCAGTGCCTGCGCCGCCGCCCGCCATGGTCCTTTAGTCGTTAGGCAAGCTGCCCCGTGGGATTCCGTTCCGCGGGAGCTTCAGGGGCCAACCAATTCGGGATCGCGGCGAAAAGCTCGTCGTCCCCGAGATGAACTCCGGCGAGCGCTTCATAGGGCATCTTGCGGAAGAGACGGTTGACGATCTCCTGAATGTGATGAATCGCCTCGGTCGCGCGATTGCGGAGGAAATAGAAGGCGGCGAAAGCCGGGATGGCGATAATGAGACCGCTCGCGGTGGCGACAAGCACTTCGCCAATCGCAGCGGAAAGGCCGGAGGGATCGCCGATCCCGCTCGAGCCCAGTTTGGCGAAGGCCTTGATCATGCCGGTGACCGTGCCTAACAAACCGATCATCGGGGTGCAAACGCCGATAACCGAGAGATAGCTGATATAGGTCTGCAGGTGTGAGTTTTCCTTGGCCAGCGCTCCCAGCATTCCCTCCTCCGCGACCTGTTTCCCTTCGCCCAGGAGGCCGATCCCAACCCGCAGCACATTGCTGAGAGGAGAAGGATTCTCTTTGCAATAGGCATGGGCGCCGACGTAATCGCCCTGCCGGAAAAGCGTCTTGATCGCTTCTTCCTGCTCGGGCGGCGCGGTTCTCTTGCGGCTCGTGCGCAAAACGCCGTCCCCGATGAAATAGAGTGTGGCGATCGAGCAGAGCGCGATCGGAACCATGACCCAGCCACCTTCCTTGATTTGTTGCCAGAGCGTTTTCGATTGCACTCCAGGGGCCGTCGGGGCGGGCGAAGCTTTCTGGGCAAAGACGGGCCCGGTGAGGAGAAGCAGCGTGACCGCGCTCAGGGCGGCCAGCGTGGGAGCCACAGGTCTTGGTTTCATTAGGCGAATAACTTTGGGGATCAATCTTTTCACTTTCGCATTTCTTTCAGTTCCGCCCGGGCAATTTCTGCCTGGGCTGATTTTGGAAAGTCGATGGTCAGATCAGCAAGCGATTTTTTCGCCTGCTCCGTCTCGTCGAGCCCGCGAAAAGCCCGAGCGCTGCCGAGCAGGGCGGGCGGCATCCAAAGTTTTTCGTCCGGGTAAAAGACGGGGACGTGGAGATAGGCAAGCGCGGCACTCTCCCATTCGCGTCGCGCGAGATAGACGTCGCCTTTGCGCACCCAGGCTTCCGCGAGCACATCGGATTTGGCGCTTTCCCGGATAACCGCATCGCAAAGCTGAAGGGCTTTGTCGTAATTGTCGGCGCGGATAAGTCCGGGGACGAGCAGGAGCTGAGCGGCGCGAGCGGTCTCGGGATCGGTCACGTTTTTTCGGATCTCCTCACCGAGGGCTTCGGCTTGCTTGTCGAGCTGCATGCCGCTGAGCGCGGAGACCTCCAGGAGAGCGGCCTGGGCCCACCAGTTGCCGGGGATGTCGCGAAACGGCTCGTAGTACTTCACCACCGGGCCGATCTCGGCCAGCGCCCTCTTTGCTTCGCCTTGAGAAAGCAAGGCGCCGCTTGTTTTCAGTTGAGCCGGCTCGGGAAAATCGATCCTGGCAATGGTTGACGCCTGGTAGCCGACTTCGCCCGCGCTCGAACCGACCTGGATTTTGCCCATCACCATGTCACCGCTCCGGCGGACGGCTTTGGTTTCGATGGTCTGGCCGGTTTTGAGAATGATGTTCTGGGCGAAGCCCGGACTAACGAGAAGGCAAAGGAGGAGAGAACCGGCGCCGGCGAAAATTGTTCGGCTTCGTAAAAAGTCGTTCATCCCTGGCCGAGCGCCTCCAAACGCTTCCGTGCCTCGGCGGTTTCAGAAAAATTGGCCAGCTTCTGGTTGCGCAACATTTCACGGTAGGTGTTGGCCGCTTCCTGGATTTTGCCCAGTTTCTCGAAACTCTGGCCGCTCGCGATGTAGGCCTTTGCCACCCAGGGCAGAAATTTCTGGTAACCAACATAGACGCGCTGGAAATAGGCGTTGGCCTCGGCCCATTTCCCGTGTTTGGCGGCGATTTCGCCTAACGAATAGACACTGAAGGCAGTCGCTTCCCCACGCCATTCCCGGACCGAGGCGACCTCCTCGAAGGCCTTCTGCGCCTGGTCGAGCTTGCCCAGGGCAAGCAGAGTCTTGGCCCGGCCGACCGAGAGGTCCTTCAGCTTTTGCGCGGCCGCGATTTTCTCAGTCCCGTCGGTGAAATATCCGAGCGCCTCGGTGTATTCCTTTTTCCGGTAGGCGATCTCGCCCAGGCCGTGGTAGGCAAAGTCCACCATTTGGCCGCGCGGATAATCATCCAGCAGCCGCTGATAGAAGCTGGCTGCCTGCTCCAGTCTGCCTTTGCTCAAAAGATAATCGCCCACTCTGCCTAACAAGGGCGGGCTGAGATCTTCCGGCTTCGAATCGGTCGCGATCCGCGCGATATTTTTCTCTTCGTCGGCCGGCTGGCGACGGAGCCGGGCCAGCTCGGCTTTGGCAAAAAGAATCCGCGCTCGAGCGGTTGGAGAATCTTCGTTCGAGGCTGAAGCGAGCAACCGTTCAAGCTCGCCGCCCGGATCGAGCGCCTGGGGCGTTGAACCCGCCGAAGTCTCGTTAGGCTGGGAGTTTCCGGGCTCAGCGCCGCCGGCGACAGCCAGCTTCTTCTTTACGCAAAGCTGCGCCAACTGAGTGATCAATTGCTCGACCGCCTCACGAGTCGGGTCGGCGATGTATTGCTTGATCGTCTCGGCGGCGAGCTGTTTCGCTTCATCGATTTTGCCCTCATGCGCTTTGGCTTTCCCGATCCAGGAGAGGGCGGCGACAACCGTCGGATTCTCGGGCTTGTCCTGGATGAAACCACTGAACAATTCGGCGACCTTGTCCCACTGACCCTGTTTTTGCAGAAGCTTGCTTGCGGCGAAGAGCGAGTAATTCATCACTTCGTCGGTCGTCGCGGTCTGGTAGGAGCGAACGTAAATCGGAATCGCGGCCTGCTCGCGGTCACTCGCCGCGCAGGCGTCGCCGAGAAGGGCGAGCACTTCGCCGAGCTGGGGATTTTGCGGGAACTCTCTTTCCCACGCCTGACAATCGGCAATCACTTCATTGTAGAGCGAGGCGGCGTATTTACAGACGGCGAGCCGATATTTCGCGTCGGGAAGGAAAGTGCCGTTCGCATGATTCTTGAGGTAATCCTGCAACTGACTCATCGCCTCGTGGTAGTTCCCAGCAAAGAGCGCACAGAGGATGATGCGGTATTTCACATCCTCGGCGTTGGCCCCCTTGGGAAATTCTCTGAGGTAGCTTTGGTAGGCGCTGACCGCTTCGTTGTAATTGGCGCCGCTGAATTTGGCGTTGGCGACGAGGTAACGAATCTGCTCGCGGAAAGGGCTATTCGGCTGGCTTTGGAGGATGCGCCCGAAGTACGTCTCCGCGGCGCGTGCATCGCCGGCCTGGAGGGCGACCGCGCCTAACAAATAGCCGACAGTCCCGGCGTTCGGCCCGTTTTTGAAATCGCGCAGGTATTGCTCGCAAGCTTCCTGGGCGCGCTCCGGCTGGTTGATCTCGGCAAGGGCGACGATCAAACCAAAAAGGGCCGGTTCGCGTGCAGGACCTTCCTTGAACCGGTCGAGGATTTCCTGATTCACAACCACCGCTTCCCATTTTCGGTCCAGCTCATAAAAGCAGCGTCCGAGGCGGAGATAGATCGCGGGGGTGATCGACGGCAGCTCTTCGAAGTCAGTCAGCAACTTTTGCGCGCGGGCGATCTTCTCCTTGATCTGGCTGTTGAGCGCCGCGATCTGGGTGATCTTGCTCGGGTTTGCGCGGGCGGAAGCGAGGTTGGTGTCGATCCGCCGTTGCATTGCGACGATTCGCTCCCTTTGCAAGCGGACCACCTTTTCGCGGGTCCAGGCAAGGCGAAAACAGGCGAGCGCTTCCTTGAAGTGCTCCTTATTATAAAAATTGTCGCCGAGATCGACCATGAGCGCATTCAGCTCGATGAGGTTGTCGGCCAGGCCGATGTGCCGGTGGATCATCTCCAGAATGCTGAGGGCTTTCGCTCCCTCGCCCTTCTGCGCATACAACTGCGCGAGCATGAGCGCGCCGCGCAGCGCTTCCTCACTCTTAATCTCGGTGCCGACGAGTTTTTCCAAAGAACGGATTGCGTCGTCGGCCCTGCCCGCCGCCTTGGAAGCTTCCGCGCCAAAGAGCAACGCCTGCTCGCGCATCCGCGGATCGCTCTCCAGCGCTGCCATCTGGGCGGCGGCTTCCTTGTAGTTCTTCTTTAAGAAATTCGACTGCGCGATGGCGAAGGCCGCGCCGCCGGCATGCGGGCCCTTTGGAAACCTGGCAAGATAATTTTTGAACGCGGCAATCGCCCTGTTGTAATCGCCGGCATTAAACCAGGCGGAGCCGATGGAGTAGAAGATCGGCTCGACCTGCGGGCTGACCTCGACCCGCCCGACCAGCGCCTCGAGCTGGGTCGCGGCGTTAGCGTAGTTACCGGTTTGAAAATCGACCATTGCCTGGCGATAGGCGTTGGCCAGATCGGCGCCCCCTTCTTCGCCGGGAACCGGGCCGGTCAGGGCGAAGAGAACGAGCGCGAAGAAGCATGCGCGCGCTGGCCTAACGAACCCAAACATGAAGCGCGACGATAGCAAACGAGCCGAAATGCGTCGATGCTTTTATCCGCTTTGCAGCCGGGGGCATTGACCCGGCTGGGCAGGCGAAACCGAAGAATCGCCTAACGAGCCAGGGTCACCGCCCCGCCCGGGCTACAACTCGCGCCCGGCTACCGCTTACGGGGTTTTGTTCCCCCGCGAGGTGCTGGCGGTTTTCGGACCATTGGTCAACTGCACCAGGTCCGTCAGAAGGTTGAATGTTTCGTCCCGCTCCGGATCGATCGCAGCCGGATTGGTGTCGTCACCGCTATCCAGATCGGAGTCATCTTCATCCTCCGAATCAGGCGCTGCTTCGGGCGCAGTCTTGATGTCACCCCTGGCTTTGGCCTCGGCGAGTTTGCCCGGATACATGATGAGCTCGAGCTTCGGGTTGTTCACGTTCTCGAGGGTGAGCCGGTAAATGTTCGGCTCGTCTTCTTTACGGGCCAGGCGGTCTTTCGTGCGCTGTTCCTTCCGCGCCTTTTCCTCCTGCACCTGCTGCCGCCGAACCTCCTCGTTCAAGGAGATGGTGTTATCGGCAATTTTCTTCCGCAGCCGCTCGAGGTCCTCCATCACGTAATGAAACTCCGGATTCACCGCCACCCGCGCGGCCGAGCGCGCCCGCAATTCATCGAGGAAGAGCGAATGGCTGTCGCTCCACTTCGTATATTTGGCGGGCGGGACTTCGTCGTAGGGGAGCGCGTCCTTAAGAGCGCCCTCGCCGAATTCCGGCAGATCGGTCAGGGACGGCAAAACAATATCGGAGGCAACGCCATGCAACTGGGTCGAGCCGCCGGCTATGCGGTAGAATTTCTGGATGGTTAATTTGAGCGCGCCATCGTCCTGGTCGCGCGTGCCGAGCAGGGAAGTGAACCGGCCGATCTCGAGAATCGTCTGCACGGTTCCCTTGCCGAAAGTGCTCTGGTCGCCCACGATCACGGCCCGGCCGTAATCCTGAAGCGCGGCGGCAAAAATTTCGCTGGCGGAGGCGCTTTGCCGGCTGGTCAGGACGACCAGCGGTCCATCGTAAGCGATGCTGGGATCGGGATCGGTCGAGATCACCACCCGCTCGTTCGCGCCCTTGGTTTGAACGACCGGACCTGATTTGAAGAAGAGACCGGTGAGATTGATCGCTTCCTCGAGCGACCCGCCGCCATTGCGTCGGAGATCGATCACAAGGCCCTGGATTTTCTCCTTCTTCAAGCGCTTGAGCAGGGCGAGCACGTCCTTGGTGGTGCTCTTCTTGTGCGAATCCATGTCGGCATAGAAGGACGGGAGCGTGATCCAGCCGAGCTTGACCGGGTCGCCGTTGCGATCCTTGCGCAGGATGATGTCGGCCCGCGCCTCCTGATCTTTGAGCTTAATCTCGTCGCGCACCAGCTCGACCGTCTTGCGCTGCGAAGGATCGGTCGCGCTCGCTGGAATAATGAGAAGCCGCACTCTGCTCCCTTTCTTTCCGCGAATCTTCTCGACCACCTTGTCCAGACGCATGTCGCGCACGTCGACGAATTCCCTCGATCCTTGTGCAACTGCGCTGATTCGATCGCCGATTTTCAATTTCCCACTCGTCTGCGCCGGCCCGCCCGGAACGAGGCTCTCGATCTTGGCGTAGCCGTCTTCGCTCCGCAGCATCGCGCCGATGCCGACAAGGGAAAGTCCCATGTTGATGCTGAAATTCTTCAGATCGGCCGCGCTCAGATATTCGGAATGTGGATCGTAGGTCTGGGCGAGCGCATCGAGGAAGAGTTTGACCTGCTCCTCGTCGTCCTCCTCGTGCACGCTGCGCAGCATCCGGTCGTAGCGCCGCTCGACCAGTTTGGGGCCGGGCTCGATTGGGTGCTCGCTCAGCTTTTCCTGGAGCAGCTCGTTTTCGATCCGCTTCTTCCAGAGCTCGTCGGCTTCCGCTTCGTCCTTGGGCCAGGGTGCTTTCTGCCGGCTGAGCAGGACTGTGTTGTTGCTCTTGAAATCCATCGGCTGGTTAACCAGCGCCTTGATCTTTTGCACCCGGTCTTCCACCCGTTTTTGGAACAGGTCGAAGATCTCGTGGGCCGGTTTCAAGTTGCCGAGCAGGATATCGTCGTCGAGCGCGGTCCCATATTTGGCCGTGAACATGTCGATATCCTTCTGGGTGAAAAAGAGATGGCTGAAATCGAGGATCTCGAGGTAATTGCTCAGCATCTTTTTCGAAATCTCGTCGTTGAGCGGGTGATGAGTGTAATGGCCCTCCTCGAGGAGGCGCCCGACCGAGATCGCGATCTGCTCGGAATCCGATTTCGCCCCGGCCGGTGGCGCGATCAGCGCGACCACCAACACACCCGGCAGAAAGGCGAAGCGGCGCAGGGATCTAGTCATAAATGAGGACAAAAAAAGCTCGCAGAAATCGGTTTGAAAGCAAGGTGATGGAACCCGCCGTCACCTATTGTGGAAGTGAAGTGTGAGACAATGCCGCCGACGGAAGATTCAAATTTAAATTCGGACGCAACGAGAATCTGGATGTGCAATTTCCGTTCCCCTGGTTCCGTTGTTCTCCTGCTCCTGCTCGTGATCGTAATCCAATCGGCTGAAAGGAGCACTGGAAATCGAGCTCGAGCACGATTAGGAGCACAAGCACGAGAAACATGGAGCCATACCGTACTTTCACCGGAGGAATTTTTGAAACCAACGCCTACGCCCTCCAGGCTCCGGAAGGCTGGCTGCTTTTCGACGCCCCCGAGGGCGCCTGCGACTGGCTGGTGAAACAGGAAATCCAGTTGCGGCTTCTGTTGCTTACCCACGGCCATATTGATCACATCCAGGATGTTGCCCGGATTAAGCGACGTTTCGGCTGTCCGATTGGAATTCATCCTGAAAGCGCCCCGATGATCGCGGACGCAAATTTCTTTCGCGACTTCGGGTTCGGCTTCGAAATCGAGCCGGTCGAGCCCGATTTGCTCATCGAAGCGGCGCCATCGCGTCAGTTCCTCGGGATGAACTTTGAGATCATGGAGATCCCGGGGCATTGTCCGGGAAGCCTCTGTTTTTTTTCGTGCGAAGACGAGCTGCTTATCGGGGGCGACGTGCTTTTCGCCGGCGGCGTCGGGCGTTGGGATTTGCCGGGCGGCGATGGCGAGCTGCTCTTCAGCGGGATCCGGAAAAAACTTTATTCGTTAGGCGAGAACGTCGTCGTCCTTCCCGGCCACGGCCCGCCGACGACGATCGGCGCCGAACGCCGGACGAATCCCTTCGTCCGACCGTTGTAGCCGTGGGCCTTGACTCCGACCGGTCGGATTTACCAGCGGGCAAGATCAATGCCCCCCGGGCGACAACGACTGCAAGACGGTTCGAAGGGGGCCAAGCCCCTCAATCTCGGCCGCGACTCTGCCTAACGACTCCATGGCCGCGGGAATGTGGGCCAGAAAGGCCGGGTTGCCTTTCGTAATCCCGAGGTAACCGTAGGCTCCGAGCGCCTGCATGAGACGTTGCAAGGCAGAGAGTCTGAGCTTCTCGGCAAAGGACGAATCGCGCCCACCGCCCGCTTCCTGGTAGAAAATCGACAGTTCCGCCTGCTCTTTACTCGTTAGGCTAACATAGGGATCGTAGAGGAGCGAAGCGAGATCGTACTCCGCGAGACCCGGGCGCATCCCCTGGAAATCGATCAGGTAGGCCTGGCCCTGGCGGACGATGAGATTCTGCGATTGGAAATCGCGATGCACCAGGACCCGCGGAAAGCTCGCCAGCCGCAGGGCAATCTTCCTCAGGGCCGGGAGCGTGGCGAGTTTTCGCAGGACTGACCCATCGACCCCAAAGCGCCCTCCCAGACAATGCTGGAAAAAGTAACCCTGTTCCCAGCGATAAAGCGCTTCGTTGAAAGACGCCGAGAGATAAGGCTCGATCTTTTTGGCCTCCTCTTTGGGCATCTGATGCAACTTCCTCACCGTTGTCAGGGCCGACTCGTAGAGCGGCCGGCGCACCCTCCAGGTCTCGTTGCGATAACTCCAGAGATCACAGTCGCCCAGATCCTCCATCCAGATTAGTCCCTCCGCCGGATCGTGAAGGTAAATCCGCGGCGCGCGAATCCCTTGCTCGGTGAGGAAACGCGCGATCTCGACAAAGCGCGCGTTTTCTTCGCGTTCACGCGTGTAGTTGACCAGGATAATCGACTCATCGGGCGAAAGCTGGATACGGTAAAACTTGCGGCCCGAGCCACCCTTCTCGATCGGCGTGAGGTTGATCTCTGCCTCCTCCAAGCGCGGGAAAAGGAGGCGCATCTGACGCCGGAGAGCCTCGAGTTCAATCATTCTAGGTGTGAAGTGGTTTTATCGGGCATGATGCGAGCAAAGGCGATGCGCGAAGCATCATCGATCGCGACGTGGACATATTCAAAGCCCGCACCTCGGACCGTCTCGCGGCGTTGACGCCCAACGGCCTCTTGTGGGGAGAGTGATGTGGAGCGCAGAAACGATTGGCCAAATCGGCCCCCCCTCCGGCCCGGTAGCGCGCGAGCCATTTGCGGGCGGTGTATTCACTCACCCAAAAGCCCTGGCGGCGACTTTGGCCGTGAGGCCTTGTTGGAGGTCGACTCGACAAGAGCTGCTCGACTGCGCAGGGTTACACTGGCATTAGCATGAATGTTTATCGGCTGGGATTGAGCGGTTGATTGTTTGCGCAACACCAGCTTCTCAAATCCCATTCGCATGAACAATCTCCTGAAACTTCACCACTTAGTGATTGCGTTCAAAGACCATTTCTCCCGCCAGGCCGGCGATTACGCAGAGTTTCGGCCGGGTTATCCGCGCAGTCTCTTTGCCTTCATCGCGGAGCAGGCGCCTAACGACAAGCTGGCGGTAGATGTCGCGACCGGGAACGGCCAGGCCGCGGTCGGGCTGGCGGAGTTTTTCCAGCAAGTCATTGCGCTCGACGCCAGCGCCGCGCAGATTGCCAGCGCCCGCCCGAGCGACCGAGTTGAGTACTGCGTCGGCTCGGCGGAAGCGACCGGCCTTCCCACTCATTGCGGCGACGCGCTCACCGTCGCCCAGGCGGTCCACTGGCTCGATCTCGGAGCATTTTACGCCGAGGCCCGGCGCGTCCTCCGGCCGCGCGGTCTGCTTGCCTTCTGGGCCTACAACGATCTTCGTGTGACACCGGCGGTCGAAGCTCTCATCAGGCGTTACCACGACGAAGTGGTCGGCCCATACTGGCCGCCGGAACGAAAAATGGTCGGGCGCGGTTATCTCGAGCTGCCCTTTCCGTTTGAGGAAATTGCCCACCCGGATTTCGCGATCGAAACGGACTGGACGCTTGGGCATCTGCTCGGTTACCTGAGGAGTTGGTCAGCCACGCAACGTTATCTGAGCGCAAACCAGAGCGATCCGATCAGCCTGATCGCATCCGATCTGGCGCAGGCGTGGGGGGATCCGGGAGGGAAACGACGTTTGACCTGGCCGCTCACTCTGCGAATTGGTCGCGCCTACTAACTGATAAAAGCATGGCTTATGGTCGTTAGGCGAAGGAGCGCGATTGAGCCTTCGCTCAAAAGAAGATGGGAATGATTAAAATCGCGACGATGTTCGCGACCTTGATCATCGGGTTGATCGCCGGGCCGGCCGTATCCTTGTACGGATCGCCGACCGTGTCACCCGTGACGGCCGCGGCGTGAGCAAAGGAGCCTTTGCCGCCGTAGTTTCCTTCTTCGATGTATTTCTTGGCGTTGTCCCAGGCGCCGCCGCCCGAAGTCATGGCGATCGCGACAAACAAGCCGGTCACAATCGTGCCGACGAGTAATCCGCCCAGAACAACGGGACCGAGTGGTTTGATGACGGCAACCAGCACGACAAAGACGACCGGCAAAAGCGCCGGGATAATCATCTCACGCAGCGCCGCCTTGGTCACAATATCCACACACGTGCCATACTCAGGCGTGTCTTCTCCCCGAAGAATGCCAGGCTTTGCCGTGAGCTGACGGCGCACTTCGCGGACGACGGCGCCGGCGGCCTTACCGACCGCATCCATGCTGAAAGCAGTGAAGACGAAAGGCAATAAGCCGCCAATAAAAAGGCCGATGACGACCTTGGGCTGGGTCAGTGAGAAGTCAAAGTTGAACTTCGTCCCAACCTGCGCGTGTAACTCTTGCACATAAGAGCCGAACAGAACGAGCGCGGCCAGCCCGGCGGAAGCGATGGCATAGCCTTTGGTCACGGCTTTCATCGTATTGCCAACCGCGTCCAGTTCGTCTGTCACTCCTCGCACTTCCTTAGGCAGGTTGCTCATGACCGCGATGCCGCCGGCGTTGTCCGTGATCGGGCCAAACGCATCCAGCGAAATAATGATGCCGGCCATCGAAAGCATGCTCATGACTGCGATCGCGATCCCATAAAGACCGGCGAAATGGAAGCTGAACAAAATCGCCAGCCCGATGAATCCAACCGGCAATGCCGTGGCGTGCTGGCCAATCGCGAGCCCGGCGATAATGTTGGTCGCGTGGCCGGTCTCGGAGGCTCGGGCAATTTTCCGCACCGGGCTGTAACTCATCGAAGTGTAGTAATTGGTAATGACGACCACGATCCCGGTCATGAGAAGACCAACCACCGAGGCGAGATAAAGGTCCGTCGCGCTTCGGGCGCTCCCCGCAATAGTCACGCCGGTGGGAAAGAGCGAATGAGTCGCGGGCCAGAAGAGTAGCGCCGAGACGAGCGCGCTGGTGAGCACGCCACCCATGAGAGTGCTCCCCGGTTTCATGCCCGCAAGATTGACGAACAAGATTCCGCAGATCGCGCCAAGCACCGAGATTCCACCAAGGACAAACGGATAAATCATTGCGGCTTTGTCTCCTGCCAGAGTCAGAGCGCCGACCAGGATGGCTCCGATGAGGCTCACGGCGTAAGTCTCGAAGACGTCGGCCGCCATCCCGGCGCAGTCACCGACGTTATCCCCGACGTTATCCGCAATCGTGGCTGGGTTGCGCGGGTCGTCCTCGTCGAGGCCACTCTCTATTTTGCCGACGAGATCGGCGCCCACGTCCGCGGCCTTGGTGTAAATACCCCCGCCAAGACGCGCGAAAACGCTGATCAAACTCGCACCCAACGCCAGTCCGATGAGGCTACGCACTGCGTCCTCCTCGCCGATCATCTTGCCGGCGACGGTGTAGAAGATTCCGACCGAAAGCAGCGCCAGCCCAACGACGAGTAAACCGGTCACCGCCCCGCCATTGAAAGCCACGTGCATGGCGGAGGTGCGTGATTTGGTTGCCGCCTCTGTTGTGCGGACGTTGGCGAGCACGGCAATTCGCATCCCAATGTAACCGGCAGCAAGCGAGCAGGCCGCGCCGATCAGGAAGCCAAATGCGGTCGGATGATCCTTGAAGACAAAGAGGAGCGCGAAAATCACAATCGCGATCGAGCTGATCGTCATGACCTGGCGATTGAGATACGCTTTCGCCCCTTCCTGAATCGCCCCTGAAATCTCTTTCATGCGCGCGTTGCCGGGCGATTTCTTGATCACCGCGAAGATGAGAACGAAGGCGAAGAGAAGACCAGCTACCGCGCAGGCCATGGAGATGGCGACGCCGGAGCCGGCAAGCGAGAGGGCAAAAAGACTCATACGTTAGGTGCCGGAGTAAGAAGTGCAGGACTTTAGAGGGGTTTTCCGGGGTGGCAACCGGTTAAATGAGGTCGAGGAACCGACTTCGGTGCACTTCGCTTATCTTCATCGACTTCGGCAAAGAAAAACTCCTTTGCCCGTTGCAATCACGGCCAACTCTTTTTAGCCTCTGTCAAGAGGACTTCGCTGGCTCTCACTTGGTCTTCCTTTTGGTTGTTTTATTTCGTTCAACCAGGATTCACCCTCCTTGCTTTTACACCCAACTCGTCACATCACCTTCGCAAACCTGATGGGCGCCGGAGCCGGTGAATGCCTAACGACACCGTTTTGGTTTCGCCGCTGGCTTGGAGAAGTCGTCAGGCGGGGCGAGTTGCAAACGCTCATCAGCCGGCCCAGGATTTATAGTACCGATCTCGAGCGGGCCTGGTTCGCGGAGCTGTTCAGCGATGGCCGTTCTCCGAAAGAGGTCCCGTCATCCCTGGTAGTCCGATTCGGACCCGGCTCGGCTTTCACATTATTCGCCTGACCGAGTGCGACCCGCGCGACGAATGGGCCTAGAGGAAGCGCGCCCGGAAATTGCTACGATTTTGGAAAATGGGGCACGCCCTTCAGGCGTGATTGAAGCCGTGCCCTAACGAATCAAGGAAAATCCGGCCGAATGACAAAGCACAGCACGCAGCAGGCTTCCGAGGTCGTGGTTTTCCTTCAACCGTTCCCCCTTGGCGTTGCCGGCGGCGGCCCCCGCATCATGCGGATGCTCTTGCGCGACCCGCCGGTCCCGATCCTTCCCATCTGCACTTCACCCCTAGCGCCGGGCCAGAACGGCGAATTGCACCTGCCAATCCGTCCCTACCTCGGCCGGATCGAGCACACCCGATTTCACAAGGTGGTTTATGCGCTCGCACCACTCTTCCGGCGATGGTTCGTTACGCGACTGGAAAAACTTTGCCGGGGTTCGCGCGCGCAGGCCATTCACTGCGTCGCCCATGGCGGCCTCGATTTTTACGATGCCTGGGGCATTTCGAGGAAGCTGCAAATCCCCTACTTCCTTCAGGTCCACGACGATGTGGAGTATACCAGCGGCGGGCACGTTTCCTCTCGATTTATCACTGAGGCGTGGCAAGGGGCGGCCGAACGCTTCGTCGTTTCCCAGGAGATGGGAACGGAATACTGCAAGCGTTACGGAGCGCGTGAGTTTGTCATCGTCACTGACGGGCTGGAACAAATTGCTCCGAGCGCCGTGCCGGGGATCGAACAACTCCGGATTTATTTCATGGGATTGTTCCACCTCGGCTACGAGCAGAATCTGGAGGCGTTGATCCGATCGCTCGAACTCTTGCCCGCGGAGCTGAAGTCGGTCCACCCGCCTTCGATCACGCTCCGCTGCGGCTCGGTGCGCTCGAGTCTGCTCCGCCCGGGCGCGGAAGTCCGGGTTTTGCCTTTTGGTTCGGAAGCCGACGTGCACGCCGATCTCGCCGGGGCCGATTGCCTCTATTTGCCGCTTCATTTCGATGAATCTGATCGGCCTTTCGCCGCCTACAGCCTTTCCACCAAGATGGTGACTTATCTGGGCAGCGGAATTCCAATTCTCTATCATGGGCCGACCGGCACTGCCGCCTATCGTTTATTGCGGGAAAATCGAGCCGCCGCTCTCGCCACTTCACTTGACCCAGCGGAAATTGCCCGCGTTTTGAGTGATCTCCTGCGACCAGGGTTCGCTCATGAGTTGGCGGAAAACGCGCTTTTACTCGCGCGCCGCGCTTTTCTGCGATCCGAGCAGCATGGCAAGTTCTGGCAACGGCTGCTGGCCCACCTCTGAAGAAAATCCGAAATCCGAATATTGAAAGTCTAATGAGCGAATGACCAAAACATGTCGTCGCCTCGTTTCGGTCATTTGAATTTTCAATCTCGAACTTGTTTAGGATTTGAAAACCCGGCTGCTCCTTCCCATCGGGTACGGCGTTTTTTCGGATATCGTTCGGGGTGACAAACCGCGCGATCTGCGTTTCCTTCGTTAGCGCGTCTCCAAATGAGTCGTCCCAAATCCAACAATGTCGGCGTCATCGGGCTCGGGATCATCGGCTCGCGAATCGCCGCTGCTCTGCGTAAGCGCGGTCGCCAGGTTTTTGTCTGGAACCGAACGCCACGGCCGGAACAGAACTTCGTCGGTTCGGCCGCCGAGGTCGCCGAACTGTGCGATTGCATTCAGATCTTTGTTTCCGATGATGACGCGCTTCTCGAGGTCGCGAACCAGCTCGTGCCCGCGCTGACCGCCCATCACATCATCGTGGCGCATTGCACCGTCGCGCCCGAGAACATGCGCGCGGCGGCCCAGATCGTGGAGCGGCGCGGGGCGCGTTTTCTCGAAGCGCCCTTTACCGGGAGCAAGATCGCCGCTGAGAACGGCCAGTTGGTTTACTACATCGGCGGCGACGAAATGGCGCTGAAGCAGGCCCGGCCGATTCTCGAGTTGAGCAGCAGGGAAATCGTCCCGATCGGCGAAATCGGAACCGCTTCGGTGATCAAGGTGGCGACCAACATCGTGACCGCTGCCACCGCGCAGGTCGCCGCGGAAGCGCTCGCCATCGTCAGGCGGGCCGGTATCAGCGGGGAAATTTTCAGCCAGGCGATGAAGAGCAACGCGAGCAATTCGACCACCCTCGAGATAAAGGTGCCGATGATGCTGGCGGGCGATTTCGAGCCGCACTTTTCCGTCAAGCATATGCTCAAGGACGTGCGAATCGCGGCCCGGCTCGCCCGACAGTTCGATCTCGAAGTGCCGATGACCGAAGTAGCGAGCGACATGTTGCTGGCCGAAATGAAGCAGGGCCGCGGGGATGCCGATTACGCTTCGGTCGCGCAAAGATATTTTCCCGTCTCGGTAGGATCGGTCGCGTCGACCGCGGTAAAATCGATCGACGAACCGCTCGCGCCGCCCGCCTTTACGATCGAAGAGACGGTCGTGCTCGTGGCTGAACCGGCAACCAGACCGGTGGAAGGCGAAGGGGTAAAATCCGACGATAACAAAAACGACGGGCCAGAATCTGAACAACCCGCACTCGCGGAAGCAATCACGTCAGAAGCGATATCGGAGGAACCGAAGCCAGCGGAAGCGACAAAGCCGAAGGAAGAAAAATCGGAAGAGGAGAAAAAAGAAGAACCGGAAATGACCGAGCCGGCCAATCTCTCCGGCGGAATTCGCGGCTGGTTCAGTCGGTTTGCAAGGTAGCGACGGGGGCCCGGGCCCGCTTGGGGGGTTCCCCAATTCTCATGCCGCTTTTTGATCTTTCCGCGCGCACCAAGATTCGCCTGAGCGGCCCCGATCGTCTTCGTTTTCTCAACGGCCAGGTGACGAACGACGTTCGAAAAGCGAGCCCCGAGCGGGCCCTGGCGGCCTGCATCGTGAATGCCAAAGGGAAGTTGGACGCGATGGTTTACATCGCGGTCGAGGCGGAGGCGTTGTTTCTCGACGCCGAGCCGGAATTGCGTGAGAGCCTCGGGCCGCGGCTCGAGCGCTACATCATCGCCGATGATGTCGCGCTGGAAGATGTGAGCGAACAGCTCGCTCTTTTCCATGTCTCCGAGGCCGAATTCGTCCCGCCTAACGACATTGTCATAACCAATGAGGGCGACGCCCTTGTCTCCGGAGACAAGGACCCCGCTCGGGCTCAACCCGCGCAACCCGTTGGTTGCCGCAGGAGCAAACGCTTCGACATCCCTGGCTGGGACGTCGTTTGTCCGGCCTCCGAGTGCGATCGCCTCCGGGAATTGCTCGCAGCTCACTACCCACTCTGCGACGCGGAGTGCGCCGAGCGCCTGCGGATCGAGCGCGGACTCCCCCGCTGGGGCCGGGAGCTGACAAACGAGATCATCCCGGTCGAAGCTAATCTCGAAGCCGAAGCGATTGATTATGCCAAAGGATGTTACATCGGCCAGGAAGTCATCTCCCGGATGAAAATGTCGGGCCAGACGAACAAGCGTCTTTGCGGTTTAATCTCCACCTCCGGCGAGCCGCTCGCGGTGGGCATGAAGCTTCAGCCTGTCGCCGGAGGCGTTGACCCCGGCCGGCAAGTGGGCTGGATCACAAGCGCAACCCGCAGCGAGCGCCTCGGCAAAGAAATCGCGCTTGGTTTTGTAAAGCGAGGTTTTAACGAAGCAGGCACCCGGTTATTTGCTGGCGGCTTGGAAGTCGAAGTAGTGGTCTTGCCTTTTGCCTAACGATCTAATGAACGCCCTCACACTCGTGCTCGTGATCGATTAACCCTCGATTACGATTACGAGCAACGAGCAAGAGTATATGGCCAGCGTCTCGATCAGGAACCTCTCGAAGTTTTATCCCGGCGATACGGGCAAGGAAGTCGCCGCGGTCAAAGATCTGAGCCTCGAAATCGCCGACCGCGAATTCGTCGTTTTGCTCGGGCCATCAGGCTGCGGCAAATCCACTACCCTGCGAATGGTTGCCGGCCTCGAGGAAATCTCCCAGGGCGACATCCACATCGGCGACAAACGGGTGAACGACCTCGCGCCGAAAGAGCGCGACATCGCGATGGTCTTTCAAAACTATGCGCTCTACCCGCACATGAGCGTTTACGACAATCTCGCCTTCGGCCTGAAGCTGCGGAAATTTTCCCGGACCGAAATCAACCGGCGCGTGATGGACGCGGCTGGCATTCTGGGGATCGAGAGTTTGCTCGAGCGCAAGCCGAAAGCCCTCTCCGGGGGCGAGCGCGAGCGGGTTGCGGTCGGGCGCGCGATCGTGAGGCAACCGAAGGTGTTTCTCTTCGACCAACCGCTCTCCAATCTCGAACCCAGGATGCGGGTGCAGATGCGGGGCGAGATCATCAAGCTCCATCAACGCCTCCAGGCAACGATGATCTACGTGACGCGCGATCCGATCGAGGCAATGACGATGGGCGACCGAATCGTCGTGATGAACGACGGCGTCGTGCAGCAGAGCGGTTCGCCGCTCAAGCTTTACCACGAGCCGGACAACCTCTTTGTCGCAGGCTTTCTCGGTAATCCGCCGATGAATTTTATTTTTGGAACGCTCAAAACAGAGGAAGAGAAAATCCGGTTCCGCGAAATGGAAGGCGGAACAATCGAGATCGCTTTCGCCGGGGCCGAGCGACCGGCGGCGCAGGAGTTCAACGGGAAAAGTGTGATCCTGGGGATTCGTCCGGAGGATTTCGAGGTGGCGACTTTCAGCCGCAAGGAAGCCAAAGCTGGCGGGATCGGATTTCCTGCGCTCGTCGACCTGGTCGAGCCGAGGGGGGCAGGAAGCAATCTCTACCTGCAAACTGGCGCACACACGCTCGTCTGTCGCAGCCAAAAGGCCCTCGATCATCGCGAGGCCGGCCATCGGATGCAATTTCAGGTCGATCTGGTGAAGGTCCATCTCTTCGATCCGGAGTCGACCCGGCGGCTGGTTTGAGCGACCTGGCAATGAAGAATTTTTGAGCTGAAGAGTTTGCTTGCGAACAATTGCGGAATGTGAGTATAAAGTTGGCTTCTCTTCAAAATTGGAGGCACCGTGAACCAACAATTACTCGCCGAAATTGGCCGCACCCAGCGGCTCGAAATTCTCAACACCCTCAAGCGCACCCGAGGCCTGTCGGTCAACCAGCTCGTCGAGCGCATGAAGATGAGCTACATGGGGATCAAGCAGCATTGTCTTACCCTCGAGCGCGACGGTTACCTTGATACCTGGCGGCGCCCACAAAAGATGGGCCGGCCCGAGATGGTCTATCGGCTGACCCGCCGCAGCCACGCGCTTTTCCGGGCCGATAGCAACCTCTTCACCCTCGAGCTGCTGCGTTCGATCGAAGAAATCTACGGCCCGAACGCGCCGGAGAAGCTGCTCTATAATGTGTTCGAGCGAAAAACGAGCGAGCTGAAAGAAAAGGTAAACGGCGAGACAGTTGAAGAGCGCGCGAAAGCGCTGGCCGCGATCCGGGACGAGGAAGGCCACATGGCCCAGTTCGTCAACGAACGGGCCGAAGGCGGGCCGCAGATTCTCGAATGCCACTCGCCGATCATGAACCTGATCGAGAAGTACGAAATCATCGGCCGTCTCGAGCAGGAGATGTTTGAGAAATTGCTCGGCACCCCAGTGCGACGGGAGGAGACCCGCACCTCTGGCCTCTACGAGGCGGCGTTCTATTTTTCCTTGTAGCTGGGGGCATTGACCCGGCCGCGCCCCCCGCTGCGTCGCCCCCTCAGGAGGGTTTCCTGCTCGTGATCGGCTGGTTCTCCTTCTCGTGCCGGGATCAACGCCCCCGGCTACAACTTCCACTTTCGCCTCCGGCGAAATTCGTTTGGTTGGAAGATGCCCGCTCAATTTCCCACTGCCGTCATCGAAAACCTCGAGCCTCTCATCGAGGGTGGCCGTTACCCAATCAAGCGGGTCATCGACGAAGACGTTGTCGTGGAAGCCGACATCTTCAAAGATGGCCATGACATCGTCGCGGCGTCGCTGAAGTGGCGCGTCCTCGGCCAGCCGAAATGGCACGAAACCGCCATGCGCTTCGTCGACAACGATCGCTGGCGCGGGATTTTTTCCGTCTACGAAAATGCCACCTACGAATATACGGTCGAGGCCTGGACCGATGTTTTTGCCGGCTGGCAACACGAGTACACGAAAAAATTTGAAGCCGGCCTGCCCAATCTGACGAGCGAGAAACTGGAAGGCGCTGCACTGCTTGTCGCCGCCGCCCGGCGCGCCCGCGGCGCCGACGGCAAACGACTGCGTGAGTTGGCCGAAAAAATCCGCGGCAGCGACAATGCCGAGGTCAATCGCATCGCTCACCTCGGCGAACTCGAAGTGCTCATGACGACCTACGCCGCGCGTTCCGGCGCCACCCAATACGTGCCCGCTCCGCGCGTTACGGTCGACCGCATCACGGCCCGGACCGCTGCCTGGTACGAATTTTTTCCTCGCTCCGCCGAGGGGCGGGGCGATCGCGGCTCGACCTTTCGCGATTGTCTCGGCCGGGTCGACGAAGCCAAAGCGATGGGGTTCAATGTCGTTTATTTCCCGCCCATTCACCCCATCGGCACGACCAATCGCAAAGGACGCAACAACTCGGTCACCTGTGTCGCCGGCGACCCCGGTGTGCCTTACGCCATCGGCAATCGCAATCTCGGTCTCCCCAATGGCGGCGGACATAAGGATATCGAACCGTCGTTAGGCACATTGGACGATTTCGCCTGGCTGGAAAAGGAAATCCGCCGCCGCGGCATGGAGATCGCGCTCGACTTCGCGATCAATTGTTCGCCCGATCATCCCTACGTCGCCGAGCATCCGGAATGGTTCTACAAACGCCCGGACGGCACGATGAAGTACGCTGAAAACCCGCCGAAAAAATACGAGGACATCTACCCGCTCAACTTCGCCTGTCCCAACTGGCAGGAGCTGTGGGAAGAAATGACCAGCATCATCCTTTTCTGGGCAGAACACGGCGTGCGTATTTTTCGGGTCGATAATCCGCACACCAAGCCGGTCGCTTTTTGGGAATACCTCATCGCCCAGGTGCGGAAAAAATTCCCGGACGTGATCTTTCTCTCCGAAGCCTTCACCCGGCCGAAAATGATGAAGGCGCTGGCCAAAGCCGGCTTCAGCCAGAGCTACACCTATTTCACCTGGCGCACGAGCAAAGAGGAGCTGAGCGATTATTTCACCGAGCTGACCCAGACCGAGATGCGCCAATATTTCCGCGGTAATCTCTTTACCAACACACCCGATATCCTGCCGTTTCATCTTCAGACCGGCGGGCGCCCGATGTTTCAAATTCGCGCCGTGCTCGCCGCCACCTTGTCGAGCGTTTACGGCATCTACAGCGGATTCGAGTTATGCGAAAACGCCGCCCTGCCTGGTCGGGAGGAGTATGACGATTCGGAGAAATATCAGTTCAAAAAGCGCGACTGGGACGCACCGGGCAATATCAAGGAGCTGATCACGAAACTAAACCGGATCCGGCGGGAAAACCGGGCGCTTCATTTCTACGACAACCTGCGTTTTCACGCGGTGGACAACGCCGCGCTTCTTTTCTACAGCAAACTCACTCCCGCGCGCGACAACATCATTCTTATCGTCGTCAATCTTGACCCGCTTTACACCCAGAGCGGCTGGGTCGACTCCCCAACCGAGTTATTCGGCGAAATCGGGAGCGACCGTTACGAAGTGCACGACCTGCTGACTGACGATCGCTTCATCTGGCACGGGCGGCACAACTACGTCGCTCTTCATCCCGGCATCCAGCCCGCCCACATCTTCCGCGTTCGCCGCCGGTAAGCGCCTCACTCCACCCTCGGCAACAAAGTCCCGCCCACCTTCGCGCTTTCCGTGGGTTTAGCAGCGCCGAGGCTTACCAGCCCGCCTCAAGTTAGCAATTAATAACGAAGAATTTCTCGTATTACGTGGCGCTCAAGGGAGTCAGTCGCTTGCTCGAGCGATTTGCAAATAGCCAAGTCAGGGAGCGACGGACTATGGAATCGGGATTGTCGGCTACTTTGTGACGACGGCCGCTGTGGCTGACCCTCCCAGGCTGCTTTTAACGGTAATATTTACCGGATTCGTGGACCAGGAAAACTTGCCAGAGTATTTCGTGCTCTTCTTGACGAGTGTTCCCACCAAGGTATCGGTCGAGGTCACAAAGACCTGTAGGGTGGCGGTTGTATCACTGCTGGTTGCCTGAACGAGAAGCTGCCGGCGTGCAGTGTTATATTGAGCGCCAAGAATCGTAACTGTATCCGTAACCGCTCCGGCGCTGGTATCAAAGGCATAAAGGTAAGTGTAGGGATCGTTCGCGTAATCATTCACATCCATTCCGACGTAAGCCGTGGTCCCGTTAGCATTAAAGCGCGGGGTCGATATGGCGCGAACAAATCCGCCATTTTCCGCCGGCAAATCCTCGGTCCAGAGAAGCTGACCTGCCGTGCTGACCGCATTGACATGGCTCGGCGCACCGACGTCGTAGGCGCTGTAGAGGACAAGCGTATTGAGCGGGCTAACCGCGGGTGAACTCGCGATCCCAGCATCGGCGAATTGCCACCGAATCGTGCCGTCAGAGTTCAGAGCGGTAAGATGGCGCCCGACACCATAAGCGAGTGTGCCGACATACACAGACCCATCGCTTCCCACATCCACACTAGTCTGCGCGTCGTTCGGCGTCCCCTCGCCCAGCGCGCTCCAAATGAGGCTTCCGCTCGGGTTGAAATCTTTAAGCCCGGGATGGACTGGGTTACCGTCCCCTACGACTACATTAGCAGAGGGCTGCACGCGCGGTTGGCCGACGGCACCCTGGTTCCAAACGAGGTTAGCGCTCCCAATGCTAAATGCCCAGAGAGAACCAGCGTCACTAACACCCCCCGTGGAGTTGTTAGTGAAATACCACTGACTCGGGCCGAAGGCGACTTCTATGTTGGAGTAACCGAACCGAGTACTTAGCCCAGGCCGATTCGAGAGCAATTGCCCGGTGGGCGACAGAACGAACGCCCCGAGGCCTCCCGGCCTGCCTACGTCGGAAGTAGCTCCATATATATTACCATCGGGGCCAACCGTGGGACCGGCAAAGACTGTGGCAAAACCGGGATCGGTGAATGTCCACTTAAGGGTGCCATCAGGATTAACCGCATATACAGATGCAACCGAGGCAAAATAGACCGTGCCATTCGTGCCAACACTTGCCGGTTGCAGTGCATTTGCGTTTGCGATCCGGAAGATCCACTTCACACCGCCCTCCGGCGTAAGTGCATAGAGATGGCCTTGCACTCCGATGGCATAGACGGTACCATCCGCCGCGACTGCTGGTCGACTCTGGATATAAAGATCATCGGCCATAAACCGCCATTTGACGTGGCCAACCGTTCCTGGTCTCGCAGTCACTTGCAGAGAGAGTGCGTTGCTCGTTCCGCCAGAGGTAACGACCTGCACATTGTCCAGACCGATCGCCGCTGCGTCAGGTACATAGGCGGTGATTGAGCTATCCGACCAGTTACTCACCGGAGCCGTGACCCCGCCGATTTGTACCGTGCTGCTGCCCTGTTCCTCACCAAAGCCGCTGCCAGTGATTTTCAATCGGCCAGCTTGGGCAAGCGTAGCGGCTGAGAGGGAGCTGATGGTTGGGGCAGTAAGCGTGCGCGTGCCGTAGAGAGTGAAGGCGGCATCGCAATTTGCCGTCCCGAGAAAGCCGACCTTGTGGGACCAGGCTTGTGTTGGACTGCTGCGATAATACAGAGCAGTGTTCCGAGGAGGCATTCCCTCATCGGCGCTCCGCCAATACCAGGCGTTACTGCTGCTCGCCTGCACACTCACGAAGTGCTGGCCGGTCGCTTGAAAGGATGAACCCAGCTCAACCTGGAAATCAGCCGAGCTGAACTTGTTCAGAATCCGGGGATCGCCTTTCGGGATAAAATATTCCGCCTGCAAAGCGCCCGGAAGATCATCGGTCCCATAAGTGTAAAAGCGCACGTAAATGCCGCTGAACGTGGCATCGCCGGTGTAGGCCCCATAACCATTGACATCGATCCGCGTTATTGTGCCGACGACATCAAAGTCATCAGCAACTTCCGAGTTGACCCCGCCGCCGAACTGGCTCGGGCCCCAATCGGAGAAATCGCTGAAGTTAATCAGCTGTTGCCAGACAACGGTCTGACCCTGGGCGTCAGGTGCCGACGCAAATGCGCCGGCAGTGATCGCGAGAGCGAAGAGAGAAGCAAATTGGCGAAAACTTTTCATAAAGGTGCCGGGAAAATATAAGAGGCCGAAAGTCCAGCAAGACCGCTAAAAGTTACGCCGGTGTAACTTTTCAAAAACAAGTGTGGTGCTTGCGACAAATCCACTCGAAACCCGCGGAGCTTACTGGTCCGCTTGAGGCCGCCGCACCCGCATCTTAGTCGAAGCGGTCTCATAAATGGAAGGACCCGAGATCGAGGCTTGTCGCGACGGTCGGTGACCGCCGAACGCTCCCCTGCATTCCGGGTCTTCGGCAACCCCGAGGGGGAGGAGGGGTTGGTATTTCCACCGCTCTCTTAAGCAGACAAAAACGTTTTACTTTAACCCAGCAGCCGCGTTGATATCGATCGCGTAGAGCCAGGAATGATATTCCTGCGGCACCTCGCACAGCTGAACTGCCGGGATATAGGCCCGATCCCCCGCCCGGGTAAATCGGGCGCGCGCATAAGGCACGGCACAGGTCCCATCTGGCTCCTTCGGAATGTTTATCTCAAAGAAGAGCGCGCCATCCGAAGCAGCAAAGGCCTGGATCAATCCGGGCCGTCCAAAGGTCTCCTGACCGCCCATGAGCACGAGATCGCCCTGTGGACTCACGATCGGCCCTGGAATGGCGCCTCCCGCAAGCAAGCTTGGCGCCACCCATCGTACCGTCGGCGTTGGAGTCAGTGAGTAGAGCTCGCCCAGATTTCGATTGATATAGATATTGCCGCTGCGGTCAACATCGGGAGCGGTGAGATCATTCGTCGGCGGGTTGATGTCGCCAAAGAAAGACCAGCGAAAGATGCCATTTCTGGTGTATGAGTTAAGTCTTAGGCCAGTGGGAACATAAAGCGTCCCATCTGGTCCCGTGGCTGCCTGTTTGGCCGTGCCGATGTTCGTGTAGAAATCCTGTGTCCCGCGTACAAGATTAAAACCGTAAACATCTCCGTAGTAAGTCGAGGTAAAAAAGAAGTTACGCCCGCCAAACACCAGTTCGCGGCCCAGTTGGCCCAGCTCAGCCACCCGCGGATTGCCAAGGTTATTCCAACGCAAAGCGCCTTCTGGCGTTAGCGAAACTGCGCCGATTGAGCCACCAAGGTCGAACACCGCATAGACATTACCGTCACGCCCCACGTTTGGGCCGCCGATCGGCCCTTGAGAATCAGGCGCAGGAAAGACCCATTTGCGGGTCCCGTCGGGATTAACGGCGTGAATGGCGGCAAAGGGTGCAGCAACACCGAAATAAATCGTGCCATCACGCCCGACGACGGTTGGCCCGGAAGAGCCAGGGCTCTCGCCATCATAAACCCACAACAAAGCGCCCGCCGGCGTCAGGGCGTAGAGAAACCCGGAGGAGTCATTGAAATAGACGGTGCCATCGCGGGCTACATCGGCGCGATGACTGATGTAGTTTGCCAGCACCTCAAAACGCCACGCCACCATTCCCGTGGCCGCGGGGCGTTCTTCCACAACAAGGCTGGCTTTGCCCGACTCTTGCCCGCCGCTCGCGACCTCGACGGCGTTCGCCCCGAGCGCGGCCGATTCCGGCACATAAGCCACAATCCGAGAATCGGTCCACTCGGTTGTCCATGCGGGCTTTCCGCCGATCAGGACAGAGCCCTCATTCTTCCCTCCAAAGCCTGAGCCATTGAGAGTTACGAGCCCGCTCCGAGTCACAAAGCCTTCGCCCACAGAGTCGATCTGAGGCGGACTCGCCGCCGCGGTCGAGGCTAATCCACCTGCTACGGCCAATACATAGATAAAGTTCCTCATAGGTTTCGAAATCCCATCGCGTCCGTGCCATGCGATGGTCGTCTGGCGTGGGTGTATAAAAAGTTACAATTTCCCGGGCCCTCCGGCGGTACCCTACAGCAACTTCGTCAGGACAGCTTTTCTTCCGCGTATGGGTCGAATCTCGCCGGTAATCTCGAGCGCTACCCGATAACTCTCAATTAATTTCGGTATCGCGCGCTCTGTCGCCGGCGAGTGCCGCGCCAACCTCACCATCAGGCACGGCTGCTTACTCTTTGCAAGCACACCGAGATACACGCCCACCACATCCAGGAGTTTGAGCAGCTCTCGGTCATGGGTACGCAGGACCGCGTTAATCTCGCGAGGCGCCGCAGTTGCGTTCGACATGGCAATTAAAGAGACTTGTAAGAAAGAAAAAGCCGCCACATGCAACGGTCAGTCCCCAGCGTGCTTGTGTCTGACCTTCGCACAACGCAGCCTGCCTCAAAGCTCACTAGCTAGGCGAAAGCCACCCGCCCATCCGCCGGGCGGGTGGCCAGTTCTTCCTAAAGACCCAATAATTGAGTTAGTTGCCTACCATTGTTGCGCCGAGGAAGTTGAGTACTTCCTGAATCGGTTGGGCAATGGCGATCCCGGTGCCGCTCGCATAGAGCAGCCCGATCGGATGCGGGTTCCTGCGGATGTTCTCAACCATGAGCGAACCGGAGTCACCTGGACTAATGAAAGGATTTCCGGTCGAGCTGTTAACCAGGATTTGGCCGGTAAACGTCTTGGTAAAGGCAGTGCCCCCGGCGCATTCGCTCGGGTACGCCACAGTGATCGTGGCGTTGAGGCCGCTCACCCTGCTGGAGGTCAAGCCGGTGGTTCGGCCGCTCTTCTTCACTTTTTGATTAATCGCAGCCGCGACCGTCGTTTGGGAGATGGTTCCAATCTCCAGGATCCGACCGGTGGTATCCACCATTCCCGGGACCACCTGCCCGACGGCGCAGTCCACGTTGCTGTTCGGCAGGGAACTTTTTGTCACCAAAGTGGCGACCGTTTGTGCGTTGGCCGCGACGCAACCGACGTCGATCAGGCCTGGCTGAAGGATGCCGTCGCCAGTCATGGAAACTCTGCCATTGTCACCCGGGACGCGGTCGCCCTCAAAAACGTGATTGTTACTCAAGATATGCTGCACACCGCCGATGCTCACCAGCGACCCGCTCGTGCCCCCGCAGCAGAATCCATTGGCGATGTCAAAGGCATTTCCCCCCGAGGTGCCCAACTGGATGGGTGGCGTCTGCTTTCCCGTATGCGGGGCTCCTTCTGTGCCCTCCGGCATGGCAGCCTGACCGACCGCAGCGCGGAATTTCTCAGTTGGATAGACCACCGTCTTCACCTGGCCGATCTGCCTCGGCAAAGCGCCGGTCAGTTCAGCAAGATTTTTCGCCTCACGATCGACGAAGATGGTCACGTTGGTCGTGCCATCGTCGTTCAGCATGACCGCGGTTCCCAGGATATCCGGGTTTTTCATGAGATCCGCCGTCACGCTGTTTTGCGCGGCGATTGCGGTTTGGATGGCGGGGCTGGAGAGGGCAACTTCGGCCTCGGACGAGGCGAAAGCTGCAAACGGGATCATAAGAGCAGTAACTCCCATGAAAATTTTTGCCAAAGCAGACCTATTTAGCATAACGAGTTGTTTCCTTCTTGTTGGTTTTGTGTTTTCGCCCGAGCACCGGAATTGGCGCCCGCAGCCAGGGAAATTAGCATCGCTAAAGATCGCGGAAAAGTAATTTTGCGGCATCGAGCAGCGTTTTGCGAACGTTAAAAAGCCTCTGGCCGTTCTGACCAAAGGCGCACGCGCCATACGCAAAAAAAGCGATTCTTCGCCTTCGCTCAGGACCGCCATGGCGTGCGCCCGCAACCTAACCTGGTCGCGATTCCATCTCCCGTCGCTTTAGATGGAGCCGCGCTCACCTTCCGCTTCACCCGAGAGGGAATAAGTCACCTTGCGCTCTCGCCTTGTCGCATGCGCCCATAGGAGGATCAGCTCGCTGAAAGAACTTCGACCGAGCAACGGAAGCGAGAACGTTAAGATCACTCACAACCCCAAAAGCTTGGCAACCGTGTAACCAATCAAACTCAAAATTTATCTTTAACACCTTTCATAAGGGTTAGGTCTTTTGGGATGAGAAATATGCCTGCGCATTTTCAAGCGTCTTCAATGCCGGGAATTTACTGCGATAGTCGGCCGGCTGGCGGACAAACTAACGGGGCAGATCTGGCTCAGGCTAGCGCGCGTGGCACAATACGAAATGCGCCACCGCTAAACTTTGCGACAGGCTAAAGAACCTCTGCGAAATATGGCTGGCGCGTGTCGTCGAAAAACTGGTACTCGCCATCTTCAACGTCGATGCTCTCAAGATGTGCTTCCGCATGAGCAACCGACTCGTGAATCCCGACATTTGGTCGCGATCGCATTAAAGCGAGCGCTCGGCGCAGGAAAGCGCAGGATAAGGAAAGTTACTTTTCAGTGTCAGCAATCATCTCTGCCAGCTTTGCTGCGACGTTTCTCGCGGCGGGAGGATCGTAATCGGAGAGAACAACGACTGTGTACCCGCTATCAAGATACATGTCGAGTTGGGTATTAACGCCCTCAGACTCGCCGTCGTGTCCGACAACCCGGCCGCCACCGTCCTTCCTGACGAAGAACCCATAAGCATAGCTTCCGCCGAATGCCGAATTGACTCTCGGAGTAAGAAGAATGTCAACGGACTCAGCCGTAAGGAGCTTATGGTTGCGCAGCGCGCTATCGAATTTAACTAGATCCCCGGCTGTCGAGACTGCGCTGCCGGCGGGGCTGCCCGTCTTCCCCTTGGGATCAGTGTTTTTCATGCCCGCCGGTTCGAAGATGCTTTTCGTCACATAGTCGAAGTAGCTCCGCCCGGAAACCGACTCGATGATCGCCCCCAAGACGATGTACCCTGCATTGCTGTACTCGAACCTGTCCCCGGGCTCGAAGAGCAACGGGTCATTGGCGAAGAACGGGAAATAGTCTTTCGGGGATCCAAGTCTGCCTCCCGCAGCCTCTCTCGCCACCTGGAACTCCTCCTTCTCCATGTAGTCGCCTAGGCCTGATGTATGGGTCAACAAGTGATGAATAGTAATTTTCTCGGCCGCTCGCTTGTTGGGATAATTCGGCAGGTACTTAGCAATAGGATCGCCGAATGCCAGCTTTCCCTCTTCCGCTAACTGCGTCACAGCCACGCCGGTGAACATCTTGCTCATTGAAGCCAGGCTGAATTTCATGTCAGCACCGTGTGACGTTTCCGGAGACTTGTTCGCCGGGCTGTAGCTTTTCTCAAAGATGGGCTTCCCATCCTTTGCGAGCAACACCACGCCGGAGAACATGCGCGCCCCAAGCAGTTTCTCCAGGTAGCTGTCGAGACTTTTGGTTACCTCCGCGCGGCTTACGCGTCTACCCGGAACGACGTCAGCGGGACGTGTCGCATAAGTGAACCCGATGGCAACGCCCTGCGACGGCTCGACATCAACCTCGAACTCGAATTCGCACCACGCTTCAGTTACTTTAGACTGGCACAGGGCGACAAGTTCGCGCTCTGATGAGCGCGTGATGCTATGCAGATGAAGCCCTCGATAACCCTTATAGATGTTGCCTACCCATGCCACCCGCTTCTTTATGGATTCTTCGCGTTTTTCGGGGTCAGTTTGTGTAGCGTGCGCGAGAAAGAAACGACGCATCTGCTCAACATCGCCCGTGTTATACGCGCGCAAAAAGTCGGAGAATACTTTGCCTGCGATAGTATTCGGAATCACAGCGTTAGGTTGCAATTGTGCGACCACAAGCCCGAACGGCGATTGTAAGCATACGAAAAACAATATAGGAATTAAGGTTTTCATCAGGCAGGTACGGAATTGCTGTCTTCTATGGTCACTTCTATTGCTCCCTTTCCCACGAACGCCGGCGGCCGCGTAACGAGCTCAACCTGCTTGCATCCAGCTATTTTGTAAAGTAGCTGAAATCGGCCGCGGCTCAGGAACCGAGCCCGCGGGAAGCAGTGAGACTCGGGCGAGTCGAATCAAAGCGCAACGGGCAGCTCTCTGTGGCAGGCCTAGTTACGCTGGACATCGTTTACTTCATCCTTCCTTTTTCCTTCTTCCGCCTTCGTGTTCCGCCGTCGGCTGCATCGCCTTCCATGAGAAGACCGTCAAGATTGGGGGGCGGTTTGGGATCGGGCCTCCATGCGGACTGAAGCCGTGGTCCATGTTTAGATCCAATTTAGCGCAAAAGGGTGGAACGTTGCCATCATTTCTCAAATCCGGAAGGTTCCTGCAAAGGCAGCAAAGAGAGAATCACAGACTGACACCTTTTATCCCCCTCTCCCACCCGCGCCCGCACCAGACTGTCCCGCAGCTTGATCCGCAAAAGCTCCTCCTGCGCCGTTCGCTTCCGTGCCGCACCGGGTAAAGCAAGGCTGGATCCATCCGCCCAATCCGCGCCAGCATGAGCGCATCGCGCCGATCGCTTTTGCGTTCGTGCTGATAAATCGCCCGCGTCTTGCGCGACTTAGACACGATCACTTCGCTGCCCCCTTGCTCCAGGTGCCGGCTCACCCACGGACTGTGACAGCCAGCTTCCATCACCATCAGTGCTCCGGGGTAACCCCGCTCAGATCGCTCAACGCCGCTCGCGTGTTGGTCAGGCTTCCTTCCTCCAGCACCTCTCCCTTGTTGCCCAGCGCACAAAACCGGTGCCGCCGATCTCCCAAATCCAATCCAATCGTTGTCTTCCTGCTCTGTTGCTCTCTCATCAGGCTGAGAGTTTACCTCAACGCCCTCGCGTCAGGCTCTCTCCGCCTTCTCATCTAATCTGGTTAGGCGTTTCCGGTTGAATTGGTCGAATCGTTGAGCCACGGGAAGTGCCTAGCAAGAAAACGGCGGCACGAGCTGCGGTTACCGTCGCAGGGGTGTGCAGCGAGCGCTCGCACCTGTTCGGTAAAATCCGTAGGTGATGCACCCACGGCAATAAGATGTTCGATGCAGCAGGTGGTGTCATACGCTATCCAGTTGTTGAAATCCGCATTCTGCCACAAAGACGGATGAGCCCACAAAGCGGCGAGGTGGGAACGCAAAACGCGCTCCGCATCGGGATGCTTCGTGAGCGAGATGCCTTGAGAGATGTTGCTCGCTTCGCCCAGTTCGGTTGAACGAAGAGCGCGAGTAAGTAGATCTAAGGCCTCATCGCGGGGAAGGCGCGTGCCAACCGAGTTGGCGATTGCCGACCAATCATCCGGGCCGCCATGCACCATAATATAGCGAAGTATCTCTGGAAAATCTGCCTGCTCGTGGAGCCATGAACATGAGCCGCAGAAATCCAAGCGGTCGTCCTCGGTCCAAGCGGGCCACTCCCGTGCAAGTTCTGAGAAGGTGATAGCTGCGGAGCCATCCATGAAGCGGGAGATGTGATGACACGTCTTTCGATCCTTGGCGGCATAAATGCGTGTCCAACGCCGTTCGGAGTCGAGAGGCACCTTGACACCGTCAACCGTGATTGCAGCGGGATACTCGTCGCCGAAGTAACTTTTCATGTCCATTAGACGCGAGGAATCGCCTAACGAGAAGAAGATGAGCGACGGCGGGCGAGAGCGCGTGTCGCTCGGAGTGGAAGTGTGGAAGTCATCTCAAAAGTCGAGCGTACAGCGGTCCGCCGTTCGCTCCATCGTCCGGTTAGGTCTTAGCGTAATGCATCTCGAATCGCCTGGTCTAGTCCCACGAGCAACTGCTGATCCGCCTCAACCAACGACCGGGCGCGCTCGACTGTGCCGACCGAAGCTGTAACTGCACCCGTCGGGCTGAAAACGGCACGGTTCATGATCGTGCCGTCGATGTCGTAGCCGATGTGCTCTCCCATGATGTGTCCGCCGGTGGCATGCCCCACCGTCTTGAGTCGGCCCGCCGCACTCGGGTACGCCAAGGCACTGTAAAAGAGGCGGAACTCTCCGTTGGCGACATTTTCGTGGTAGTGAATTTCTGCTGTACGTGTGCCGCGAGAATCCCAAAATGTCCACAACCCTTCCTTGAATCCGGCCACGAAGCGTCCTTTGCTTTGTGTGACGCCAAGTGTGTTGACAATGCGATACTCGCCGATTGCGCGCCCTGCACCGTCTTTCGCGCCGATAGCAGTGAGCGACTTCTGCTTTGGGGCTGTGACGCAGCCGCTCATCGCTGCTAATGCCAAGATAAGGGAGCAACGCCTCATGAGACCTAACGAAAGCAAGATGAGCTGCTGCGAGCGGGAGCGCGGATCGCAAACAGACGAAGGGAGCAAGCTATGACAAACTTGTTATTCAGCCGGCTCGCAGTCAGCTCGATCGTATGGTTAGGCCTTTGGGTCGCGCGCGATGGCAGATTTCTTGAGATCATAGCTGAGCGGAATGTCAATACGAGCCGGGCGATCAACAAACGTGCCGTGAAATGTGAAGTGTAGCAAGCCGGCCGACAAATCCCAAGAACGGAACTCGATGCCGGTATGATATAAATCGGAACGGTAGAGAGACTGCGTGCGCTCAACAAAGGCCCAGGCAAGCTCCATGAGACCGGGCTCCATACGCCACAACCGACCTTCTGGATCGATGCGAAACAAAAAGGAGATGTTGTCGCCGGAGCCGGATTTCTGAACCTGTAGCATCCAATGATCGTCGGGCGCGATGTAGAAAAGCGCTGGCCACGGGTAAACGTCGGTGAAGCGGATGTCCGGCGCGCGGATCCGCTGGAAATGAACTGTTGTGGACCAGTCGGCGTCACGCCGCTGAACAATCGTGAAGCTGCCCGAGGGCGATACAAGCGGCTTTTCAATCGCCCATGGTTCGCCCGCGGCTGTGGCGATGCTGCCGAAGAGGCGAAGTAACAGTGCGAAGAGAAGGAAACGCATGCAGGGCCTAACGAGAACAAGATGAGCGATGGCGGCTGGGAGGGCGTGTGGCTTGCATGAAAAAGACTCTAGCTACTCAAAGCGTGGGATACAAGGCCAGCCATTCGCTCCACATTTCCCATGACTAAACCCATTACACATCCGATCAGCGCGCGCCCTCGGTAGGCGTCGCTGATCTCTTTCTCGTTAGATCCATGCGCACTGCACTCTGTTGGTTGCTTGTGGTGGTCGCGATATCTTCGGGATGCGTTGAAACGCACATCGCCGGCATTACAGTAACGGGGGCGAAGGCCGCCGTATCGGAGACGGACATTCGCGAGGCTATCGCAGCGGGAACAGATTTCGGGGGACAGTGGGGTTCTACTGGGCGTTTCCGTGTTACAGTGGTTCAGGTGATAAGCCACGATCAGGTGCGCTTGTTTCAGGAGCCACATGGCCAGAGCTGGGTCACCGTTACTCGAAAAAGCGGGAAGTGGAAGTATGACGGCTTTACCTACGTGGATGCGTGAAGGATCTAACCATGCGATGGAGGTTCTTAGGTTCTTAATCAAGGAAAAAAGATAGTTCCCCCCGAACCCGGTCCGGGTTCGGGGGGAACTATATCATTAAGAACCTCCATCGCCTTCCATGAGAAGGTATTCAAGTTAAGATTTGGGTTCATTTGCTAGTGCGGGCGATTGGGATCGTGCTTCCATGCGGACTCACTTTCGGTCCAGGGTTAGATCCAAGGCTCGCAATTATTTTGCTTTTTAAGGTCGGAACGTTGCCATCTGGTTATCGAAGTCTAAACGCTTCAGGCGATGGAGCGCAATCGTTCCAGATCATTGGTCCTCGTTTTATTCTGCGGCCCGGGGGAATGCTTGGTAGGCGCTCTTGTTTT